>Ga0247727_10008823_pt1 | contig 18551 bp, 15 predicted proteins | sample WisWelCaveWW1625_FD_202498 | JGI IMG/M metagenome (GOLD analysis project Ga0247727, IMG submission 202498) | Biofilm microbial communities from Wishing Well Cave, Virginia, United States - WW16-25 | ecosystem: Environmental > Aquatic > Deep subsurface > Groundwater > Cave microbial mat | place... | reverse complement strand
TCGACGCTAACACCGGAGAGCACTTCCAGCACCGATGGTCCGTGCCATGCTTCTCCTTTAAAGGAGCGTTCGAGTTGATCAATGATTCGTTTTACTTCGCTCATTGTTGATCCTCCGGAATTGGCGGTGGACCGTCAGGAACATATGCTTTGTAGGTTGTTCCCTTCGTTTGTTCGGCAAACTCTTTTCGGATCGCTTCCCGCTTTGCAGGGTCCTTGAACATATCGACCATTGTTGCCGCCAGCGCTTTGGCCGCGTACACAAGTCCCTTATGGCCGATCGACATTCCGCCCGATGCGACCACCGGCCATCCGTGCCACGGGGCCCCATCCGGCGACGTCGTTACGGAAAGATGAATGGTGGGAACAATCCAACTGATGTCGCCAACATCGGTGGATCCGCCTTCAGGATCACCCGGTTTTTCATTGAACGGCCTGATCTGTTCGTTCAGCCCTTTTTCCGGAACGCCCGTTGCTTTCTGGATCTGGCGGGCAAACAGTTGCTCTTCTTCACTGAATTTCAGCGGTCCTAACCATTGCAGATTGCTGTCCAGCGTACGTTGTCCCGTAAAGTTCGCAAGCAGTTCATAAGAACCTCCTGTAATTGAAAACTTTGACTCGACTCCTGCTGCCAGCGCCGCGCCGTCAGCGATTTTTCGCGCGCGTTCCAGGAGGTGCTCCACGCCGTCCCTTTTCGAATCGCGAACCCAGCACCACAATCTGCTGTATTCCGGAATTACATTCGGAACGTCCCCGCCTTTTTGAATGACGTAATGCATTCGAACCGTCGGACGCACGTGTTCACGCATCATGTTCAAGGCGTGCGTAAAGATTTCGAGCGCATCGACCGCGCTGCGTCCGTTCCATGGATCATACGCGGCATGCGAGGCCTTGCCCATGAATTCCACCGTGAAATCAACAATCGCCTGACTGCTTTCTGTGTCGCTTCCTGTCTCTGTGGCAGGATGCCAGGCAAAACAAACGTCAACATCGCTGAACAAACCGTCGCGCCCCATGTAAACTTTTCCGCCGATTGCTTCTTCCGCGGGAGTTCCATAAAAACGAATCGTTCCTTTCAGTTTCCCCGCTTCGATCAACTCCTTAATTGCGACGGCAGCGCCAAGGCTTCCGGCGCCAAACAGATTATGCCCGCAACCGTGTCCCGCAGCTCCAACTTCAAGCGGCTCCTTTACAGCCGATGCCTTTTGCGAAATACCGGGAAGCGCATCGTACTCACCCATGATGCCAATGACCGGCTTGCCTTCACCATAAGTTGCTGTAAAGGCAGTCGGCATCCCGGCGACTCCTCGCTGGACTGTGAATCCCTGTTGCCCGGCATAATCAGCAAGCACTTTTGCAGATTGTGTTTCTCTCAATGCGGTTTCCGCAAAGCGCCATACCTGATCGCTTAACTGCGTTAATTCCGATTCATGCTTTTCTATTGAAGCTGCCGCAATCTGCTTTTCCGGCAAAAACGGCAGCCTGGCTTCCTTTGCCTGTGAAAAAACAGGAAGTACAAAAAATAGCGCAATCAAAATTCGTTTCATATGAAATTCTGTTTGAGCCTCCATGAATGCGAGTCTACCATACAGTGAATGCAGATTTCAGATTGAAATGTGACGATTGAAAGATTGAAGTAAGCTCTATCAATCTACAATCCTTCCAATCTGAAATCTGCAATCCGGGTGAATGGGTGCTCTTGCAGGTTCCCGATTGATAGACTAATATAAAGACCATAAACAAGTCTGCTGGAGAAAAAGAATGAAACTAAGTGAATCAATAAAGCCGATCAGCTTTTTCAAAGCGCATGCTTCTGAGATTATCAATGACGTTGCAGAAAATGGAAAGACTCTGATTGTTACACAAAACGGGGAAGCTAAAGTTATTGTTCAGGATATTCAAGAATATGAGAAGACTCAGGAGAGCCTTGCATTGTTAAAAATTCTTGCTCAAAGCAGGAATAATCTAAGGAAAGCGAAATTCAAGCCGTTCCGCCAGGTGTTCGATACCCTAAGGAAAAAAGCGGAAAAGAACAGAGCCGGATGAGTTTTACCGTCCATATCATAGCTGATGCGGAAGCAGATATCACCGACATATATTACTTTGTCGCTTTGAACAATTCGGAGCAAGGAGCAATCGAACTTCTTCATAAACTGGAGAAAACGATCGAGAAGCTCGAGACTCTACCATGGAGAGGGCATATTCCTCCAGAGTTGGAGAGGATTGCTGTTACGGATTACCGGGAAATCCACTGTAAGCCGTACGGAATTATTTATGAAGTCATCGATCATAACGTATTTGTCCATTGCGTTTTTGACGGAAGGCGGGACTTTCAAGAACTGCTGTATAAGCGCCTCTTCAGGTGAGATTCAGGTCAGACAATGAAGATGTTGATCATGATGGTAATGATTCTGATGCCGGTGTTATGCGGCGCCGAAGACCAGGCCGCAGATGCGGAGTTGAAGGCAATACAGAAATCCATATCCAGCGTTGAAAAGCTGGCGACGCAAAAGTCAATCAAGGCCGAGTTGAAGAATGCGCGCAAGCAGTTGGATATCGTGCGGGAAGCGTACAGGAGCAACTTGATTCCGAATACGCTATCAACGCTACAGGGGATCCGCACGATTCTTTATCGCTGCGGAAGGTCGGAAACCCCGGAGTTTCAGCAGAACATTCGATTTCTTCTGGCGCGTCTCTGGCCGTTTTTGATCAAAACCGGATATTTTCGCACTGAAGTTAAGGAAATCGACGGAATTGTGTCCATCATCTGGTTTGTTCCGGAAGGGACTCTATCGATTCATTTTCCCGGGGATACACGGCCGGGCGAAAAAGTTTCCGGATCTGCGTGGGCCTCGCCGGCCGAATTGACTGCCCTCTACACACTTACTGTAGATGAGGAGCCTGCATTGCTGAGCACATTCATGAGGGAATGGGTTTTTCCACAACGGTTTAGTTTTGTGCTGCGGGACTCCTTCGGTTTTGAAGTGATCCGCTTGCAACAATCGCTGCGGGAAACGGAAAACAAAACACCGGAGGCGCTATCAGGGACCCCGGCACCGGGGCTGGAGTCTGTGCCTCCGCCTCGCGAGCCTCAGGTGAACATTGAAATCCCGCATCTCCTGTATCAGGTCAGCTCTGTAACCGGCGCCGGCGGTCATATGGTACTGTCGGGTCCTTTCGATGGAAATCATACTACAACTATAGCAATACTCGGAGATCACCAGGCCCGTGTGCTGGTGGAGTCTCCCCGGCGTGCCGTTCTGGAAGTGCCTGGCGGATTGACCGGCGAGTTCATTCTGAAAATGCGGGAAAACGGCGCAAGATTCAAATGCAAGGTGCAGGTCCGGGACGGAACTATCGATCCGATTGCGACCCTGGCTCCGTGCCAATCTCCCGAGTAGCCAAAATCTCGAAATCCTGACTTTGAAATCCGAAATCCGAAATATCGAAATTCGATTGACTCCCAACATCATTCGAAGCTCAGCCTTCGCATTCGCTCAGATTTCAAGTATCCTTGGCTGGAATTTAGAGCTTCGTACTTCGTGCTTGTTTCGAATTTCCGTATTCGGATTTCGTGCTTCCGTATTCGGATTTCGAATTTCAATTCGTGGTCTACTTTACATAGACAGCTTTGATGTTGACGAACTCGCGTATTCCGAAGTGCGAAAGTTCGCGACCGTAACCGGATTCTTTGATTCCGCCAAAAGGCAATCGCGGATCCGATTTGACGAAAGCATTCACAAAGCAACATCCGGCTTCCAGTTTTTCGGCGGCAATTCGTTCGCCGCGCGCTGTGTTGCGTGTGAACACTGCGGCGCCCAATCCAAACGAGGTATCATTGGCAATGCGGATTGCATCATCTTCACCGGTCGCAGAAATAATGGACGCAACGGGCCCAAATAACTCTTCATGATACGCCGGCATTCCAGGCACGACGCCGGCCAGAACGGAAGGCGGATAGAATGCGCCGGGTCCTTCCGGAATCGTTCCACCGCAAAGGAGCCGTGCGCCTTTTTCTACGCTGGCGCAAACCTGCTGATGCAACCCATCTCTCAGGTTGTGTCTTGCCTGAGGTCCGAGATCGATGCCCGCTTCGAACGGATCTCCCATTCGTTTCGATTTCATCTTTTCAACAAAACGATCTTCAAATTCATTTCGTATGGCTTCGACAACAATAAAGCGCTTTGCTGCAATGCAGCTCTGGCCGCCGTTGATCAGGCGTGATGTAACGCATGAGTCTACAGCCGATGCGAGTTCCGCATCTTCCAGAATTACATACGGATCGCTTCCACCCAGCTCAAGAACCGTCTTCTTGAGCGCGGCGCCTGCTCTGGCTGCAACCGATTTGCCGGCAGGTGTGCTCCCTGTCAGGGTGACGGCTTTCACGTGACGATGATCGATGACTGCGCCTACAGCAGGGCTGCCGATCAAAAGCGTCCGAAAAATGTTTTCCGGAAATCCGGACTCCCGAAAGATCTCTTCGATTTGCAACGCGCAACCGGAGACATTGGATGCATGCTTCAAAAGACCCGCGTTTCCCGCCATCAATGCCGGCGCTGCAAACCGGAACACCTGCCAGAACGGAAAGTTCCACGGCATGATTGCCAGCACAATTCCGATCGGTTGAAACGCGACAAAACTCCGGGAACCATCCGTGGAAACCGTTTCAGGTGTAAGCTGATTTTCCGCGTTTTCGGCATAATAATCGCAAACCCACGCGCATTTTTCCGCTTCGGAGATGCCCTGTGGAAGCGGTTTGCCCATCTCACGCGCCATCATTTCGGCGTATTCCTGTTTTCGTGCACGAAGAATTTCGCCGGCCTTTCTCAAGTATTGCGACCGCTCAGAAAAAGCGGTGTTACGCCAATCCAAATATGCGTTGTGCGTTAGCTCCACCACGTCATTAACCTGTTCCTGTGATAGTTCTTGATAAGTTGCGAGCTTTTCTCCCGTTGCAGGATTCACGGATTCCATCGCCATAAATCACCCCTCCAAATGGTAAGAATACAACCCGGTAGGCGATTAGCCAAATAAATGAGTCCTCAAGTTACAATTTTGAGTGCGGTCGAACTCTAAATTCCGTAGACGTCCGGGTCCCAGGTCAATTTTAGTTCTGCGGGTGGGGCCATGTATCCGAGGAGTGCGGATGCGGCAACAACTGCCGGAGAAGCCAGATATCCTTCGCCACCGACACCCATTCGGTTCTGCCAGTTTCTATTGAAGGAAGTGATCGCGCGTTCGCCTTGCTTGAGCGCGTCTTCACCCTGACCGAAACAGGGGCCACACCAGGAGTCGCGAATCAGAGCGCCGGCGGAGCGAAGCACCTGAGCAATAGATTCTCCATCCAGACGAGGGTCCGGCGTTTCGATTGCCGTTTTTACTCCGCGGGACCCCGGGAAAATCACGAAGTCACGAATCGCTTTCCCGAAGCCTGCGCGTCGCGCGGCCAGCAGGACCAGCGCGGCCTGCAACAAATCATCGTAACTGCCGTTTGTGCACGATCCGATGTAAGCTTTGTCAAACGGTATTCTCTCGGCAGCTACTTCTTCCGCCGGAAACGCATTCCCGGGACTGTACGGCTTTGCGATCATCGGTAGAACTTCGGATAGATCCAGCACTTCATCGATTTCGTATCGCGCGTTGCTGCCGGGCTGGATCGACGGATATGGAAGCTCCGCCATTCCTTTTGAGCGGTACCACGCATACGTAATTTCATCAGGAGCAAAGATTCCGTTTTGCGCTTCGGCTTCCGCCATCATATTCGTGATCGTGTTGCGGTAAGCAATCGGGAGCTGCTTTTGTGCATCCACAAATTCGACGGACATACCCTGTGATTGTTTTGTGCCCCAGCGCTCCAGCAGCTTTAACACAACGTCCTTTCCGCTCACCCAGGGTTGCAACCTCCCGGTGATCACCACGCGGCGCGCTCTCGCAGGCGTGAAATACACATAACCAGTGGACCATCCGAATCCCAGAGTAGTAGATCCGACTCCGAATCCCACAGCTCCGTAGGCTCCGTATGCGCGGCTGTGCGAATCGGCTCCGGGAATGAATTGTCCGGGAACGACAAGACCCTGCTCTGGAAAATAAAAATGAAAGATCCCATCACCCGGTGTGGCGTAGTAAGGCTTCTCCATATTTTGTTGCCTGGCAAAATCACGGGAAATCGATGTCTGATGCTGGTCTTCCTGTTTTCCTGTAAAGACAAAATGATCGTTTGCTACGGCAGCCTGCCTCGGATATATTTTGTCGCCGCCTGTAATCTGATTGAATGTGTGGATCGCAAAAGGCGCGGTTCCATCAGAGGCGGGCAACAGATCGGCATAAACCGGCAAAGTGGAACCGGGCATTACGTCAGCGCTCCTGTCGACACGGTGCGCCCAGATGATCTGTTCCGTGGTTGTGAGATTTCGCGCTGTCTCCGGATCGGGCCATTGAATCTGTGGCCTGTCAAAAACCGATCTGCGAAACTCGCGACGACCCATCGCAAAGATTCCACCGGTCCGACGAATCTCGTCTTCTTTTGCGGTAAGCGAAATTGGTTCGTATTCCTTTGATTGCGTTTCGTTGATCAGCTTCCGGCTGATCACATCAAATGCAAGTACATCTCCGTCCTGTGAGTCTTCCACGGCGTCCGGGCACTGAACGACTTCAAGGCCAAGGTTGAAGGCGTTGCGACGAAAAATATCACCCATGTTGTTGCCGCAAACAATCACCATCTCAAGCCCTGCTTCATCAGCGATTGCCTTCAACCCTGCAGGACTCATCTCGCGCGAAGAACCGATGCCGAAACGGTCTCCCGCAATCACGAAGGTTTCCCCGCTATGCACGCGTTTTCGAAAATCAGGCATCAGATAGCGAAACGCTCCTTCTTTCCACTTCTCGTCCAGTTTGTCGAGACTTTCAGACACACAGTATTTCGCTGGAGTGATCTGATCGGTGTCGATGGCTTCCAGCTTTCTGCCGGGGCGTTTCGAATCCCAGATGATGAGCGTCTTTCCACGAATCCAGTGCTGTTCTTTTGCCGCGCGATTGTCGTTTGGCTCGCTTTCCAGTTCTTCAGCCTTTACTCCAGGCTTCAGGCGGGCATTCTGGATTGTCCGGATGAGTTTCATTGTTTCTCTTCCTGTACGAATTCATCCCGGCTGCGTGCGAGATCCACTCCAACGTACTCAAATCGTCCTTCGATAGGAGGATTCATTTTCTTCACCCTGATTTGAACTCTGAATGCGGGCGTGTTGCGGAATATTTCTTCGAACAACCGGTAAGCAAAGGCTTCGAGCAGCTTGTATTGGACTTCCTGTGAAAGCCGCTGAACAATATCGATCACACGACTGTAGTTCACAGTCAAATCGAGATCATCGGATCGACCTGCGGCAGATAAATCGAAAGTGATCCCGATATCCAGCTCACAGTTGCGCCGGACTTCCTGTTCTTCTTTTTTTACTCCAAGGCGAACCGAGCAATGAAGTCCTTTAATGATGATTTTGTCTTTATGCATTCTTTCAGGTCAGGAAATGAAGTCAAATGTTAATGAACGCCCATTTCTTTGTCAAGGAAACGTGTGCCATGGTGCGCGGACATCCTGTCCGCATTACGGGCCGCAGGCATCTTGCCTGCTTCGCGCGCTCCATCCGGGGGCCTGCATTCCGAGTATGCGCATAAATCTTGACAATGCGCATAGTCCGGGTTTATGCTTGGATGATGGCACGGTTAAACGTCTATATTCCGGACGAAGTAAAGGTTCTTGCGGAGAAGTGGCGCGGGCAGATAAATCTGTCTCAGGTATGTGTTGAGTCGTTGCGTCGTGAGCTTGAAGCGCTGGAGTTTCACCGGAGGCTCGGATCCGTACTGTCGCCACTCAAACAGCGGAATCCGGTTGAGGCCCGTTTGATGCGCTCATACGGTTTAACGGAGGCGTATGTCATTGAGGATGCTTCCGCAGAAATGGATACACGAGAGGCTCTGGGTGAATTCGGGGCAAAGTATTTGAATCACTATATTGCCGATGACTCACGGTTAGCTGTAGCGGGAGGCAGACAGGTCTGGTGCGCGGTCAAGAATCTGACTGCACGGCAGTCGGGTGTAAGCATTACTGCAACAGGGATCGGCCAGAGCGATCCCAGAATCCTGCATGCGCATCCCAACACGATCGCGACCATTCTGTGGCTGCTTTACAGTCCTAAAGCTACGGCGCAGATCATCACCGAAGGATCACAGATCATCTGGCCCGTTGATCCTGAAATCTCGAAACATCCAAGATACTTTCTATTCGGCTCCTGCGCACGATTCAGTCCGGACGGATCGCTGGCTCAAATCGCAGGTCCACAAAGTACGAATGAGCTTTTGAAACGGCGAGTGTTTGGCGATTATTTTTACAATTTTTTTGACAGGAAAGGAAATATTCTTCCAGTTCCAAAATCTGACAGGCAAATGATCTTTCCGGCGAGTACTTTGCAATCCCTCAGTAAGCGACCCGATGCAAGGCTGGTATTGATTGCCGGCGGACGGGAAAAGAAGGAAGTGATTCAACTGGTTTTAAAAAACCGCATGTGCAATGTATTGATTACTGATTCGAAAACAGGTGAGTGGTTGAACGGGAGGTAAGTATGGCATCACCAAAGGGTCATGCAAGCATAGGCATTATCGATCTCGGGGGACAATACTGTCATTTAATTGCGCGCCGGCTGCGCGATATGGGGGTTTCTTCTGAGATTCACGGTCCGAATGCTGAATCGGCTGACTTGTCCGGACATGCAGGACTGATCTTATCCGGTGGACCCCAAAGTGTGTACGAGAAAGACTCGCCAAAAATTGATTCGTCTACTGTGAATCTGGGAGTTCCTATGCTGGGAATCTGTTACGGGCACCAGTTACTTGCTCTGATGCTTGGAGGAGTAGTCGAGCGAGGACCGGGTGAATACGGTGTTGCCTCTCTTCTGGTAAAAGCGCACGAGGCTTTGCTGGAGGACACACCGGAAAAACAGCGGGTCTGGATGAGTCACTCCGATCGCGTGACGATGCTGCCTTCAGGCGCGATTGAGCTTGCGGTCACGGAAACCTGTGACAATGCGGCTTTTGGAGATGCCGGCAGGCGGATTTACGGTGTCCAGTTTCATCCGGAAGTAAATCACACGGAAAACGGACCAAGAATCCTTCGGAACTTCGTCGCACTTTGTGGAATTCACGCGAAGGAAAAGTTTGAGATTTCCATTGACGCTCTTCTGGAAAAGATTCGCGCACGCGCAATGAATGATTCGGTATTTTTTCTTGTTAGCGGCGGGGTTGATTCCACTGTGGCGTTTGTCCTTTGCGCCAGGGCTTTGCCGCGGGAAAGGGTACTCGGCCTTTACGTTGATACCGGTTTAATGAGGAAAGGAGAAAAAGAAGAATTGATTCATAATCTGGCTCAAATAGGACTTGATGATCGATTACAGACCAGAGATGAGTCTCGTCGTTTTCTCACCGCGCTCGAAGGAGTGGTTGATCCGGAGCAGAAGCGCCACATCATCGGAAGACTTTTCATGGACGTACAGACCGATGCGATGCGTGAGATTGGCATCGATCCTGATTTCTGGTTGCTGGGGCAGGGTACGATTTATCCGGATACGATTGAATCCGGTGGCTCCTTCGGGCGAGCCGCGGTAATCAAGACACATCACAACCGCTGCGCAGAAGTGGTGGAGTTGATGAAAAGGGGACGAGTGATTGAGCCATTATCGGAATTCTATAAAGATGAAGTGCGCAGAATCGGAAGCAGCCTGGGATTGGATTGGAAACTGACAAACAGATGGCCCTTCCCGGGTCCGGGGCTCGCCATTCGCTGTCTTTGCAGCGACACTGCGGGCGTTGCCGAAAAACTTGATTTGAATGACGATTGGGCCCGGCTGTATCAATCCGTCTTGTTGCCCGTCCAGAGTGTGGGAGTTCAGGGTGATAACAGAACATATCGGCGTGTTGTGGCTTTACACGCCAGTAATGCGACGCTGAATTATCCGGAGCTGGAGCGAATCAGTACAGATTTGTGCAACAATCTTTCTCTGACGAACCGTGTGATCGTCCAGATAGCCGGCGTCTCTACAAATCTGCTGAAAGGCGCCATTCGCAACCCGGGGATAACCGGGAAACGAATCGAGTTGTTGCGCGAAGCCGATTTCATTGTGCGCTCGTCCCTTGATGAAGAAGCTATGACGGATGCTGTGTGGCAATTCCCCGTTGTATTGATGCCGTTATCCTTTAATGGCGGCGAATCAATCATATTACGGCCGGTCAATTCGGAAGATGGAATGACGGCCAATTTTGCCCATCTCCCTTCGTATCTGATTCAACGGATTGCCGGCAAACTCATGCAACTGGAAATGACAGACGCCGTGTTCCTGGATGTAACAAACAAGCCGCCTGCAACAATCGAATGGGAATAAGGGGATTGCAGATTTCAGATTTCAGATTTCAGATTGAGAACAAACTTGCGCAGCCCGTGAGTGGTCACGGGTTAAGGACCCGCTCCCGGTACGCAATCGATTTCGCAGCTCTGGCATTGATTACAATCGTTTTCGTAATCATGTGCGCCATATCCTGGCAGAAATGGGCTGCCGCGCGTATCGATAGCGGCGCGGCAATGAATGTCCCTTTGCGGTTGCTGAACGGGGAGTCACTGTATACCGAGGTGTATTATTTATACGGCCCGCTCGCGCCTTATTTAAACGCACTGTTGTTCAGAATATTTGGTGTTCATCTGAACGTGTTGTACGTTGCAGGGATCTTATCTTCCTTCCTGATAGCGCTGTTAACATATCAGCTTGGAAGGCGGTTTATGGGACCAGTGGAAGCCACAGCGGCCGCTCTGGCGGTTGAGGCGCTCTGTATTTTCAAACATGGAGCGCATTCGATGTTCCCTTATACTTTTTCGGCCCTTTACGGGACTTTGCTTGGGGTAGCTGCCCTGGCTCTGCAAATCCGTTACACGGCGAGTCAAAAAGCGGCTCACCTTATCGTATCGGGAATCCTGTGCGGACTTGCGCTGGTCTGCAAGCAGGAGTTCGGATTCGCGGTCCTGGCATCAACACTCGCTCTGGCAATCTCAGCTCGTCGGGGGCAGGGAAGCGGTATATTCATCCACACGTTGCTTCCCGCGCTGGCTATCCCGGTCTTTACTTACGCTGGATTCGCTCTTCGAATGCCATACGACGTGCTGTTCAAGGATACATTCTTCCTGCCTCACTATATTCCGCGGGAACAGGTTTACTACAACAGCATGAGAATGGGCTTGAATGATGTCGGCAAAACGATGATGGAGTTTGCCGGCGCAACGATGATTGTTTGTTCACTCGCCGCCTTGATCGGGTTGATCAGCATCCGTCTCTCCCGGTCAGCCGGTCAGGACGAGGATGCGATTCGAATACGCCGTGTCCGCGGGATTTTCTTGCTCTGCGTTGGAAGCTCATTACTTCTTGTCGTGATTCTTCTCAACCTCGGAACGGTTGTCTACGTCAGCCCGTTGCGCGCTTTGCCCCTTTTGTGCGCGCTGCTCATCTGGCGCTATTTGCAACTAGACATTGACTGGCGCATTCAGGCAGGACCGCGCTCCGTCTTTCTGCTGAGCGTTTTCAGTCTGGCCGTTCTTGCGCGTGTCATCACCCGTGTACCCAGTGGCGGGGCTTACGGACTCTTACTTCCTGTTCCTCTACTGGCGTTTATATACTCCGTTTCTACCGCATACCCTCGTCTCTTTTCAAGATTTTCTGGAGCACAGCACTACGCGCGGGTGATTGTGCTGACCCTGTGTTCACTCACGATTGCAATCATGTTTTTTGGCACAGCCAAACGATACCTGAAGGAAGCCCGTTTTACCCTCCAAACGGACCGTGGCACCATGCGCGTCGATGCTGCTGTCGGGCCGGCATTTGATGCCGCTTTGAACTTCATCGTCCGGAATACCGGACCGCAGGAATTTATCCTTGCATTGCCGGAAGGCAGCTGCCTGAATTTTCTTGCCGGTCGCCCCGCTCCCCTGCGGTATGAAGTATTCACTCCCGGCTTTCTCAATTTGGAAGCCGAAAAACAAGCCATTCAACAGCTTCAGCTGAAGCAGGTGAAGTTTATTTTTTTGATAAATCGGCCGACTCCTGAATTTGGAGCGACGGCATTCGGCCGCGATTACTATCGCGAGCTCATGCACTGGATCGAAGGAAACTATGAGCAGGTCGTCGTATTCGGTCAGGAGGTAAAAGGAAATTCCGAGATCGGCGATAAGAATTTCTTTATCAAATGTTACCGGCTAAAAGTATGATTGAAACGGCTGAAACGACCAAAGCTCTGGCTGAATCGTGGCAGATGCGCTAAAATCTGAAATCCTAATTCTCTTTGGCGAGGTGAGTGTTGCTGATTGAGCTTCATATGCAGGATGAAACGACAGAGATCATCGCGCTCAGCCGCTTGCGCGATTATGCTCAAAAGGCCCTGCGTTTGAAGCACCGAAGCCTTGTGAGTGTGTATGAAGTCGGTGTCCTTGAAGCGGGATACTGGACTCTTATCAGACATGGGGGCGCTCTAAGCTGGATGTACCTCCATGAACTCTCAGGAAAGCTGACTGTTCCTGATGCGTGTTCTGTGTTGTATTGTCTGGCGGACGTCCTGGACTATCTACATCGCAGGGAGTTTCGTGGCGGAAGAGTATTGAATTGGAACGATTTCGTGAGATGCTCATACAACTTTCAACGGTCCTTGCAGGTATCCATACTTCCGCCTTCGCCGACAGATATCGATCTCCTGATTCAAAAGACATATTGTGCGCCGTCCGAATACACTGCGCCTGAATTGCTCGAAAATTTTCTTCCAAGTCCTGCGGCGGATTCCTTTGCTCTTGGATCGATTGCGTTCCATTTGTTCATCGGCCACCCACTTCTGACCGCCGAAACTACGCAGGAGATTGTGCAGGCAATTCGGTCCGGTATCTATCCTGATTTTGAACATCATTTGCCCGCCTTTCCTGAGGAACTGGCTACTCTCATTAAAAGTGCGTTGAAAGTGAACCCGGATGAACGACCAACACTGCAAAACTGGATCGAGTTACTTGCAAAATACGGCGGACATACGATGCCGCACGGACTACCTGACAGGAACATGCTTGAATTCAGGAAACCTCAATATGTGTTTCGCTTCACTAATATTTTGAATGATGCTCCCATCAGTTTTACCCGGCTTGCTCAGGCCGGCGACATTCCAATGAATGTTCTCATCATTTCTGAAGTCGAGGATGGAAAATACACATTGAATCTGCCTGATTCCGACCCGTCTTTGCCTGACTATTGTCATACCTGCGGGGCCATCGGAAAGCCGCCCATTCGATTTTGCTCAATGTGCGGGAAGCCGCTTGTGGCTCGAAATAAAGTGTGACTATTAGATTTGGCACGGGGCCCGCCACCACGCATGAGGAATTTCCTTCACAGGTACCCGCTTTGATGTGTTTCTGCTATGTTTATTGTTTCAAGGAGGATTCAAGATATGAAAAAGATATTACTGGTTACCGTCCTTTTTACGTCATTGGCGATGTTCACGTTTGCACAGGAAGAGATAAGACTTCCGCGCGTGAGTCAAAAGTCATCGGTCATGCAGACGATTGGTTTAACGGATGTCACGATTACGTACAGTCGTCCTGGAGTGAAGGGTCGAACCGTATGGGGAGGACTGGTTCCTTATGACAGGGTCTGGCGGACCGGCGCCAACGAAGCCACAACGATTACCTTCAGCCAGGACGTGAAGATCAATGGACAACCCCTCCCGGCAGGAACTTACGGCCTGCACACGATTCCCGCAAAAAGTGAATGGACCATTATCTTCAATAAACAGGCGGACCAGTGGGGCAGTTACAGCTATGATGAGTCTAAGGACGCGTTGCGTGTGAAGGCCATATCAACAGAAGGCCCGCACGTTGAGTGGATGAAGTTTGGTTTTCCGGACGTTACTTTGACTTCCGGAACCGTACAATTAGCCTGGGAAAAAGTAAGAGTACCTTTCACGGTCGAAACCGACACAGTGAATCAATCGATGGCAGGCATCCAGAAAGCTCTTTCGGGTGAAGTAAAAGATTGGAGAACGCCTTACAGAGCGGCCGATTTTGTTTTTTCCAATAATTTGCCCCGTAAGGAAGAGGCTATGAAATGGATCGAGCAATCAACTGCGTTGAAGGAAACATACTGGAATATGCGATTGAAAGCTGCGTTGCTGGCCGAAGCAGGCAAGACAGCGGATGCGATTGCAGTTGCTGAAAAAGCAGTACAGATCGGAAAAGCCGGTAATGATGAGCCCGGAGAAATCGCAAAGACTGAAAAGCTTATTGCGGACTGGAAATCTGCCGTAAAGTAAGATTTCTGCAAATGACAGAATCGCTGATTCTCTACGATGGAGTCTGCGGATTATGTAACCGTCTGAATCGATTTGTGCTCAAGAGGGATGCCGGAAACGTTTTTCGATTCAGTTCCCTTCAAAGTGAAACCGCGAAATCGATACTTCACAAATATGGAAAAGATCCCGCAGATCTGGATACAGTGTATCTGGTTCGACAGTTCAAGATGCCTGATGAATCCTTATTGAGCCGCTCATCGGCGATTGTCGCGATTCTGATTGACCTGGGTGGATTCTGGAATGGATTGGGTCGAATGTTGCGAATGATCCCTCAATCCGTGCGCGACTTCGGTTACACGCTTGTTGCCGGAACACGCTATTCCATTTTCGGAAAGTATGATTCGTGTCCTCTTCCGCCAAAGGAGTGGCGCGAAAAATTTCCGGATGTTTGAGTGAGAAGCGTATTTTTGCGCTCGAGTTGCACTGGCAGCATGTTGAGACTGATTGATAGGTTTCCGGATGGACTTCTAGCTGAATGGATGATGCTTCGCAACGCAAAATAAGATTACTCGTCTGGGTACTCGCATTACTGGCAGGATGCGCGAGCGCGATATTGTGCCGGCTTGTCCTGGGATCGATGCCCCACATTCCTGATGAGCTGGCTTATCTGTATCAGGGAAAGATATTTGCATCCGGAAAGCTGTCTGTGGAAGTGCCTTCGGCGCCTGATGCGTTTACCTCAGAGTGGGATCATATTCTCCGTACAGGCGGACGGTGGCGAACCATTTATCCTCCCGGATGGCCGCTCCTGCTCGCGGTTGGATGGCTGATTCACGCGCCGTGGATCATCAATCCGCTGCTGGTCGTTTTTTCTACTGCCGGCATTTTTCATGTCGCTCGTTTGCTTTTTGATGTTCGCACGGGACTCTATTCCGTCATTGCTTTTGTCGCATCACCGATCGTTTTGCTGATGGGCGCGGGGTTCATGTCTCATCAGGCAGCCCTTTGTTTCTCGATCTGGTGCGTCTTCTTTTTGATCCGGGCAACAAAAAATGACTCCGAATTCAGCTCGCGAACCATGAAAAATTTTGCGTTGGCCGGGTTGTTCGGCGCCTTTGCTTTTGTAATTCGCCCGTACACGGCGACTACGCTTCTACTGCCGGCATTCATTTGGAGTACAGCGCGTGCAGAAAATCGTTTAAGCGCAATCGTCAATACAACTCTTGGCGCGACACCATTATTGCTGCTCTTTATTTTTTACAACTATCTGCAATTCGATCACGTCTTTCGCACCGGATACGCATTCGATCCGGATGCAAGATTCCGAGGGTCGCTGACCGGATACTTTTTCCAGCACGTACCCTGGTACTGGTCGAATATCAACAGGAGCCTCTGGGGTTTTCCGTGGCCGGATTTGCTGATTCTGTTACCTTTGGTGAAACCTCACGAAGGCCAGGCAAAGGATGCGCTGCTGTTCCTCTGCTTTGTTTGCCTCATGTTCGCATATAGTTTTTTCTATTATACGGACATTGTTTATTCCGGACCTCGATACGTTTTCGAAGCGGTTGGTTTTCTTGTTATTCTGGTTGCGCGTGGAATTGTCGTTCTCAGTGATTGGTTTAAGAAGTTTTCTCGCCGGATACGCATCGGTTTTCTATTGTTGTTTATTTATCCGTTGTTTGTCATTCTGCCGCAGGCCATGTCCTATCATGAACAGGGATACCACGGTCAACCACAGGAACTTGTGCAAGTGGTAAAGCAGCGTCAGATAGACAACGCTCTGATCTTAATCGCTGGAGATCCGTTTGTGTACAGGACCTTTTTTCTGCAAAATGCTCTTGAGCCGCAAAAAGGTCCGATTGTTTTTGCGAAAGACATTCCGGCGTTGAGAGAAGAATTGTACCGGGCCTATCCGCGCAAAGAAGTCTGGCGCCTGAGCATTCAACTGACATTCATACCCGGTCAAAATCAGTATTCAGACCGATCCGCTATGACGAGCCTTAGATGGGAGAAACTCAGGTAATCACCAGATCCTCGCGATTTGCGGACTGGAAGTCCGCGGCCCCTAATGCAGGCTGGAAGTCTGTGCTCCATAGGGAGCGCGGACATCCTGTCCGCATTATGGGCCGCAGGCATCTTGCCTGCTTGGCACGAAAGAGCGGCCTTCAGTTATCGGCATATCGTATGCGTGCTTTACTTTCGCTGTAGTAGGTGACGGGGGCCAGTGGGGACTGGGCTTTAAAATAATCGGCAAGAAGATCGCGAATGATCACGTCGTAATGAATATGGATGCGCGAAGGTGGAATCTGGTCGTAGACAAAATCCTGATAATCTCCCCCCTCGACTAAAAATGTATTTGTTGCAAGACGATACGTTTTGTCGTTTTGAACAGGTGTTCCGTTGATGGATTGTACTTCCAGGAGGAGATCCCGTTCCCAGTCCTCTTTCTTGCCGTCGCCTGAAATATCCCTCATCCAGGGGCCATCTACGCCGGGGGAAACGCGGGCGCAAGTCACTTTAAGTCCGCTGATCGAAGCGGGGCCCAACGCTCCACTGAATGCGATCTCCAGCAATGAGGTGAGTTCCTTGCCTGTCATTTCTACGATCACCAGATTGTTGGAGAAAGGCATAAGCTTGAACGCGTTATCATAAGTTAAGGTTCCTTCCGGCAAACCGCTTCGAATTCCGCCTGCATTCATCACCGCGAAATCCGCCCCGCCGTAGCGCTGCGCAATGTGTAAAACGGCATCCGCCATCAAATTGCCCAGAGCGCTTTCGGATGTCTTGTCCTGTGGAAACGGAGCGGTTGTTTTGGCAATGACTTTCCGTTTTTTGTCCAGCGCAAGTTGCCTGTAAAACAACATCACGCGGGTAACATCGAAAGCCACCGCCGTATCCGGGACAGGAATAAAGTTTTCAAAACGTGCTTCCGTTTTACCCGCATTTTTTGATAAATGCATTACGCCAACAACCTGGCCGCTGATTCCTGTTTGAAGAAGGGGAAACCCTTGGACGATATCGCGTATCTGAATGTGGCTATGCCCACCGACAATCGCATCCACAATTCCGGGAGGCAATTGCTTGAGTAGCGTTAACAATGCTGTGTCCTTTAGAGTTTTTCCATCTCTTTCGTAGCGCAATCCTTCATGGACAACAAGCAGAATCCACTTGCAGTTTTTTTGTTCGCGAAGCCATTTTGCCTCCGCTTCAATCACAGGCGCCATGGGATCAAATTTTTTACCACGGATGAATTCAGGGTCTGTAATATTGGCCGTTACAGGAGTTGTAGCGCCAATCACTCCGATTCGTTGTCCGCCTCTTTCAATGATGGTGCGTGGAGGCAATATTGTTTTCTGATAAAGTGCATTGCATTCAGGGCCGGGCCCGGCGCAGGAAACCGGCGGATCATAAGTAAAATTCGCAGACAGAAACGGATATTTTGCTTCTTTTGCCCGTTTCTTGAAACTCCCCATGCCGTCTTCGCCTTTCCGTACGCTGACTCTTTGCGGCACATCCGGACCATAATCGAGCTCATGATTGCCCATGGCTGCGGCATCGAGACCGATCAAACTGAATAATTCGATCACGGCTTTTCCTTTGCTCATATTTCCTTCGAGCGACCCCTGAAACTGGTCACCGGCATCCAGATATACAAGCTTATCCTCGTATTTCTTTCGCAGATCTCGAATTACGGAAGCAAGGCCTTCAGCGCGATCCAGAGCCGCGTGAAAGTCATTCGTAGATGCAAGAACCAGCTCCCCTGTTTGCGTAGCCGTATTTTGAACGGGTGGTGGCGCCGGCTCTTCTCCGGCACAGGAGCTGAGCACCAACGCGATCGAAAACAACAAGGCGAGATTTTTCGTTCGAATCATGATAAATATTCTATACGAGATTGGTTCAGTTTCTAGAGATGCATCCGGAACTCCCGGTTTTGTGTTTGAATAAGTCGGTACAAGCTCGTTTGCGATTTGTAGCGCACGCCTCCGGCGGGCAATGGAGTTTCTACATTTCGTGGGAAGCAGGCAAGATGCCTGCGGCCCCGAATGCAGGCTGGAAGCCTGCGATCCTTGGTGGAATCAGATGAATATTCTTGTTTTGAATTGCGGAAGCTCATCACTGAAGTTCCAGATCATCCGCACGGATCTGGAACTGATTGAAAAGGCGGGGGATGTTCGTCTGGCTCGCGGAGTTCTCGAACGAATCGGAAGC
>Ga0247727_10008822_pt1 | contig 18553 bp, 13 predicted proteins | sample WisWelCaveWW1625_FD_202498 | JGI IMG/M metagenome (GOLD analysis project Ga0247727, IMG submission 202498) | Biofilm microbial communities from Wishing Well Cave, Virginia, United States - WW16-25 | ecosystem: Environmental > Aquatic > Deep subsurface > Groundwater > Cave microbial mat | place... | reverse complement strand
GCCATTGCAGCTCCGGAAATTCCGGAGAATTATTTTTCGGTTCCTCCCCGGCAATCGGGAAAAACTTCCTGGACCTGGCATACGGTTTCCCAGGGTGAGACATTGTGGGCGATTTACAAGAAATATGGAATGCGGGTAGAGATGATCAGGAAAGTGAATGAATTGATATCAGATTCCCTCAAACCGGGGCAAAAACTGAAGATTATGGTTCGATAATCTGCTTGCAGACGACCTTTCTTTCAAGGCTATCAGGGGGCATTTCCCTATATTGCCCTTTGATTAAAACATCCCATTATGACTTACTATTTCCGCACAACTCTTTTCGTCGCGGCTTGTTTCATTTCATCGTGGAATTTGCAAGCTGAGAATCCCGATCTGTACTCCGTTGCTCCTGCATTCATTCCGAATTGTGGACAGATCATTGACTTCACCGGAGCTACCCGGCCTGACATTCTTTTTTCTGCAAGCGCCAATGGAGTAAACGTGTATTTCCGAAAAAATGGAATCTCCTATGTATTCACAAAGCCGTTTCCGGAAACATCAGACGGTATGGTGGCAGACGAATCCGGGCATCGGATTGATATGAATTGGAAAACCTCTTCTCATGAAGTTGAATTGACGGGCGAAACTGCTGCGAATTCCTACCGGAATTTTTACTATGAACATTGTCCGAATGGAATTGTCCATGTCCCGGCCTTCGAAAAACTTGTTTACCGCAATCTCTTTGACAAAGTGGATGCCGTTTTTTATTTCACAAACGGCGGAATGAAATACGATTACATCGTTCACCCGGGAGGAAATCCGGCTGACATCCGCTTTTCATATGCGGGACAGATTGATTTGAATCTGACGAATTCCGGATCCCTGATTCTTGACTATGGTTTTGGCAAGATGGAAGAGCTAAATCCGGTATCCTACCAGGATGGAATCGCAATCGGAGGAACAAATTTCGTTCCCGGCGACGGATTTGGCTTTTCGATTTCAGGAGGATGGAATCCTTCAGCAGATCTGGTGATAGATCCTTCTGTACTCTGGAGCACCTATTTCGGCGGCACCGGCCTCGAATTCACCCTGCTTGCCAGCGACATTGACCTGGATTCTTACGGAAATGTTTATTTCGCCTCGCATACTTCAAGCACAAATTTTCCGACGAGCATCGGCGCATACCAGACATCCAACCAGGGCGGAACCCAGGATGCTGTTGCAGCAAAATTCAACACAACCGGGGCCATGGTCTGGAGTACATACTTTGGCACATCTGGTGAAGACATTGCCTCGGGATGCAAAATTGACCGCAAAAACCGGATGTATTTCACCGGACATACGACTTCCAACGCCTTCCCCGTTACCTCCGGCGCTTTTCAGACTTCCTTCGGTGGTGTTCAGGATGCAATTCTGGTGAAACTGAGCGCAAGCGGAACGATTGTCTGGTCCTCATTCCTGGGAGGAAACGGAATCGAAGACGGCAACCGCGTATCATTGGATACCAACGACAACCTTCTGATCACCGGATCTACTGTCAGTCCGAATTTCCCAATCGGTCCGGGAGCATTTCAGCCAGTCAACGGCGGGAGCAATGACTTTTTTGTCATGAAATTCGATTCTACCAGCAAGCGGATATTCGGAACGTTTTTCGGCGCGATCGGCAACGACTTCGGATCCGACATTACAAGTGATATTCATGGCAACGTTTTTGTCGTCGGCAGCATTGGAAGTTCAGCGCTTACACAAAATGGCAACAGTTTTCAGCCGTCCTACGGCGGCGGAGTACAGGACATTGCCGTCGCAAAATTCTCGCCCCTGGGCGCGATCATCTGGTCAAGCTATTACGGCGGAACCGGAGATGACACGGGACTCGGCATTGATTGTGACCTCGCCGGAAATGCGTTTTTTACCGGGTACACAACCAGTGGCAATTTCCCGGTATCCTCAGGAGCATATATGGGAAGCAAGCCCAATTCCAATTTCGCCGGATACCTCGTGAAGTTTGACGCCAACGGAAATCGAAAATTCGCCACATATTTTGGCGGAAATACATGGGAAAGGTTTTTCGATGTGACAGTGAACATCAACGATGAAGCCTGCGTGACAGGAGATTCCCGAAGCACCAACATGCCGGTGACTGCCAATGCTCACCAACCTGTATTCGGCGGCGGATTTAACGATGCCGCGATCGTAAAATTTTCGAACAGCGGCGCACTGACTTACAGCAGTTTCATCGGTGGCCTTGATCAGGAAAACGGCAAAGCAATTGCAGCCGGGGAAAACGGAAGATTCTACGTCCTCGGCAACACAAAGTCTTCGAATTTTCCCCTGACCGGAACTCCGCAACAGGGTTCCTATTCCGGAAATACTGATGGATTTATCATGGGATTTTATGACTGTCCGAATCTTGCAGGCGACATCGGCATGGGAGACACCAGTTACGTTTGCATCGGCAGCAATATAACTTTCAGCGTGGATCCTGCCATTGATACCATCTTGTGGTCAACCGGTTCGACAAGCAGTTCCATTACGGTTTCTGCGTCCACGACCTATTGGGTGTCGGTATCAGATGCCGGTTGTGATGATTCTGACACAACATTCCTTGTGGTCCAGACATTTCCGTCGGTCTCTGCGACTGCCAACGGCAGTACATCTATTTGTGACGGAACATCAGTCACTCTTACGGCTACCGGCGGAGTGACTTATCAATGGAAACTGAACGGGATTCCGATTCCGGGAGCGATTTCAAGTACATGGGCGGCTACCCAGGCCGGAGGATATACAGTAGTATGTTACAATGAAGGCGGATGTTCTGATTCCACGACGACCCCGATCAATGTAACCGTAAAGGCATCCCCGGTATTTTCATTGGGGAACGATACCATCCTTTGCCCGGGAGATACTCTGGTCCTGAATGCTCCTGCTTTTCCAGCACATTTCTGGTGCAGTGGCGGATCGGCGCCTGCTCTTTATGCAACAACAACGGGAATGTACTGCGTGACCGCAGTAAATTCACAGAACTGCAGCACCTCCGACAGTTTGAATCTGACAGTGAAAACGACGCCTCTGGCTTCCTTCACCTATGTAATTTCAAATCAAACTACCGTGCAATTCACCAGTACCAGCACAGGAGCTTCTTCCTGGTCTTGGAATTTCGGCGACGGCGATGCATCTACTTTCCAGAACCCGATTCATTTTTATGATTCCCTGCTCAATTACATTGCCTGCCTTACGGTTGTCGAGTCAGGCGGATTGCTCTGCGATCACACATTCTGCGACACGATCTGGCTGGATCCGATTTCGATTGATCTCGTGGCAGGCATGGAAGGAATTTTGATTTACCCGAATCCAGCCGAAGATTTTCTGATGGTCGAATTCAAGACGAATTCATTTTCCGGAACTGTATTTCAACTGACCGATCTTCGCGGACAGAATTTGTCGGAGTGGACATTCAAAGACCGGGGAACAGGGATTTTCAGTATTCCGCTTGGAAAAATTGCCGCAGGAACATATTTCCTGCATATCGAACAATCCGGCAGACGAATTGTGAAGAAAGTGATGATCGGACATTAGAATCCAGGTGAGGATGTGAAACCAAAATCGCCCTTTCAGGGCTTTTTCATCGCCTTCGTCGAAAAATAGCCACAAAGTGGCGCAATATTTCAGCCTGGGGTGAAGCCCTGGGTATAAGGTTGCCACTGACTGATGCCTATGTCCTGTATCCTCAAAAAATCTTCACCGTAGTCGCGATTTCCATCCAGCAGCGAAGGGGAAAGGTATCGCCGGCCTTCAGCCCGCGGAATTCCACTTCATGTGTGGTCGGCATATTTTGCCGGTAGGAGAAAATTTTCTTCGTTGCATCTTCGCTTGCTGATTCATCAATATTTCTTGCGATTTCACAAAGGTCAATTGCGGCCCAATACACCGCCTTCCTCTCAAAATCGGAGAAATCGCAAAGCGATGCACCGCTGACAAGCAACTCAGCATGCTTCAGATAGGGAAAGCCCCAACCGGGAATCAGTCCGGCAGATGTTTTGAGCGAGTTCCTTGCTGCGGCAAAATCCAAAGTCAGTTTTTGCAGCAATGACAAATCAATATAATCCACGGCCTTGAGCAAGGGATCGGATTCAAGGTCAATCGCTTTTTGCCGGTAAGCCGCCGATTGTTCCAGGTTGGAAGTGAAAGACGCGAGTTTGCGGAACCAGAAGGCAGATTGAAATTCTTTCGAGCACAATTCTTCCAATGCTCCTTCCTGGAAATTTTCCCTGCAATCTGTGATTTCCACCCACTTGAATACAGCCGCCAGGGAATCGCGGCTCAGGCCGGGTTTCAGGCGATCGGGCCGGAATGCGGATGCTCCTTCATCACAACCCGGGAGCAATCCCAGCAGCTCCTTCCTCAGTTCATCAACATCCAGCGCTTCATTCTCGTCCATGGATTGCAGGCGATGCTCAAACAATTCTTCGAATTCAACCCAGATGTTGATCAATCGAATCAGGCCGGACTTTCCGCTCCGGTAATTTTCAAATACAATTAAAAAATATTCATCCACCAGAGCGGAAGGGCAGGCATTGGCATCTTCTCTGAAGCAGGATAGCAAGGCCCGTTCCCGGCGCTCACCGTACAAAGCGGAAAACCTGATTGTGAGCAGGGATTTTTTGATCAGCCAATTCATCCGCTGCGAAGTGTCGTTCGCAATCCCGGATTCATAGATTCTGAGCAATGTGTCAAGGGCAGGGCGGAGCGGTTCGGAATTCAAAACGATGTTGGTGTCAGGCGGAAGCAGAACCTCTTCCATTTCTGCAGAAGCCTTCCAGATTTCGTTCGGATATTTTGCAGCAAGCTCCCGGTATTTTTTTGTCATTGCAGACCGGTCTCCTCTTTCTTTTGCAAGCCGGATCGCTTCCAGGAAATCTCCCGACTGCGCAAGAGAAGGCATTGCGCCCGGAAGACCAGTGAAAAACAGAATTGAAAAAAAGACAATTCGCATTGGTGAAATGAAATCACAGAACAGAAAATTACGAATTAGCAAGGTTACCCGAAGGGACCGCGGAATTTTTCAATCCACCGGCCGTTTGATAAACCAACGGTCATTCAGATTCATTCCGATCCTGATCTGCATGAAATTTTCTTTCAGGAGGTTGCTTTCCAACGTTCCGCGTTTTCCAAAAGAAAGCCCGAGGTTTAGATTGCTGAACAGAAGTGTTTTCCGTTCGGGACGAAATCCAAGCGGAATTCCCATCCCGAATGTGAACCCAACTTCTGAAATGGAGGCATTTGCCAGGATGTATGGAGTTTTCTGATAGTAAAGTCCGGTTCTCCAGGAAATCTTTTCAGCGAGTTTCCGGGAAAAATATCCGGGAATCCACTCCCCGCCAAGAGCTACTTTAAACGAAGATTGCAGGGAAGAATCACCGGTGCCGAAGAACTGCGCTTGTGACCAATCCTGCATGGTGAAATCAGCGCCGATCATCCATTTCCGCGTTTGTCCGATTGAAATTCCCCCGCCGGTTTTCCAGGGAAGGGTAACGGTGCCGTTGTTTTCGAAAACTACGGTATCGGTGAAATTGGAAACTTTGTAGTCAATCGAACGGTCGGCAGAGAGATTAGATGGCAGGGACAAAACCGCACCCGCACAAAACAAAATGGTCTGTTTTTCCTGCCGGTACCTTATGGAATCGTTCCCGGTGGATTCAATCCGGTTCACTTTCTCTGCGATTTTGGCGCTTTCGTCTGACAGTTGTTTTTGCCGTCGCTCCACCGTTTGCTGACTGACGCGCAATTCTTTTTCTTCCTTCCGGAGTTTTTGTTCGAGGGATTTGTTCAGGCCCGCAAAATGGAATTCTTTTCTTCTCAGTTTTTCGATTTCTTTTTCGCTCCCTGATCCCGTTTCCTCCATGTTTACCCTTTGGCCCGCAATCTCTTTCCTTCGATCTTCATTTTCTTTCATATTCGCCTCAAACTCACTTCTCATTTTCCCGAGTTCTTCCTCGTCTTTCTTTTTGTCCGCTTCGTCGCGTTTCAGATCCGCAATTTCATCTTCAATTTTTTTCATTCTGTCAGCCGACTCTTCCAGTTCATCCACCTTCCGGTCAAATTTCAAACTGTCTTCATATTGAACGCCAAAAGCGGGTGATATGCCGAACATGGAAGACTTTTCAACGATGGTCACCGGCGATACGTTGACATCTTCAAAACTGGTTTTCCAGGTGTAATGAATGGATCCAAAAGTCACAGGCAGATTGGCTCCGAATCTGAGTTTCCTGAAACAACTGAAGCCAAAGCCGAGGTAGAATTGGTTCAGCCCTCCCCGCCCGTCATAGTGAGTGGTGTAAGGCTGATTGCTGGTATCAAGGGAAACAGTGTCGGGCACAAGAATGCTATAGCCTACCGAAGAAAGCGGAGTGAGTCCTGTAACGATAGTCAATGGCTTGTTGGTCCGAAATGCAAAACCGAAGTTGTCAACGGCAGAATTCACCATCGAATTCGATACATTATTTTCCTTCTGAGTTCTCCATTCCCCGAATCCGGAAACATCAAGCGTAGTCAGCCTGATATCACCAAATGATGCCGGATTTAAAGGATTGATGGTAACAAGTCCCGGCGTACCGATTCCAATTCCTCCCATAGAAAAATTCCTGCAGCTTGAGGAATTCAACATGTCACCGAGGCCGATCCGGGAATAAGGCGATTGTGTAATCTGAGCAATGGTCTGCCGGTTCGGATTCGCAAACGAAAGGAAGAGAATAAAAAGAATTTTATTCCGCATGATTAAAGGCAAATACAGACTGGATCCCGTGCAACAGCAGATTTGAGGAAACAAAAGTGCTTTTTTCCATGCGATTTCGCAAAAATCCGGCATCACCGCCGGTAAGAACGATTTTCATCCTGCCTTGTGTATGTGCCATATATCTTTCTGCAATTCCTGACACCTCAGCATCGAAGCCATTTATCACTCCCGACCGGATGGAAGAAGCAGTATCGGTCCCGACCAGTGCCGGATTTTCATCCGCTGTGATAAGCGGAAGCTGATCGGTGAATTCATGCAAGGCACGAAAGCGCATGGAGAGTCCCGGAGAAATCCCCCCCCCGCGGTAAATATTGTTCCCGTCGAGAAAATCGAAAGTCAATGCGGTTCCGGCATCAATGACAAGAAGAGGTCCGTCACCCACCAATTTGAGTGCACCGGCCACTCCCATCACGCGATCCATACCCAAAGTCGTTTTGCTTTGATAAGCATTTTCAAATGGAAGTCTTGTCATGGCATCAATGATAAACGGGGCTTGTTTTCCGGCATCTGCAAGGATCTGCTGAAGCTGAACCTTTGTTCCTGATTTCACGCTGACGGCCGCTGTAAATTCGGGCATGTATTTCCCGATCAATTCCCGGATCGCAGTTTCAGATTCAGAAACAGGAAAATTAAATTCTTCGACGAAGTTAGTTCCATCAAATCTTGCCGCCTTCAGGCGGGTATTGCCGAAATCCAGTACAAGCAGACTCAACATCTTCAATACAAAAACTTGATTTCTTTCACGTCAACTTTTTTCTGAACTCCCCGAATTGTAAGCAACAACCTCCCGTCTTCGGCTGTGCCGTCAATCCTCCCGATCGTCTCCATTCCTTCCACGCGAATGTCAACTTCCTTACCAATCATCCACATCTTGTGATGAAATTCTGAAAAGATATTCACTGTTTGACCATGTCGAAGGGATTCGTATCTGATTTCCAGGTTCCGGAGAAAGGCAAGCAAAACCATTTCCAGATCGAATTTCTTTTTCCCCTCCAGGCTCAACGAAGTGGCATTGCCATGCATTTCCGGTTCAAACTTCTCCTGATTGACATTGAGTCCGATGCCGATGATGGATGATTTCAGATTGCCGGACGAAATGGAATTCCGGATCAGAATACCGGCAGTTTTGCGCTTGTTCAGCAGGATGTCATTGGGCCATTTGATTTTGACTTCAGCATCCGGAAGGATTGAGGATACTGCATCGTGAATAGCCAGGGCAGAAATCATATTTAAATGGAACGCATTTGATGATAAGAGGAAGGCCGGATACAGGATGACGGAAAAAGTCAGGTTTTGACCTGGTTCGGAATGCCAGGCAGAACCAGAGATACCATTTCCTGCGGTTTGGTTGGCTGTGATCACTACGGTCCCTTCGGCCGGATTGGCGGCAAGAAGGCTCGCTGCCACCTCATTTGTGGAATCAGTGGAAGGAAGTGATATGCGGTTTTCGCCGAATTTCAATGGTTGTGGCAAAGCAATTGAATTCTGCAAATCTCAAAAAAAGGCCGCGGATTCGGCATTTCCTTCAAATCCCATTAAATTTGCGCCGCCAAACGTTTTCATGAACCAGGAAAAACTGAAAAAACAGGTAACGCTTGCTGATACATTGATTTCCGGATTGCAGGAAAAGAAAGGACGTGAAATCCTGCGTCTTGACCTGCGGGAGATCCAGAGCGCAATCACCGATTATTTCCTCATTTGCACTGCAACCTCAGACCGGCATGCCCAGGCGCTTGCTGATTCTGCACTGGAATTTTCCCTGAAATATGCAGGGCAAAAACCCAACAGCATGGAAGGATTCCAACGGGGAGAATGGATATTGATAGATTTTATTGATGTGGTTGTGCACATTTTCCAGGCTGGAAAAAGAGAGTTCTACAACATTGAGGAACTTTGGGGTGATGGGAAGATGAAGAAGTTTGATTAGACGAAAGTCCAAAGAGAATAGATGATAGGGAACCTCTAAAAACAATGAAGTTCGAGGCGGATGAACAAGTGAAAAGCGGAGTTTACTTTGGTAAATGAGCATTTTCACTTGGAATCCAACGAAGAAATTCGAAGTTTTTAGAGGTTCCCGATAGATGATAGATGAAGGTTCCGATAATTATCGGGATGTTTCTATATTCTTTGCTCTTTGTTCCTTCGACTTTCGACTTTCGACCAATTGGTCTAATTGCTGATCTCCTGCGTGCATTCCCGCGAAAACCCCAGAATTGCATAGGAAGACATAGCAGGATCTTCGATCATCCCGGCATGAGCAGCATGCTCAATGAAGCAGATCGTCCCTTTTTCCGTTAACAATACCTGGTCCCGAACGTCTTCGATCGGAACGAATTCGTCATGGCCGCCAAGTATAAATAAAACCGGAATATCAAGATTTGAAAGGACCGTGGATTTGTCGGAGCGGTCCCGCATGGACTCAATATAGTCCATGACTGCGCGTTTCATCGTGAATTTTCCGAGTTGGTAAACCTGCTCAATCCACTCAGGATTCAATTCGCGGAAGAGACTGGGTACGAATGAACGCAGGAATGATTCCACACCATACCGCTCCACAAAACGCATGTTCTTGTTCCGCTTCACCACTGTCGCCGGTTTATCCGGATAGGCCGTTGAATGAAACAGGCCGAGGCCGGAAAGCCTCGTCGGAAACTTGTCAGCAAATGAAAGTGAGATGTACCCTCCCAGCGAATGGCCAATGAGAATAATGTCATTCAATTGCAATTCGTTACATATACCATAAAGCCAATCGGCAGATTGTTCGATCATATCACCCCCGGGCAACATTTCTGAACCGCCATGGCCCGGAAGATCGGGACAGATCACCCGGAAATCCCTCGCAATGGTTGGCGCTACATCAGAAAACAAATCCCCGCATGCGCAGAATCCGTGCAGCAACACAACGGGGGGTCCCTCACCATATTCGGTGTATCGTACCTTTGCTCCGTTGAGGTCAAGAAATTTGTGTCTGTTCACGTGGACTACTGGACTTCTGCGTTCAGACCGCGATTCAACAAAGCAGAGCAACAGGGAAGTAAATGCTCCTTTGCGCCGGATTTCACCGGATATTTACCTTTGTGGTGCACGATCAGTGCGCATTGTTCAGCCTGAATCTCAGTATGACCGCAGATTTCCACGAGAGATTTGATCACCCATTCAAATGTGTTGACATCATCGTTGAAAAGAATGATCTGGTTTTCCTCAATTGCGACTGCCGTTGGCTTGGATGTTGTTAGTTCCTTGATCATGTTTTTCCCCGTTATTCGGCTAATAACCCATTAAATTAGGTAATTACAAGTCTAATAACAAAATTGGCCTATTATTCCAAATCTCGCAATACTTTCTGTTCCAATTGATGACAATCCGGTTTCCAGGACGGTGGGAAGCGTATGAATTAATAGACTCCGGGGGCTTTGAAAAACTGGAATGTTTTGGCCCCTGGGTAACCTGCCGTCCGGAACCACAAGCCGTATGGAAACCTGCCCTCGACCGGAGCGAATGGGAGCGCCTCCATGATGTCAGGTTCATCCAGGATGAAAACTCCTCCGGCTTTTGGGAAAAGAAAACCCGGAATATGCCCGACCGCTGGACAGTCAATTACAGGGAAAAGGATTTGTCCCTTGAATTCCGGTTGTCACTCACCTCATTCAAACACATCGGATTGTTTCCCGAACAGGCCGAAAACTGGTCTTTCATTTATGAGAATTGCAAACGAATCAGAAAAGCGAAGGTGCTGAATCTCTTTGCCTATACCGGAGGAGCTTCGCTTGCAGCGAGGGCAGCCGGCGCCGATGTGATTCATTGCGATGCCATCAGGCAGGTAGTTTCCTGGGCTAAGGAAAATATGAAATTGAGCGGATTGAATGACATCCGCTGGCTGGTTGAAGATGCTTTCAAATTTGTATTGCGCGAAGCAAAACGTGGAAATCAATACCAGGGGATTATTCTGGATCCCCCCGCCTGGGGACATGGTCCCAAAGGGGAGAAATGGAAACTCGATGAGCAGATTGACGAATTGATCGCGAACCTCTCGCAAATCCTGGCACCGGAAAAAAATTTTCTCGTATTCAATTCGTACTCACTCGGATTTTCATCCTTGATTCTTGACAATCTGATTCGTACACACTTCAAGACTGAATTTCTGGAAAATATGGAATCGGGCGAATTGTGCCTTCGCGAACGAAGCGGAAGACTTCTGCCGGCGGGTGTTTATTCACGATTTGAGAATTGAAAAATAGGCCTAGGGCAATCAGGCGAAAGGTGTAAGCGAGGGAAGGAAGCTCAGATGTTTCGGGGGCGTGTGGGGCAAGGGCGAACCGTTGCCGCTGCATTTCCCGATAGAAATCGGGACTGACTATATTGGCACCCGTTTTGATTGCCACTTTTATGAACAATAAAATTCTTCTCCTTTTTGTTTGCGGAAACCTGTTTTCGCTTTTCGCCCATCCCCAAAATCAAACCGAAGGAATCGTTTTTGTCAAAACGATGGCTGAAAATGTGGTCATAACCGACACCGGGACCATTCTCGATCTGACAGCAACGATCCTGCCTGAACCACGCTGGCATGTGAGTTCGTCCATTGAGGATGAAGCGGCATACAAGCCGGTTGAGATGTATGCCGATCCCGAAAGATCCTGCCTTCAGATCACGGGACCCATCAGCGAGACCGGCAAGCTCGTGGAATTTTACGATGACCTGATGATGGGTCAGGTTCGATACTTTGACGGATCTGTCACATTCAGGATTCCGTTATATTTTCCCGGAAATTGCGACCTCAGCAAAAACAAAATCATCCTGGAGTACCAGGCATGCATTGATCCGGAAAACGGAGGGAAATGTATTTTTCCCGTGGTGGTGATTGATGTCCGGCAATTGCTGGAAAACGGGGATCAGAAATAGGTGAAATATTTCGACGCGAATAAGACCAAAACAAGGAGAATTTGGCGAACCCTCTTTCAGATGATGCCAATTTCCGTCGTTTTGACAATTGTCCTTCTGATCACTGACAACTATATTCTGAAAACCTTATTCTTACAACTATCTTTCTGACCACTATTTTCCGACCACTATTTTTCTGCCGGCTGACGCCTGATTTCGGCCATTGCTTCCTTCACCGAATCCACAGGCAATTTGCATGTCTTGTTTTGACATACATAAATCAAGGTCTTGCCTTTGACAAACCGGTTCTTTAACAATGGATTTGTTGCCGAATTTTCGTCGGTCCCGGTGACAAGTATTGCATTGGGCAGGTAATTTTCACGGTAAAGTTTCGTACCCACAGCTATTGCATCCGGTCCTGCGATCGCAATCTCATAATGCGGATATGCCATACGTGTCAAAAGATTCAGCCAGTTCGCATACCATTCCGGATAGGTAATCGCCTGTTTTACAGTGATTTGCATCATTTTTTCCGCCCGGGAAGAAAAATCCGGACGCTCTTTCAACAAGCCAAGAAGAAACAATTGATTGGCCAAAATCGAATTGGAAGACGAAATCACATTGTCGGTGTTCTCGATCTTTCTTGCAATGAGCGCCGCATCTTCATCGCTGGTGAAAAAAAACATTCCGCTTTCTTCATCGTGAAAATGCTTCGTCACGTAATCCGCCAATTCTTCTGTTACTTTCAGCCAGGATTCCTCCCCGCTTACCTGGTAGAGGGAAAGAAAACCTTCCATCACAATTGCATAATCATCAAGAAATGCCGGGATGGAGGACCTGCCGCCTTTGGTAATCCGCCACAGACCCGATCCATTACGCATATTCGAAATGATGAATTGTGCATTTTTTCTGGCAATATCAAGAAATCGCGGTTCTCCGAATGCCCGGTAGGCATCCACGAATCCTTTCAGCATCAGTCCGTTCCACGAAGCAAGGATCTTGTCATCCAGCGCCGGACGAATCCGTTTCTCCCTTGCCGCAAGCAGCTTCTGATTCGCCACTGACAGCATTTTCTCCAATTTTCCCGCCTTCGTATCCAATGAATCTGCGATTTCAGCCAGACTTTTCCTCACATGCAGGATGTTCATCCCATGTTCCCAGTTTCCGGTATCCCGGATGTTGTAAACCACCTTGTAATCCGGGGCGTCTTCACCCAGGATCGAATCAATTTCGGCTGAAGTCCAGACGTAAAATTTTCCTTCTTCTCCTTCTGAATCGGCATCCAGCGACGAATAAAATCCGCCTTCCGGCGATGTCATTTCCCGCGAAACCCAATCCAGGGTTTTGTACACGACTTCGCGGTAGAGCGGGTCGGGATTCACCAGGTATGCTTCACTGTACAGCGAAACGAGCTGCCCATTGTCGTATAACATTTTCTCGAAATGCGGAACCAGCCACCTTCCATCGGTCGAGTACCGTGCAAATCCGCCGCCAAGCTGATCAAATATCCCCCCCCTGGCCATTTTGGTAAGTGTCAGGTCCATCACTTCCTGAAGTTCCCGGTCGCCTGTGAAATGTGCCATCCGCTGAACCAAAACGAAATTGTTCGGCATGGGAAATTTCGGAACCCTTGCCACACCGCCTTCCAGGGAATCAAATTTCGCTTTCCATGCAGGCAGAACTGCTTCCAGGGAATCCCGAGTCAATAGAAACGGATCTTCGGCGGCCACAATGCGATCCACCAGGCGGATCCCGTTCAGGAGACGGTCAGCTACACTTCTTGCGCTGTCGGGTTGGTCTTCATAATATCTCCGCAATTCCTGAAGCGCCTTCAGCCAGGTTTTCCTTGGCGCATAAGTGATTGCCCAGATTGGACTTCCATCCGGAAGCGTGACGCAATTCAAAGGCCATCCGCCGCTTTGCCCCATCAGGTGAACGGCATCCATATACACATGGTCCAGATCGGGGCGTTCTTCCCGGTCAACCTTGATAGAAACAAAAAATTCATTCATGACTTCCGCAACCCGTTCGTCTTCAAAACTTTCCCTTTCCATGACATGACACCAATGGCAGGATGCATAGCCAATGGAAACAATGATCAGCTTGTTTTCCTCCTTTGCTTTTTTCAGCGCCTCCTCTCCCCAGGGATACCAATCCACCGGATTGTGAGCGTGCTGAAGAAGATATGGACTGCTTTCATTGGCCAGGTGGTTGGGTTTCGGCATGGTGGTGTCGCTTTGACTGTAAATGGGAAGTGAAGTGGAAAAACAGAATAAAAACAAAAAATATATCAGAATATTTGACCGTTTTGACCTGCCTGGATTCATCCGGATTATGGATTTCCGGTTTTGTCCCGTTGCCTTGCAACCTCATACATGGCCATTCCGGCTGCGACTGACACATTCAGGGATTCGATTTCACCGGCAAGCGGTATTTTGACTGAGTGATCTGACATTTTGATCAGGCGGTGGCTGATTCCTTTTTCTTCGGAACCGAATATGAGACAAACGGGACCATCGAACCGGAAATTGTTCAGAGGAATTTCTGCCTTTTCATGAACTGCTACAATTTTCACTCCCTCCGTCTGCAGCAAAAACACTGCATCTGCCAGGTGGGAAACCCTCGAAACCGATATCCGGTGAAGCGCCCCGGCAGAACTTTTGATTGCATCGGAATTGATCTGCGCTGATCCCGATTCCGGAATGATGAGGGCGTTGACACCCATACATTCTGCCGTTCTGGCAATGGCGCCAAAATTGCGAACATCGGTTACCTGGTCAAGAATGATGAAAAATGGAATTTTTCCCCCCTCCTGCGATTCCGGCAAAATTTCTTCCAGCGGACGGTAATACACGAGCGAAGCAATTGCGATAACTCCCTGGTGGAGATCATTTCCAGCAAGGGAATGCAATTTTTCTCCCGGGACAAACTGTACAGGCACGGCTGCATTTTTTGCCAGAGAGAGGATTTCGTCCCGAATCTCTCCGATTGTTTCTCTTTTCAGAAGAACTTTGTCAAGCTGCTGACCGGCGCGCAGGGCCTCAATGACCGGATGCTTTCCGCAAATCAACTGGTGCCTGACCGAATTTTCGGTTTTCTTCATCCTGATCTTCCCGCATCAGTCTGTCACGGATTTGGAGGCGCCGATCCCGTGCCGGGAGGAGTTTCAGATGTGCCGGTATCGGCACCCATTGCGGCCGTGTATTGTTGAATGGTCACATCCATCTGCCGCTGGATTTGCTGATTCTTCTGCCTGCCTTCTTCTGTTTTGGCATCGTATATCGGGCTGAATGCAAACCGTTTCTGCATCTCCGAAGCCACTTCGATGGCTTTTTGATATTCCCCAAGCTGAAACAGATTGGCGTGAAGCCGATCCATAGCAGCCCGGTGGTAATCTTCGCCGGGAAATTCTGTACCGGTACTTTTCTTTTTGTTGTGATACACCAGAACGGGGAATGATTCATCGTACAGAGTCATGAATATCGCCCTTGCCTTTTCTTCATATGAATTGGCCGCTGCCGAGTCTGTTCCTGCTGCATCCTTCATCCGGTTGTAGGTTTCTGCCACGCTTGCAAGAAGATGGGGGTTCCAGGGAACAATCTTATTCGGCATTTTGGCCTGCATATGATCAAGGAGGGAATCTGCCTTGAGGGTATACAGGGGAATCTTTTTTTCATTTTTGCTCACTACGATTTCCAGGCTGTCGCGCATGGCGAGAATCGTGTCAGGCACATTTTTGGCTGTGTCCATGGCTGCCAGATTTTTCTGTATTGTCGAATTCTGGCTTTTCATCTGGTCGGCATCGTTCAGAAACTGGTCCGCGCATTTCAGGATGCTGGCCTGAAGGTTGCCGAGGATGGTCCGGCGGATGTGATCATCGGCATACAAGGAAGGATTGTCAAGTTCCCGGTACTGGAACACATTCATATAGCGATTGAATGATTTTTCATTGTCATACCTGCCGCCATAACGCAGTTCCCTTTCGCTGCTGTAACGGAATTGCGGTTTGAGGGGAGCAATCCGGTAGGCGAGGCCTTCATTCTGGAACCAGGGCTGAAGATTGAGATAGCTTCGGGGAGGAATGGTACTGGAAAAATAAATTGGCCGGTCCCATCCGTTGTTGAGATTTGTCTGGATCAGATCAACAATCAGGCGGTCGCGCTTGACAAGCCGGATGCGGGCTTTCATCCCGTTTCCTGCCTTCACGGGGCCTTTCTGGCCGGGAATTCGCCAGGAAATTTTGTCAATGGCGATGTCACGCTGGTCTTCACGGATGACACCCGCTTTGATCATCTGGTTGATGTCTACCGCAAACTCAATGGGGGGATCAAAAGATGCCTGGTCTTTCTTGTCCCATTGGTATCCCGCAGGGATTTCATAATCAAACATCATGGTATTGTTATAATCACCATAATAATCTGACTGTTTCAGGCTGATGGGAAGGGGTGGCGATTCATTCGCCTGCATTCGCATCTGGTCAATGTACCAGTCTGTATTGAGGAGGCTCAGATTCACCACGCGAACATCTGACCGGTAATTCTCCACTTCCTGGACATACCACAAGGGGAATGTGTCGTTGTCGCCATTGGTAAACAGGATGGCGTTCTTGTCGCAGGAATCGAGAAGGTTTTTGGCAGAATCCGGCGGAATGTATTGAACGTGCCGGGTATGGTCATCCCAATTTTGCACGGCCATGATTCCGGGTACCAGAAAAAAAGTCGCACCGCCCACGATCCAATGAGCCTGCCTTTTCAAATAAGGAAGGGCGAGGTCATGCAAGGCCACCACGCCGAGGCCTATCCATATACAGAAAGTCTGGAAGGAGCCGGCATACGAATAATCGCGCTCGCGCGGTTGTTGCGGAGTCTGATTGAGGTAGATGATGATGGCGATGCCCGTGAAGAAAAACAGCATCAGCACCGTGGTTGCATCTTTTCGCCGGGCGAAGAAATGCCAGACTGCGCCGAGAAGACCGAGAAGCAAAGGCAATGCGTAGTAATGGTTTTTTCCGGGATTGTCGCGGATGGCATTGGGCATATCCACCGTTTCCCAGAATTTCAATCCGGTTTCGAAATCGTCATCCTGTTCATCCCCGGCCCTTCCGGCGAAATTCCACATGAAATATCGCCAATACATGTGATTGAGCTGATAGGTGAAAAAGTATTTGGTGTCTTCCCATTTGGTGGGTTTGTCTTTACCGGCATCATCACCTTCGTCGGGCCGCTTGTAGCGGTCAAACCGGTTCTTGACAAACATGCGGTATCCGAAGTTGTTGGATTCTTCGTCAAAATGCCCGGAGCTGTGCATTCGGGGGAAGAAAACTTCCTTGTCGGCAGGATATTCAATGTCAGAAGTGTAGCCGGTGTTTGCGTCTTCGGTGACGGTCCATACATAACGGTCGCTGACACGATATTCTTTGATCACACGGGTCTTTGAATCAAAACTCACCTTGATGCTGTCTTCTTTCAGGTAAGTGGTAAATGATCTTTTCGGCGGCGGACTCACAGCGCCGTTCTTCACATTGATCTTTGCACCATCTGTCAATTCGTAGGTTCCGTCGGACATCGGGAACCAGGTTGGCTCGGAAAATTTCAGCATGCTTTTTCCGCCCTGAACGATCCAGTTGCGGTAATCATACTGGTTGTTGTAAAATTCAGCCTGGACATTATAAAGCGGACCTTTGAGAATGGGCCAGTCACCGTATTGCTTGCGTTGCATGTATTCGAGCATGGCAACTACATGGGAAGGGGCATTTTCATTGAGGGGCACATTCGCATTGGCACGGATGCCGATCACCAGGTATGTGGAATAGCCGATATAAACCACCATGAGCGATGCCAGCGAAACGTTAAGAATCTGCAGGCGTTCCTTGATTTTGGCGCTGGCGGTTTTCCTCATCTTTGAATGAGTGAAGTACAATCCGCCGGCGAAAACTGCCGCAAGCAAAATCAGAGTGGCATATACGCCGGAAGTAACCGGCATTCCCAGGCCGGTCTGGATCACTTTGCCGTCAAGCGGATGAAGAGTTTCATATCCGACCAGCCACTTTTCAAAAATCCAGATGATTTCCACAGACCATTGGATAACGCCTTTCTGCACCAATCCGAGCACAATAACGGAAATACCGAATGTTACAACAGCGCCCTTCCAGGTAAATTTATATTTCCTGAAATAATATACGAAGGCAAGAGCCGGAATCGCGAGAAGATTGAGGAGGTGAATTCCGATCGACAATCCGATCACAAAAGCGATCATCACCAGCCATTTGGCATGATCGGGTTGGTCAGCCCTTGCATCCCATTTGAAAATCAGCCATACGACTGCAGCGGTACACAAACCGGATACAGCATATACCTCAGCTTCCACCGTATTGAACCAAACCGAGTCACTGAATGTACAGGCAAGAGCGCCGACGATCCCGGCGAACATGATGAGTATCGTCCTGGATGGTTCCGGATTCTCAACACTGACGGCAACAATCTTTTTTGCCAGCATGGTGATGGTCCAGAAAATAAACAACACCGTAAAAGCTCCGGAGAAAACGCTGACGAGGTTGACCATGAATGCGACATTTTCGGGATTGCCGAAACTGAACATGGCGAAGAGTCTGCCAACCAGGAGGTAAATCGGTGGTCCGGGAGGATGAGGAACCTGAAGTTCATTGGCGCAAGAAATGAATTCACCGCAATCCCAAAAACTGGCAGTGGGAGCGGCGGTCATCCAATACACGATCAAAGCAATTGCGAATGCGATCCAACCGACAATGTCGTTGACCTTCCTGTAATTCATCATTGATTTTGGTATGTTTTCATTAAAAAATATCTGCCAATTGACCCGGGCTGAATGTCCACCCGGACCTGCGGCAGAATAAGAACAGGCTTGTTAACATCTTTATTCGCG
>Ga0247727_10008821_pt1 | contig 18553 bp, 22 predicted proteins | sample WisWelCaveWW1625_FD_202498 | JGI IMG/M metagenome (GOLD analysis project Ga0247727, IMG submission 202498) | Biofilm microbial communities from Wishing Well Cave, Virginia, United States - WW16-25 | ecosystem: Environmental > Aquatic > Deep subsurface > Groundwater > Cave microbial mat | place... | reverse complement strand
TACAATCAATCACAAGTGACGCGCCACTAGCTTTCCCACTTGGTGAAACAACAGTAACCTGGACTGCTATAGACACACATGGAAATTCTGCAACCATAACACAAAAAGTGACAGTAGTAGATACTACAGCACCTTCTATTACGGTTCCTTCTGATGTAGTCTTTGAAGCACTGGGTCCAACTGGAAATGTCATACCAATTGGAGATGCAACTGCTGATGACATTGTTGGGGTTTCATTGATTACAAATGATTCTCCATCTGCTTATACGCTTGGTGAAACTACAGTAACTTGGATGGCAATAGACTCTGCAGGAAACTCTGTGACAGCTACTCAAAAGATAACAGTCATAGACACAACTGCGCCAACAATTGTTGCTCCGGAACCAGTACAAGCAGAAGCAACTTCTGCCGCTGAAAACATCGTTACTTTGGGTGAAGCAACAGCAGCTGACTTTGTTGGGATTCAATCCATCACAAACGACGCACCTGCCGTATTTCCGGTTGGTGAAACAATAGTAACCTGGACTGCAACTGACACAGCAGGTCTTACAGCCACTGCAACACAAACTGTTACCATCAATGATACCACACCTCCAACTCTAACAATTCCTGGTACCGTAACTGTGGAAGCAACAAGTGAATCCCAAAACACTGTAAACATTGGAGAATCTACTGCATCTGATCTTGTTGGGATTCAATCCATAACAAACGATTCTCCAGATGCATTTCCGCTTGGCATGACAACTATAACCTGGATAGCAACTGATACTACAGGACTTTCTACATCAGGTACTCAAATAATTACTGTAGTTGATACCACAGCACCTTTGATTACTCCACCACAAGATATTATTGCTGAAGCTTATTCTGCAACAGACAACCCAGTTAAGCTTGGTACCGCAACTGCAACCGATATCATAGGAATTGATTCTATTACAAGTGACGCACCAGCTACTTTTCCGTTTGGCGATACAATAGTAACATGGACAGCAACTGACACTTCAGGTAATACGGTAACTGGTACTCAAAAGGTAACCATAGTGGATACCACAGCACCAAAGATAATGGCTCCATCCGATGTCACTTTTGAGGCAACTGATCCTGTGAATAATATGATATCAATTGGCACTGCATCTGCAACTGATATAATTGGAATTGATTCCATTACAAGTGATGCTCCAGCTACTTTTCCGCTTGGTGAAACTACAGTAACATGGACTGCAACTGATACTTCAGGAAACTCTGAAACTGACACTCAAAAGGTAACTGTAATTGATACTACAGCTCCACAACTTGTTCTTCCTGCTAATGTAATAATAGACGCAACCGCACTTTCGAATACAGTCAGCATTGGTGCTGCAACAGCAACCGACATTGTTGATTTGACACCACAAATACAAAACGATTCTCCAGCTACTTTTCCACTTGGTGATACTGTAATAACATGGACTGCAACTGACAAGTTTGGCAATACCATATCACAAAAGCAGACTGTAACTGTACAAGCATGTGGGAAGGATGTTTCATTGTATAATGGTATAACAGGTGGCCCGACTGATGATACCTTGACTGGAACTGATCTTGCTGACTTGATATTTGGTTTGGCTGGTGATGATATAATATCAGGTGAGAAAGGCGATGACTGCATCCTGGGTGGAGACGGTGAGGATATCATATTTGGCAACGAGGGCGAGGATTCTATATCTGGTGGTTCTGGAAATGACATCATAAAGGGCGGGTCTGGAAATGACAATCTTCATGGCAATGAGGGAACGGATATCATTGATGGCGGCGATGACCATGACACCTGTAATGTTGGGGAATTGCCAAGCGATGATCTTATCATAAAGTGTGAAGCTGGGCAGCTTTAAGCTCTGATTATCTAATTTGCATTTAGATTATTTTGTCAGATAGAGTCAAGACAAATCACTTTCTTGAATTTGTTTTGCAGTTAAATTTGGAAATGACACCAGATCAAAATTGCGCAAAAATATGCGCATCATCGAACAAGAAATGAGCAATTATTACAAGTTATTTACATAATGCCAGTTCTGTATTCATTATAAATCATAGTCAGTCTTCTTTTTCTTTCCGCTTTTGATTTTTTGTCAGTTGGCATTTTTCCTTTTGATACTTCATAGAGTAAATTTGCTATGAATTCCATTTCAAAGAATTTTTGTATATACAATTTTTCTAGTAGGAAATCTTCTCTTAAAATTTCTCTAAGTGTGCGCAGTCCAGCACTCACTTGAGCTAATGCAACTCGTGTTCTAGTATTTTCTGACATTTGATTTTGTTCAAGGAAAAGATATCGCGCTCCTCTCTCAATATCTACCTGTTGTATATACTTCTCTGGCAAATTTTGTAGAATAAAGTGAAGATCTTTGAAAATATCATTTGCATACTTTACTGCCCGTTTGTATATTTGTGAGGGATTTCTTTTCTCATATTTCTTGCGGATATTCTGAATGCCAGGATCGGCGCTTTCTTGCTGTGGCCAATATTCAAGGAATTCCTTGGTTTCTTTGCGTAACATTTCTGTTATATGATTATTAGTTATGAAGGTGTATTATAAGTTTATTGTTATTTTTGTGGCTAATATAACATAATATTTTAATTATACAAAGAGGGAAATTATGCCGTGAAACCTTCCGATAAAAAGAGGCTACGTAATCAAGAAATTTTAATGTTAATTGCAAGCGGAACCACTAAAGAAGATCTTTGTACAACATGGAATTTAAGCTTATCACAATTAAATAGAATACTGTATCAAGCAAACGCTGAAGCAGAAGAATGGTACAAATCTTTGCCAAGAAAGACCATGATTCAGATCTTTCGGTTCAACAGCGAAAAAATTTTCAATGAAATCCAAGTCCTAGAAAAAATCAGAAACTCGGTAAGTGATCCTGTAAAAAAATTTGAAATGACAAAAAGCGTAATTAATGCTTATGCACAATACAATAAGCTCATATCGGAAGGCCCATCATTGATCAGGCAAAAAGAGGTTACAGAACAAGCCGAAAAGATCATCACAAAGAAATGAGTGCCGAAACAACAACCAAAAAACTAGAACAAGTACTGGCCCAAATAGAAAAAAAGAATGTTAAAGCTCTAAGAAATATGTCAACAACTTTTTGGATAAACAACTCAGAACAACACGCATCGTCATCTACAAAATCAAAAGGTAATTGTTGTTTCAACCATCAGATGGGTTTACCAACCAGCAAAATACCGCCTTGCAAAGAACTCCCTATCTTTGGTTATGAGGTTGACATAATAGAGAAGATTGAAAGGTACAAAGACTACGCATTAAACAAGGCTCGCGGAATAGGCGCAACTGAGCTGATACTACGGTGGATGCTTTTCAAAGCAGTTCATAACAAGATTCCAGACAGAAAGTTTCTGATAATCACAGGTATACGACATGAGCTGGCACAAGACTACATTAGGCGTCTTCTTGGCATGTGTACAAAAATACGCGAAGTCGTAGGCAGGGTTTCTCAAAACGCTATCCAGGTAAATATGACTGAAATTACAGCAATGCCGGCCAACGCCGCAGCAATACGCGGCTACGAGAATGTCGGAATTATATTTGCAGACGAGGCAGCGCATTGGGACCTACTTGATGATGATCAGGTACTTGAAGCAATAGAACCGCATCGTACCAAGTCTGACGCACACATTATCATAGTGTCAACTCCAAACGGCAGGAGAGGATTTTTTGCTAAAATCTTTCATAACCAAGAAACGAAATACTACACTGACTACAAACCATGGAATGTGGCAGAAGGTTTGCTAATTGATAGAGTTGAAGTTGACAAAATAAAAAAAGAAGACTACTACCGCTACGAACAAGAATACAACTGTCAGTTTCTTACAACTAGATACTCTGCATTTCCTGAAGAAGTGTTGGCGGTAGCGCAGCAAAACAGTGAGGTGTATCAGCTAAGTGACTAGCATGAGAATAGCCGGCCTTGATGTCGCATTTTCAAATGACTACATGGCTTTGGTAATAGTAGAAAAAAACTCTGATGGAAAGATAAGGCTCGTGCATTTTTCTACATGGAGAAAGTTTGACTGGCAGCTGTGGAAACACGATATGAGAGCAAAGCAGCATAAATTCAACATAGATTGGATTTACGTGGACAAGACAAACAACCAGAGTGTAGTCATGGAGCTAGAAGAAATTGGAATGCGGATAGAGGGTGTCTCTTTTACAAACACTTCAAAATATGACATGATACGAAACGCAACAAAACAGATAGTCACAGGTGAGCTTGTGATGCCAGTTGTTTCAGCAATACAGTCAGAATCGCAGAAAAGGCTTGCACAGGAGCTAATCGAGCAGATTCGAGAACAAGAGTACAGCCATGAATCTTCAAATGTAAAGCTGACTCATCCACAAGGAAGACATGACGATCTGTTGTGGGCACTGTGTCTTGCTTTGTATGGTGTGTCGCTTCAATGGAACACAAGTACACCACTTATAGTGTGTCTTAGTGCAGATGAGATTGATCCACCAAATCCTCGAGATCAAATTCTTGACAGAGTCTTGGGGAGATTTAAAGGTACAGGCATTACCATAACTGATGTAAAAGTTACGATGCCAGGAGATCAATAGCATGTCAATCAAATGTCTTGCTTGTGGGAAAAAATACGGGGCTAAATTATTTATGTGTCCATTTTGTGGATTACAAAACTTGGAATTGATGTCTTGGATTCCACCTGAATTAAAGATCGAACATGCAAATAATCAGAAACCAATTTCTACTCCGCCCACGACAGAACAGATGAGAACATATTGCCAGAAAGCTGCTAACGATTGTAACTTCAAACTAGATAACCTTGTTGTCGAAGATAATTACGAAGACGGTGTTATGGAAACTCTACAACCAGAAGATAACTTTCACAACGTCACAATTAGATTTAATCCTAAAAGATTGACTCGTTTTACACAACAAGAGCTGATGGCCTTGGCTAGACATGAAATAATGCATCCTGTAACAATGGGTGAAAAATCTTGTATATTGATTCAAAATGGAGCACCAGAATATGTTGAATTACAATTTAGATTCTCTGAAGCATATGATGAAATGATAAATTACAAGATGTATGTTCAGGTGTTTCCTAATGATCCACACCTGCGTTCCTACAAAGATAAAGAATTTACTAATTATGCAATAATTTTCTTAAGTGTTAAACACATGATACAGCAGAATAGATTGCCAAATCCTCTGCATCCTCACATAAATAATCTGGCGATTTATCAAGATGCTGTGTATTTCTTTTATGAGAATAAAAATAAGCTAAAAGAATGGGTAAAAAAATATCAAGGTCAAGCAATATGGAAATTCTGGAACTGGATTCATGAAGATTTCAATCTTATTCATGATAACGTAAAAAGCAGAGATGAGATGAGAGATTTAATTCCGATAGTGATACAAATGACACTAAACGTCAATCCAGAACCAATATTTTCTTCTAACATGATATCATTCACAGAAAATGCATACGAACGTATACTGAGTTATAAAAATAACATTAAAAATCAAACTGGTAAAAAAATAGTAGAATCATGGGAAAGACGATTTAATGAGCAACCCTACATATTCAACTAAATTGCTATCATTTATAAAAATAGCAGAAGATTATATGAAAACTTTTTGTAGTTAGTTTTAAAACAGTTTATGGAAAAATGTAATAGCTTCATGAATCATGTGTGTGACTGTGCAAATTTCTCTATGATCTTGTTAAGTTCACTCTTGTAATTCTCACGACCAACTAACTTTCCTTCTTTCCCCACTTTATTCAAGCGCATAACTTCCTTTTTAAAAATTCCATATTTCTGCAATTCTTTACTTTTTCTCTTTAATGCTCGATAATAAGAAAATGGTACTTCATCTATGATCTCATTTTCCTTGAATAACTTTGCAATTGTAAGAAGATCATAAACATAATCTTTACTGAGTCCAAAGTCCCGGAAGAGGGCTTGCGCATAATTTGTAATTAAAAACTCATTTTTAATCTGTTCATTAAATTTACATAAAATATTACCTAGTTCCCAATACAACGAGCTTGGGAGATTTTGGTACTTTTTACGTGGAACACCTTTCCCATAGAACAAATTTTGTGCTTTATTTACGGTTTTGAAGTAAAGCTTTTCAAAATGTCTTAATTTTTCTTCTGGATTGCCTTTTGTTTCTTTATAGTCATAAAGATCAAGCATTACTCCATTTTTTTTCTTGCCACTTGGTGATGTAACTTGAACAATTTTTACTGGAATCTTTGTCATCTCTATACCCATGTTGCATGAAGCAGATCTCTGAAGTATTCCAAAGTCTTTTTAGGATCCCACTGCAGTTCATCATTTTTAAATTTAATTAGAGCTTCAATTAGGACCCTGTTTGTATTGAAATCTTTCAGTGATGGGTTGAAGGAAATTTTTTTCCAAAAATTATGCGCTGTATTGATAACGACTCCTCCTGCGCCTAAATCGACCCAAGCTTCTTCTTTTTGATCAGGCCATTCCTGAGGAATTATCTGTATTCCGCTTGATTTGCGTTGTCGCGTTACTCCAACTTCCAAACCGCCTTCATCTAGAATATTGCCCTCATTAGCATCTGTTCCCAAAACAGATATGCCGTCGCCACCAACAATGTCAGCCTTAGTACCAGGCACTTTTTGACCTTTGTCCGCAGAAGATATTCTTGTATCGCCCGCAGCGTCTGGAATTGGAACTTCACGCATTCGTTTTTTTAAGAAGGGATTAAGCTCCATGAATTCCTTAGTTTGTAGAAGTTTGTCTAATCTCTTAGTAAGATCGTTGATTACGCTTTGTTCTATTGTATTACTATCACTACCCTGCCTTAGCAGACCCTCTTCTTTTAGGAACTGCCAAAATACTTCTTTTACCTTATTGCAACAAGCACCTACAGCTGGAATTCTTTCAAAGTTTTCCTTATTGCTAGTAAGATGTTTTGCTAAAACACTAACATCTGCAATACAGAATATTCTTTTGTTATAATCACCTTTTAGTTGTACGGAAAAATCTAAATGATCATTTTTTATCCTTTTTCCAAAAACAGTGTATATGATATGCCTATTTTCCTCAGGAATTTCTACATCACTTATCCAGAATCGACATGAAATTTGTTGCTTATTCCACTGTGCATTTCTTCTGAACTGGCGATTTCCTTGTTGATACCATGGTCGTTCATGAGATTATAAACAAGACAGATGTGATGGATAAATTAAAGAAATATGCTGGTAAAAGGAATCCAACAATTTTCATACTTGATCGAACTGTGGATGAAACGCACAACATGGAAATGCACGAATATTCGCAGATGTATTCTCGTGAAGAAATACTTTCAATATTGAAAGGCCAATGTCAAGTTGAATTCATTGAAGTAAATTGGAAATCAAAACGTGCTCAACAAGCTCTAAAGATTTATGAATCAAAACAATATGTGAATAAAGATGGCATTCCATTGTCTAAAACGGACGCAATTCTTCTCGTATGGGCTCTAGATAACTCATGGGTTCTAATTACACGAGATATGACTCTAGTCAAGGCATCAAGAGAAGAAGGCAGGAAGGCTAACAAAACTATACGTGTATTCAACCCATTTGTTTCAGCTTAATAATGATTAGAAAATGAAAATTAACAAATTTTGGAATAAAAAACACAAGATAAAATTCAGTGTAGATGGTAGACCTCCACGGAAATCTGGTTGGGCAATTGACGAAGCAGTTCTTATTTTGGAGTTGAGAGCCAAAGCCCTAGAATCTAGAACAAAGGCGGGTCTTAACGATTGTTTTCACTCTCCAGTTAGACTTGAACTAACTGTCTTTAGTCCTAATATAATTAACAAAGATGATCCACAAACTTATGTTGGTGATATTGATTCATTTCTTGCAGGTGTTTGTGAATCGCTACAGGCAGCTAAGGAAAATGCCCCATTAAATTTGATATTTAGTAGTAGACCTGATCTAAATCCTGGCATACCGCTCATTTTAGAGGATGATTCACTTGTAGTAAGTTCGATGGCAAGAAAAATAGCAGATAAGAAGGAGTATTACACAGTATCAATTGAACTCATATGAGCAAACACATGGATACGTCGATTGTTGGTGCCTAAAATGTCTTGTATGATCTAAACCTTTACGACACACTGCATGGTTCTCGGAGTGGTAAAATCACTGGTGTTAAGTTAGGTAGATTTTGTGTTATCTTAGGGTAATGAAAAAGTATAAGAACATACCGACAGTTCTCGTTTATATGAGTAAGAAAAAGGACAGAGTGACTATAACCTTGGACGTAGAAATGCCGACCTTCGTAGTAAGACTCTGGGATGTTGATAAACTGAAGCTAAAAAGTCGTGGTCATGATATAAGCTCAAAAGGACTATCAAAGAGATTTGCAAAACACTATTTTGCAGGTAGAATTCATCACGTCCAAAGTAAGAAGAGTGTTTTCTTCAATAGTGTTAGTGAATTTCATAAATTCATAGAAAAGCACAGAGTTTAGCTTTGATGATACCGTATTACTCAAATTTGAACTTATTTTAGGTCAAATTATGTTACTTTCAAGCATCGTTTAGCCATAAAATTCGCTCTAAAACACTACTATGACTTGATATTTTTCATATAGATTATAATAATAACCAGATTACTTTTGATCTGTGCCAAGTTCTAAGAAGCTATTTTTGCGAGCAAAGAAGGTCATACCTTCAGGGATTAACAGTCCTGTCAGGCGTTATGATCCGTATCCATTCTTTGTAAAAAATGCACAAGGCAGTGCAATCTGGGACGTAGACGGAAAAAAGTATCTTGATTTTTGCAACGGTTACGGCGCATTACTTTTGGGACACCAAAGAAAAGAAGTCATCTCAAGCGTATCATCACAGCTAAAAAAAGGCACACTGTACTGCGCACCTACTGAATTAGAAGTGGAATTAGCAGAGTTAATCAATAAAAATTATCAATCGATGGACAAAGTACGATTAGTAAACACAGGAAGCGAAGCTACCATGACTGCAATCAGACTGGCAAGAGGATTCACAAAAAAGAAAAAAATAATAAAATTTGAAGGATGCTATCACGGCGCACACGATTCCGTACTAGTAAAGGCAGGCTCAGGTGCTGCACATCAGGGAATAGCATTCTCAGAAGGTGGTTTAGATGAAATAGCAAAACAAACATTGGTAATACAATACAACAATTCACAGGAATTAGATCACATACTACAAAAGCAAAAAGACATTGCAGGTGTAATCATAGAACCGGTCCTGGCAAACATGGGTCTGATACCACCACAAAAAAAGTTTCTTTATGATATAAGAAAAATAACTAGAGACCATGACATTCCATTGATATTTGACGAAGTCATAACAGGATATAGAATGTCACCTGGCGGAGCACAACAATATTTCTCCATAAAGCCTGACATAACCACACTAGGAAAAGCACTTGGAAACGGCTTTGTCATTGCTGCTGTAGGAGGAAAAGCAGAGATCATGGACATGCTCTCGCCGCAGGGAAAAGTATACCAGGCAAGCACCTATGCAGGAAATCCCGTATCTGTTGCTGCAGCCATATCATCAGTAAAAACCCTAAACAGGCACAAAAACAGGATTTATCCCAAATTAGAGGTGTGCTGCGCCATACTAGCCAGAACCATAGGAGATCTGGCTAAAGACCTCAAAATACCACACCAGATCAATTTTATCAGCTCCATGTTTCAGATCTTTTTTACTGAAAAACCAGTAACTGATTATAGAACAGCAAAAAGAGCTGACGCAAAAAAATTCAAGAAATTATTCAAAGCATTATTAAAAAATGGCATCTTTATAGCTCCATCCCAGTTTGAGACTGTATTTTTGTCAGATGCACACACCATTCCTGACTTGCAAAAAACCATAGATGCGTACCACAAATCACTCAAAGTGGTGAAAGGTTGAAGTATACAATAGGTACACGCGGAAGTGCATTATCACTTGCACAAACAAACTGGGTGATATCAGAGCTGAAAAAAAAATTCCCACAAACAGAGTTTGATATTATATCAATCACAACAAAAGGTGACACTGACGCAAGACCGCTATTTACGATAAACCAAAAAGGAATATTTGAAAAAGAAATTGATAGAGCGGTTGTAGAAAATAAAGTCGACTTTGCAGTCCACAGCCTAAAGGATGTGCCAACAGAGCTGTCAGAAGGTCTTGTCTTGGCATGCATTCCAAAAAGAGAAGATGCAAATGATGTATTCATTTCAAAATATGGTACCACACTAAAAACAATAAAAAATGGTTCCACAATTGGCACAAGCAGCCTGCGAAGAGCAGTCCAAGTATCAAGGATCAGGCCAGACCTTGTTGTAAAACCAATCCGGGGAAACATTGAAACCAGAATAAGAAAGCTCCAAGAAGGTGAGTTTGATGGTGTGGTTTTAGCACAGGCAGGAATTGCAAGGCTTGGAATTGATATAAAATTTGAAAAATTATCAACAAAGGACTTTCCGCCTTCGCCAGGCCAAGGCGCAATTGCTATAGTAGCAAGGCAGGACAACAATGCCCTAATTCAGACGCTAAAGACAATCGAGGATCCAGACTCGAGAATAGCAGTTGAGGCTGAAAGGGCGCTCTCGCTTTTTGTCGATTCAGGATGCCGGTTTCCAGTTGGTGCACTGGCACAAATAAAAGGTGACAAGCTCACACTTGAAGTTACAGTGTATTCTATTGATGGCAAACAATCAATCAACGTGGAAAAAACAGGAGATCCAATGCAAGCAGCAGAGCTTGGCAAACAAGCTGCAGACGAACTTTCACAACAAGGAATTGCAGAGCTTGCAAAAAACTGGAGAGAAAAAGTGGAAGAGTGGAACAAAAAATGAAAGGCACAGTGTATATAGTTGGCGCAGGACCCGGAGATCCAAAACTAATAACACTAAAGGCAGTTGATGTCATCAAGAAAGCAGACGTTGTACTCTATGACAGACTGGTAAGCAAAGGAATTATATCCATGATTCCAAAACATACAAAAAAGATTTACGTCGGCCGTGATGTGGGCGATGATTACAAGCATCAAAATTCCACAAATGATTTGATGCTAAAGTTTGCAAAGACAAACAAAAGAATTGTCAGGCTCAAAGGTGGAGATCCGTTTATCTTTGGAAGGGGTGGCGAGGAAGCCGAGTTTCTAAAATTACACAGAATAAAATTTGAAATCATACCAGGAATAACATCCGGAATTGGTTCAGCAGAATATTCTGGAATACCGCTCACTCATAGGGATCATTCCTCATCGGTTGTGTTTGTGACAGGCCATGAGGATGCCAAAAAGAGAAAAGAATCTGTAAAATGGAAAAAGCTTGCAACCTCTGTGGATACTATAGTAATAATGATGGGACTTTCAAGACTGGATATAATCTGCAAGAATCTGATTTCTGGAGGAATGAGCAAGAAAACCCCAGTAGCTGTCATACAGGAAGGAACCACACCAAAGCACAGGATGGTGAAAGGCACTCTTGATACCATATCTAAGAAGGTAAAACAAGCAAAAATGAAGCCACCATCTATAATTATAGTAGGCAAAGTGGTGGATTTATCAGAAATAATAGGTTGGAGAAAATGATAACAGGAAAGACAATAGCAATTACCCGTTCCAAGGAAGACTCTGAAGAATTCATACAACTAATAACAAACGCGCAGGCAAAGGCAATCCCACTTCCAACCATAGAATTGGTATCCAAGGGAGAAAAGATTGTGGATGAATTTTTAAAAGCAATAAAAGAAGATGATCCGGATTTTTCCGTCTTTATGAGCTCAAAGGCAGTCAAGTTATTGTTTGATACTGCAAGAAAGGTTTCAAAATTTGAAAAGCTCCAGCTTGCAGTTGCAAACACTACGGTAATTGCAGTAGGCCCAAAGACAAAAGCCGCACTTGAAGCGGAAGGCATCAGGGTAGCACACATGCCACAACGTTATTCTTCTGTCGGGGTGGGCGAAGTCTTTACAAGGCTAAACCCGGAGGGAAAAAAGGTAATCATACCACGAAGCGGTGCCTCGACTCCTTTTCTTGCCCAACTGCTTGAAAAGATCGGATTGAAAGTAAACGAGATCTACCTTTACGATGTGTGTCCGTTTAGGGATATCTCAAAATGGAATGAGTTTAGAGAACTTTTTGCAAACAACAAAGTCGATGGAATAATATTTACTAGCGCATCTTCTGTGAATGCATTTTTTGAAATAATGCTGATGGACTCGGATGAAAAAAAATTATTGCAAGACCTTCAAAGGATCAAAGTCGTTGCAATTGGTCCTTTTACTGCGGAAGAGCTGAAAAAATTTGGCACCAATTATATCATTGCAGATGTACATACGGTCTCAGGAGCTTTTGAAGCAGTAAAAAATTGTTTTAATTAGCAATGTGATATTATGGCAGTATCAGAAAAGTAAGACTATTCATGATTAGATAATAGCTATGTGAGTCAAATTCTTTACGACCTACAGCATGCTATTTGCTTCAAAGCGGGAAGATGTCATTCTTACTCTTTGCCAATGAATCTTTTATAGTGGTTTTACGAAGGAAATCGTGGTATGACCAAGTTACAACAACAAAAGATTTGTGATCTAAGGAAGGCAATCAAACGCCTTGAAAGGATGCTTAGAGAAAGCAATCAAACCAGAAGTAATGTTGCACGAGAGTTGTTTAAAATTGCAAAATAAAAAATTGTTTCAATTAGCTTCCTGGTTGTTATAATCAGACGTGTCCTAAATATAGGACATGAAATTACATCGATACCTAGAACAAGCCTTTGGAAAATCTAGATCTTAACGCGAGTCCTCAAAGACCAAGCTAATTTTTATGATTCTTGTGTCATTTAACAGCCGTACTTTCTAGCCCAATCTTCAGATGCAAATTCACTTTTGAAACAGAATTTCGTGTCTATCTCTCCTAACCCCTCCTCCAATAAACTAGAATTAACAACATTAGTTCCACAAACAATCTTGGCAACCATTCTTCCATAACTTCCTGACGTTTGTTTATCATCTTCATCAACTAGAGCACTAGAGCCAATTGGACACAATTTTGCAACAAAATCTCTTGCTTTAATGCCATTTTTTTCGCTTAATTCAGGAGCTGATGTGAGTGCTAGTCTTATTGGAGAACCACGAATTCGTAAAGTGTCACCGTCTATAACCTCAGTTACTTCACCCACATAGCATACCGCGGTTCCAGAGCATGCATAAGCCACAAAAAATTCAGATTGTTCATTTATACCATTGATGACAGGTTTTTCTTCAGTGTAGATTGCATACAATATCCCAGCAGTAAGTATTCCAATTACTAGGATGATCCCCATTACAAGAATATTCACATAGTTCTGTTCTAAAATTTAGACCTTAAGCATTACGACACACAAAAAAGACATGACCCCTGAGGTGATATCAAAGGTTTAAGAAATACAACCCATTAATCGGAAGAATGACAATGGTAACTGTAATTGACTGTGCAAATGATGAAGAAATTGCAACCAATCTAAAAGAATACCTATCCGTATGTGGGTACGAGGCAATCAAAGATGATTCATTGGTAATAATAACAGATGGAAAAGACATCAAGAAAAACCTTGAATCGTTTATCAAAGATACTGACAAGATAGGATACAAGATACTTCAGTCAGATTCGGAAACTTTCATCTTGGCAAAAGTAGTACATATCGAGAATTTTGGTTTGCCTATATGTGAGATATGTGGATATGCCGCCCCAGAAGAAGAATTGTTTGCACACAGACGGGCACATGGTATAGGATTTCTTGTGTGAGTTACAATTTATCAGCAACTATTTGGCACGACTTGATAGTTACAAGAACAGATTATATTTACAATAAAACAGATCGACTCCGATGATTGGAAAACTTGTGGCGTCAATGAGCCTTACGATGGTTTTGGTGTTTGGCTTACTTTTTGCTTTACTTGCAGGCTTGGGACTTTATTTCAATATAGGCATTTATGCGATGGTAGGATTGGCAATCATTCTTGGCCTTATTCAATGGGCAATAGGTCCTGCCATAGTACGCTGGAGCACAAACATGAAACCATTAGAAAAAGACGAATTTCCGTGGCTTGAAGAAGCCGTTCACGAAATATGCATAAAAAACAAGGCAAAGATCCCAAAGATAACAATTGCAAACACTGGCATGCCAAACGCTTTTGTCTTTGGCAGGACAAACAAATCAGCTACTCTGACTTTGACTAGAGGTTTGCTAAACACATTGACAAAAGATGAGGTAAAAGGAGTAATTGCACACGAGATTGGACACATCAAGCACAACGACATGGTGGTAATGACAATCGTGTCCGTGATTCCAACAATAGCGTATTTTATTGCAATCTCTACAATGTTTAGCCGCTCAAGAAATCAGGGAGGTGGAGCTGTTTTAATTGGAATTGGCGCGTTTGTTGTTTATTTTATAACAAACCTGCTCATAATGTATTTTTCAAGACTGCGAGAGTATTATGCCGACAATTTTGCTGGGCACCAAGTAAGACCAACTCTTCTTGCAAGTGGGCTGGCAAAGATAACTTATGGATTAAGCTTGCAAAAACAGGAGGTAAAAAATTCGACGCTGCGTTCGTTTTATGCTGTTGATCCAGTTGCCTCCAGTTACGAAGTATTAAAATTTTCTTCTTATTACGCTGATCAACACATTTCTGAAGAAGAGGTAGAAAAAGCAATGGACTGGGAAAGGAAAAGTAGCTTTAGCAAGTTTGGCGAGATTTTTAGAACACACCCATTAACTTTTAAAAGAATTGAAAAACTATACGAGCTTGAGCGCCAACTATCGACTGAAAACTGATCCATCACAAGAAACATCGAACACTTAACCATTTGTGAAGGTTGTAGATGTCCTCAACGCCGAAAGAGTTAACAGGACTCCAGACAAGACAATCATACGTTCTTGTTTTTCTTGTTCAGACATTTAAAACTAGATAAAGATATGATTCTACAACTTTAAAGCCAATCGCATGTAAGAATAAGACATGGCACAAACCATATCTGCAAAAGATTTGAAAGCACGTAAACAAGAATTTGTGATCATTGACGTACGTGAGGCAGATGAACTTTCAGCAGGCAAAATTGACGGATCGATGAACATTCCTTTGGGGGCTGTTATCCGAAATGCAAAGAAAGGCAAACTAGAAGACCTAAAGAGCAAAAAGATCTGCACTCACTGTTCTGGAGGATATAGAGGAAACATGGCAGCCGAAGAGCTTAACAAAGCTGGATTTCAAGCGGTAAATCTGGAAGGCGGATTTGAAGCTTGGTCCAAGGTATGAAAAAGTAAGACCAATCAGTGATGTCAAGTATAGCAGGAAGATAAAATGAGTAGTTATTCCATAAATGAGAAGATATGGAAGGTTCTCTTTAGACTAGGCGAACAAGCTGATCTAGAAAGATTCGAAGACATATTGGTTCTTGCTGAAGATAGAATGCTTGCTATTACAGCTGATACAGGTATGTTTTTTAATATAATGCTAAAAGCCATGAAAGCTAGAAGAATATTAGAGATAGGCACTTCCACTGGCTATTCGACTCTTTGGTTTGCTGATGCGGTAATGCAAAACAACTTGGAGTACACAAAAACAGGAAAACCAATTATCACTATAGAAGAGAATCCTTCAAAGGTTGAAAGAGTAAGAAAACATTTTGATGAAGCTGGTGTAAAAGAGATTATAGAAATAAGAGAAGGCATGGCCAAGAGCATTCTATCCAGGATGTTAAAAGATTATCAAAATAATAACAACAAAAATGAAGCTGGGTTATTTGACTTTATTTTCATTGACGCAGATAAAGAAAACGCCATAGATTATTTTGAATTAACATTGCCTATGCTACGAGTGGGCGGAATTATCGCTGCAGACAACATGTTGCATCCAGAAAGTTGTCTGCAAGAGATGACAAAGTATGGTAATTACGTAAAAAACAAACCAAATGTTCAGTCTGTGACGGTACCTATTGGCAACGGTGAAGAGATCACAATAAAAATATCATAGAATAAGAAAGAACAATATTGTTTAATGTTCCTATGGATTCAAATTTATTTTAGGTCAATTTTTATTGCTTTCTTTTCTGGCTATGCCACCATTCCTTAAAAATGGTGCATTTATTTTCAGAATTAAGCTGCACTAGAAAAAAACCATCCAATTTAACCTGAGTTTGAGTTAGCTTGCGCACAAAAGATGCAGACCAATGTGCCATTCCTTGTTTTTTGTCTACAGCGAGAATATCATAATCAAAGTGGACATTTTCCTGAGTTTGTGCTATAACAGACCAGTATTCAGTAATTGATACAATACCGCTTATGGGTGACTCAAATGGCTTTTCGTAGTATTTTGCGTGGTCAACAAAAAGTTTCTTGATGAGTTTAGGATCTAGAGTTTTCCACGCGGTTCCGTACAAATCTAGCCACGATTTGAATGTGTCACGATTCACGCTGGCTATAAATTGAATACTGAACTATTCAGTCTTATGTTAAGACAGTGATCTCTTTTTTCCTATTGCAACAAGAAGCATTGCACTCTTGTCTTTTGCATGGGGAGAAAAAAAGCTAGTAACGGAATCATCATAAAATGTCAGACCTGTTACTCCAAGCTTTTGAGCATATGAAGCAAGGTAGAATCTTCCCATAATGATGCCTGCCTCAAGCTGGGCTGCCCTGTATCCACGGTTGCCAAATCTTTTTAGTACTGCATTGAGGTCGCTCATCAAAAATATATCAACACTAGCATCTGCTGGCAGGTCCTGATCCAGTCCGAGATTTCCTGCAACATGCCTAAACTCTCCTGCACGAAGTATTTGCAAACCATTTTGATTCTTGCTGTAAACATAAGAGCCTGATTTTAGTCCGTCAACTGCGTTTACTATCATATACAGGTCAACTAGTGTGCTACCATAAGGTTCAAGAAAATCAGCTGCAATACCCTGTGTCGAATAATAAATTATTGTAGATAGCTCTTCAAATGAGATCGATTGGTGTGAAAATACTCTTGTTGAGCCGCGCTTTATTATTACCTGTTCTATATGATTTTGTAGCAGATTATCTTTAGTAAAAGGACTCAATGAAACAAGGTTTTCTGCATTTGGAATTGTCATTTTATGTGTCTTACCATGCCAGCTCTGAACTTCCTTGACTGACCTTAGCGATGATGCGTTGTGCATTTCGCTTATTTCCGGATAATCTATATCATAGTTTGATAGTGGTTCTGTTTGTAATCGTAGTGGCGACACGTCTGGCACCTGATCTGACGCGCCATCAACAAATCCTATCGGTACCAGTACAAGCGATACCTCTTTTTCCTGATTCAATCCTAAAAGTGAATTTACTGATTCATCAACAAATCCTGCTATTATTTTAGAAGATAATCCATGTGCGGTGCTTATGGCAAGAGTATTTGCCAAAATCGTACCACAGTCCCAAAAAGCATGCCGGTATTCCCGTGCCCTATACTTGACAGTATTTCTTGAAAAGATGTCAGTATAAACCAAAATGAGAGGGGCATGTTTTGCTACACCATCATATCCACTAGCACGAACAAGAACGCTGCGATAATCTCCTGACCTTAGTAGATCTAGCTTCATTTGTTTTGGGTCAAAATGGTATATGCCAGCTTGAAGGCCTACAATATCCTTGCATACTACATAGATTTCAATATGGTATAAAGCACCGGTGCAGGATGCGGCACGGAACTCAAACTCCCCAATCCCTGGAAATTTTATCGTCCTTGTGATACCGCCAGAAAAGTAAAGTATGCTTGCTAAAGTATTGATGTCAGGAATCTGTTCACGTTCTGGCTTGATGTTTAATGAAATTGCTTTCAGTGCTGGAAAGTTTGTTGGTGATTTTAAAGATGGTAAAGCAACTGTGTAAATTTCTTTGTAAATTTTGTATGGAATTGGTCTGTGTGTGGGATCATAGTAATGAGGGCGACCAAGCAAGATTCCATTTGGGTGCTTTGTGCCGTTGTGATAATTCCAGGCTCCTTTGGTTTCGTAATTTTCCAATCATACTTTCTTGTTTGGTATCCTATTGTAAAAGTATCTAGTGACTAGCAATATTCACAGCTGGCTTGACTCAAAATGGTATCAGAATTACAAACTAGAAAAGAAGAAACTGACTAGAGAATATTTATCTTCTCAGGTCACATATGCTTAAGTAGTTAAAACGGTAATCAAATCTTAATGATGTTCCTAACACTCATTAAATTCAGAAAAAAAGCAAGTGATGTAGTTGAAGTGGGGAAAAAAATTATGCAAAACCTACCGCCTGGTGTAAAGATAATTGGCATCTACTGGACATTAGGAAGATATGATGCTGCTTGGCTGTATGAGGGTTCGAATGAGAAAGACGCGGTAAAACTCTGGCTTAATGCTGGAGACGTGGTTCGAACAGAAACCTTGGTTGCTATATCAAGGGAAGAAGCACTAAAACTCCTTTAATGAAAGCGTACAGAATTTCAGCTATTACACTGTTCGTTAAAAATATGGA
>Ga0247727_10008820_pt1 | contig 18556 bp, 18 predicted proteins | sample WisWelCaveWW1625_FD_202498 | JGI IMG/M metagenome (GOLD analysis project Ga0247727, IMG submission 202498) | Biofilm microbial communities from Wishing Well Cave, Virginia, United States - WW16-25 | ecosystem: Environmental > Aquatic > Deep subsurface > Groundwater > Cave microbial mat | place... | reverse complement strand
GAACGTCGATATGCCACCGGAGGCTCACAAAACCCAGATTTCTTGTACCCAGTAGCGCTTACTGTATCGATCGCATCAACCGCTTGAAGCGGCGGATGTTTTCGGCTCCTCGGTCTGGGAACTTCGGCCTAGAGCGTTGGCAGCGCTTGGACACCTCCCTACAATACGAGTGAAACGTGCGACTGCGCCCAGGGCCGCGATTTTGGCCGACAACGCGATTGGGGGGAATGACAATGCGAAACTCAGCAAAGTTGATGGCCAGAGGCCTGCCGACGTTGACACTGGTCCTGTTGGCCGCAGCGGCTGCGCTGAGCACCGCCTCGGGGCAAACCTACCCCAATCAGCCCATCCGCTTCGTGGTCGCGTTCGGCCCCGGCGGGGTCGGCGACACCACGGCGCGTCTCGTGGCCGAGAAGCTCGGCGACAAGCTCGGAAAGCCGGTCGTGGTCGAGAACAATCCCGGCGGCGGCGGCATTGCCGCGGCGCGCGCGGTGCTGTCCGCGCCGGCCGACGGGCACACGCTCGCTCTCCTCACCAACGGCACCTCGATCAGCGTCAGCCTGTTCAAGAGCCTCACCTTCGACCCGCTGGCCGATTTCGCCCCGGTGACCAAGCTCGGCAGCTTCGAATTCTTCCTCGCGGTCAAGGGCGATTCGCCCCACCGCGCGCTGGCCGATCTCATCAAGGCGGCGCGCGACAATCCGGGCAAGCTCAACGTTGGCACCGTCACCGCTGGCAGCACCCAGCACCTCTCGGCGATGCTGCTCAAGTCGACCGCCGGCATCGAGTTCCAGTGGGTGCCCTTCAAGAACACGCCCGACCTGCTGGTGGCGCTGCTCCGCGGTGATGTCGATGTGGCCATCGATGCCTATGTGGCGCTGCGAGGCAACTTCGACGACGGCAAGCTGCGGCCGCTGGCGACCACGGCGCCAACCCGCTTCGCGCTGTTGCCGAACGTGCCGACGGCGAAGGAGGGCGGTGCCGGCAACTTCGAGGCGACGGCCTGGAACGGCCTGTTCGTCAAAGCCGGCACGCCGCCGGCCATTGTTGCCCAGCTCAACAAGGCCGCGGCCGAGGTGCTGGCCGACCCCGACCTCAAGAAGCGCCTGCTGGACCTGGGCATCGTCGCCGACCCGACCTCGCCCGAGGGCCTGACCACCTTCTTCAAGGCCGACATCGCCAAATGGGCCGACGTCATCGAAAAGCACAAGATCGAGAAGCGATAGGCGTGGAGGCGGTAGGGCGGCCGCCCAGCTTTAAAGACCCATGAGCAAGCCAGACGCCATCATAGACCCAGCTGGTATCTTCCAGCATGCCGACAAGTTTTTCAGGGCAGTGGAGCAACTCCATCACACCTCTGACCGAAAACGCTTCGTGCAGATTGCGCTGCCAATCATGGTCCTCTCTGCCTTCGCCTCCGAGCTGTTCTTCAAATGCCTCCTGTGTATGGAGACCGCGCGAATCCACCGCACTCATCTCCTGTTGGACCTCTTCGAGAAGCTGTCACCCAAGACTCAAAGGCGATTGGAAGAGCTGTGGGATCAGGCGTTGTTGCCGCGCAAGGCTACACTTGATGAACTGGACAAGTCGCAGATCGTCCCCCGTGACCTGCGTTCGAACCTCGCCTCCAGCACCGATACGTTCAGATTGCTTCGCTATGTTTATGAGCCGGGTCCAGATCTTGTGATCAGCATAAGTGATCTGCCTCTTGTGCTTCGTCGTGCGATCATCGAACTGAAGCCAGAATGGAATAGTGACGGCGAGGTCGCTGCCGCAACGGCCGGCCAATGGATGAACGTCAAGTTTGATGTTTCGGACAAGGTGCTTGGTTGCGACATCGAATTGCGAGACGGGTCATCTGTCCGCCTAGGCGCCCATCAGGTTGAAGCCAAAATCTTCCGTGAAGCGCGTACAGGCAAGCTATTCAGCACGTTGGAGATGATCTCAAACCTGCTGATGAAAACCAACACTCGGAAACAAGACCTGATCAAGCCTCCAGCCGCCGCTGAAGCCTTCGCGAAGGGCATCTGTATTGGGAAGCCCAACCTTGAAATGAGCTTCACCCCCGGCTCAATCGAGCTGTGTTTGGACGACACGCCCAGAGATGTCAGGCGCATTGTCTTTGATGTGGAGGTCACCGTGCGGCCTCATAAGCACACCATTTCGTGAGGCGGAGGGACAATGATGGCCGATCAATCAGCCTCGTGCATCCGAAACGTCAACGTCCTCACCATCACGCGCATCAGCGCCGACGAGCGGGCGAGGATCGAGGCCGTCGATCCGGCGGTTCGATTGACGGACGCTGGGGGCTGGTACGACGGCGAGATTCGCGCCGCCTGGCCCGCCTACGCTTCGGCGCGCTACCTGGGTCGGAATGCCAACGGCTCGGGGACCCGGGAGGAGCGCGACCGCCTCCTTGCCGAGGCCGAAGTGGTTCTCGGCGGCTGGCCCTTTCCGCTCGATCTGCGCATCCGCTCGCCGAGGCTCAAGTGGTTCCATCAGCTGCCCGCCGGCGCCAGCAACCTGCTGATCGGCGATCTGTGGGGCAGCGACGTGGCGGTCACGACCTCGCGCGGCTTCGGTAACACCCTGGCGATGGCGGAATATGCTCTGGCCGGCATTCTGCACTTCGCCAAGGGCCTGCATCGCGCCGCCGTCGATCGCACCGCCGGGCAGTTCGATCATCGCTCCTATCGGCCGCTGCAGGTGCAGGGCAAAACCGCGTGCATCGTCGGCGCCGGCGGCATCGGCCTCGAGGTCGGGCGGCTGTGCGCTGCGCTCGGCATGCGCGTCGTTGGCACCCGGCGCAGCCCGCAACCTGACGCTGCCTTGCCGGCGGGGTTCAGCGAGATTGGCGGGTCCGGCGATCTCGACCGGTTCCTGCCGGAGAGCGATTTCGTCGTGATCTGCTGCCAGTGGACGCCGGAGACGACCCGTCTCTTCAACCACGACCGTTTCGCCGCCATGAGGCCGGGAAGCGTGCTCGTCAACGTGGCGCGCGGCGAGATCGTCGATGAGGACGCACTCATCGATGCCCTCGAGCGCGGCCACCTGCGCGGCGCCGCCCTCGATGTGTACGTCGGCGAATTCGAGCGCCCGCCGCCGGCACGGCTGTGGTCCGATCCCCGCGTGTTGATCACCCCGCACATCTCGGCCGCCACCGACCAGAACCGCCATCGCGGCATCGATGTGTTCTGCGACAACCTGCGTGCCTACCTCGACAGCCGGCCGCTGCACAACGTCATCGATTGGGAGCGAGGCTACTGAGCGAGTGTCGATGAGCGCATCGCCTCGCGCGAGTTCCGCCTCACTGACCTCGGCTCCAGCCCCTACCGGCCGCCCCGTGCCAGCACGCCACCGGTCATCGGCTGGCTCACACCCGTCGTGCCGGGGAACGTGATCGGCAGACCCTTGAGCGAGCGCACCGCCAGATACGCCCACGCCTCCGCCTCCACCGCATCGCCATCGAAGCCGGCGGCCTCGGACGGCGCCACGGCGCCGTCAACACGCGCTGCAAGCATGGCCATCAGCGTCCTGTTGCGGCGACCGCCGCCGGAGACGACCCACAGCCCGGGCTCCTCCGGAAAATGCTCGCGTGCCCGCGCAATGCTCGAGGCCGTGAAAGCGGTCAGCGTCGCGGCGCCATCGGCGGGCGAAAGGCCTTCCACCGCAGCCGTGCTGAAAGCGTTGCGGTCGAGCGACTTCGGCGGCAGCCGGCCGAAGTAGTCGTCGATGAACAGCTCCGTCAGCGCATCCCCCTGCACCTTGCCGCCGGCTGCCGCGCTTCCCTCCGGGTCCATGGCGCGGCCGGTGTGGTGCAGCATCCAGTCGTCGATCAGCGCGTTGCCGGGCCCGGTGTCGAACGCAATGAGAACCCCGTCGCGGCCGATCCATGTGACATTGGCCACGCCGCCGACATTGACCACCGCGATCGGCCGGTTGGGCAGCTTGGCCGCCAGCGCCCGATGATAGACGGGTGCCAGCGGGGCTCCTTGGCCGCCCGCTGCCACATCGGCTGCGCGCAGGTCCCAGACCACGTCGATGCCGATGCGCCGCGCCAGGTCCGCTCCGTCGCCCAGTTGCACCGTCAGCACTCGCAACTCTTGCATGGGGCGTACCGGCGGCGTGTCGAGCACCGCTCTGGGCTGGCCGACGGTCGTTGTCCGCACCAGAGCCGACTTGTGCAGAACGGTCTGGCCGTGAAACCCGACAACGTCCACGTCGACAGGTTTCAACCCCTGCTCCTTCAGAAACCCGCTGACCGCGGCGGCGTGACGCTCCGTCAGCTCGCGTTCCACTGCGTCGAGGCAGCCGGGTCGCGCTCTTCGGTCGGTCAGCTCGCGCGCATCGCCGATGGCCTGCGCCAGCCGGGCCCGGAACAGCGCGTCATAGGCAACCGTGCCGGACGGTCCCCGCCGGAGCACGGTCTCCCCGTCCGTCTCGATCAGCGCCACGTCGATGCCGTCCATCGACGTCCCGCTCATCAGGCCCAACGCACGCATCATCTTGCCCATGTGGGGTGCCTCGTGCATGTTCCGCTCGCTTTGCAACCCTAGCCGCGGACGCGGCCCCACACAAACCGCGCTGACCGACATGGCCAAATTCAAGTCCGACTTTCTCAACACGCTCGATGAGCGTGGGTTCATCCACCAGGGCTCCGACTTGGGCGGCCTCGATGCGCTGGCCGCCAAGGGCGCCGCGGTCGGCTACATCGGCTTTGACTGCACCGCGCCGTCGTTCCACGTCGGCAACATGATCGTGCTGATGATGCTCTCCTGGCTGCAGCGGACCGGCAACAAGCCGATCGTTCTGATGGGCGGCGGCACCACCCGCGTCGGCGATCCTTCCGGCAAGGACGAGGCGCGCAAGATCCTGCCCGTCGAGCAGATCGACGCCAACAAGGCCAGCATGCAGCGCGCCTGCGCCAAGCTAATGACCTTCGGCTCCGGCCGTAGCGATGCGCTCATGCTCGACAACGCCGAGTGGCTCACCAGGCTCAACTACATCGAGATGCTGCGCGACATCGGGCGCCACTTCTCAGTCAACCGCATGCTGACGCTGGACTCGGTCAAGAGCCGGCTCGAGCGCGATCAGGAGATGAGCTTCATCGAATTCAACTACCAGGTGCTGCAGGCCTACGACTTCGTCGTCCTGGCCCGGACGCGCGGGTGCAACCTGCAGATGGGCGCCTCTGACCAGTGGGGCAACATTGTCACCGGCATAGACCTCGGCCGGCGCATGGGCACCCATCAGCTGTATGCACTCACCACGCCGCTACTGACCACATCATCCGGGGCCAAGATGGGCAAGAGCGTCGCTGGTGCCGTGTGGCTGAACGAGGACATGCTGGGCGCCTACGACTTCTGGCAATACTGGCGCAACACCGAGGACGCCGACGTCGCCCGCTTTCTCAAGCTGTTCACCACCTTGCCGATGGCCGAGATTGGTAAACTCGCTGCCCTTCAGGGCGCTGAAATCAACGATGCCAAGAAGGTGCTGGCGACGGAAGCGACCGCCCTGCTGCACGGCCGCCAGAAGGCCCAGGAAGCCGCCAGGACGGCCCAGGAGACATTCGAGCAGGGCGCCGCGGCCCAGGGCCTCCCCACCGTCGAGATCGCAGCCAGCGAGCTTGCCACTGGCGTTGGCGTGCTTGCCGCGTTCGTGCGGGCGGGGCTCGTCAAATCCAACGGCGAGGCGCGCCGCCAGATCGCCGGCGGCGGCCTGCGCGTTAACGATGTTGCCGTCAACGACGAGGCGGCGCGCTTAACCGCGGGTGATGTGGTTGATGGTGTGATCAAGCTCTCGCTCGGCAAGAAGCGGCACGTGCTGCTAAAGCCGATGTGACGATCGCGGGGGCGAGCAAGCCGGGCGTAGCATTAGCTCAGGCGTCATTCCGGCGGAGGCCGGAACCCAGGTCACATAGGGAGGACGGGTGCGGCTGTCCTCACGGTGCGCTGGCCGCATCAAGCGCCTTGATCGCCTTCGCGTCGAGCTTCAGCCGGGTCGCGGCGATCAGCTCCTCCAGCTGGTCGAGGTTGGTCGCGCTCGCAATGGGCGCCGTGATGCCCGGCCGCGCCATCAGCCAGGCGAGGGCCACGCTGGCGGGCTTCGACCCGGCGCGGGCCGACACCTCGTCCAGCGCGGCAAGGATGCGCAGACCGCGCTCGTTGAGCTTGGACCTGGCGCCGCCGCCGCGCGGGCTTTTGCCGAAATCGGCGGCCGAGCGGTACTTGCCGGTGAGAAATCCGCTGGCCAGCGCATAGTAGGGGACGACGCCGATCTTCTCCTTCAGCACCAGCGGTTCCAGCTCGCGTTCGTAGCCGGCCCGCTCATAGAGGTTGTAGTGCGGCTGCAGGCTCTCGTAGCGCGGCAGGCCCTTGCCTGCACTCACGCCCAGCGCCTCGGCCAGACGCGCGGCATCGTAGTTGGAGGCGCCGATTGCGCGCGCCTTGCCCTGCTCGACCAGCGTGCGGAACGCGGCCAGGCTCTCCTCGATCGGCGTCGCCTTGTCGAAGTGGTGCGCCTGGTAGAGATCGATATAGTCGGTCTGCAGGCGCTTCAGCGAGGCCTCCGCGTTCTTCAGGATGAGATCGCGGGAGAGACCGCCCCCGCTGTCCTTGCGGTCCCAGCCGACCTTGGTGGCGATGATCACCCTGTCGCGGCCGCCGCGCGTTTTGAGCCATTTGCCGATCACCGTCTCCGACTCGCCGCCCTTGTGGCCGGGCACCCAGCTCGAATACATGTCGGCGGTGTCGATGGCATTGAGGCCGGCGGCAACGAAGCGGTCGAGCAGCCTGAACGACATGGCCTCGTCCGCCGTCCAGCCCAGCACGTTGCCGCCGAGCATCAGTGGCGCGATCTCGATCTCCGAGTTGCCGAGCTTGCGCTTTTGCATCCTGTGATTCCCGTTTCGATTGTGGCGCCAAAAACTATTGGATGAGCTTCCGGTCCAGTCTGATCTCCGCGTTCAGCACCTTGGACACCGGTCGCCTGGCCTTGGCGCCCCCGGCGATCTTCTGGAACCGCTCGCGCGCGATATTGGGCACGGCTTCGTCCAGTTTGAGGCGGGCTGCTCTACTTTTTCTTTGTCCCGGCCTTGTCCGTCTCCGACAACCACCCGTCGGTGACGTCGGGCGCCGGAGGGAGCACGCCGCCGGGTCCGGTTACAGGCGAGCTCGACGCGCGCGAGCCCGGCTCGAGCCGGCTGCCGCTCGGTCCCCGGCGGGGAGCTGTGCGCGGCTCCTCGGGCATGATCGGGAAGAATTCGCGCGTGAAGCCCGGCGCGACGCCGGAGAGGGGATTGAACACGATCTGCGGGTTCTCCAATCCGCCCTGCAGGGCGTAGTTCCAGGCGAACACTCCTTCGCGCTTCGGCCCGGTCATGATGTCCCCGAAAAGGGGGATATCGCGAAATATCTGGTTCAGCCCGGCGACCGGCGTGAATGTCCCGACGACGTGTAGACGCTTCGTCCTGAAATCGATCTTGCCGGTCCCCGTTGCGCTCGCCACGGGACCCTCGAGGCGCGCGTCGTGCAGCGCGAACTGGCCGTGGCCGACCGAGAACGGCACGCGCAGGACCTCGAACGGGACCTTCTCGCGCACCACGTTGCGCCGCCGCCCCCCCGGCTCTGTGCCCGGAAAGCCGTCCAGCGAAACGGCGTCGCCCAGGAGATGGAAACGCGTCGCCGATAGCAGCCCTGTCTTTTCGGCCGCGCCCTTGCCGTCCAGGTTGACTTCCAGGCTCATATCGCCGCCGACGGCGTGTGGCAGGAAGCCGACCAGCTTGAACACCTGCCCCGCATCGTTTGATTTCGCAACCAGCAGCCGCGGCCGCCCCGGCTCCGGACGCAGGACCGCCTCGAATTGCTTGCTGCCGGCGAGTACGCCGCGCGCGTCGAGCTGGGTCGGCTTGCCGGCGCGGCTCTGCATCGATACGCGGACAGCGCGCAAGGAGGTCTCAAAAAAACCCAGCACCGTTTCGAACTCGGCGCGCAAGTCGAGTCCCGGACGCTGCTTGCCCGGCTTCTCCGCCCCCGGAACGAAGAACGACCGGAAAAGATCCCTGCCGTCGTAGGTTGCGCCCTTGGCGGTCACCTCCCAGACATTGTCGGAGCGTAGCTTGCCATGCGCCTCGAAGTTGCTCACCACGTTGAGCGAGAATTGCGGAAACCTGTACTCCTTGATGCGAAAATCCTGCCCAGCGCCCATCCAGCCGGCAATTGCCACGTTCTCGCCGTCCAGCCTGACATTATGCAGCTCGATCGGGTATTTGGCGCCCTTGACGAGGTCGAATTCGAAGGTGCCCCGCTTGCCTACCGGCTTGTGCCACGCCAGGCTTTCCAGCGTCAGCGCCGCATTCGTCAGGTCGGCCCGCACGTGGACGTGCCGCTCACCTTGGGCGTCCTGGGCGACGGTTATCTCGGCACCGATTTCACCCTGCACGATGTCATTGACGTCGAGTCCGAGCTCAGCGCGCTCGTTCTCGTAGAGGGTGGCGGCAATGCGTAGCGGGGGCTGCTTGTCGGTGGGCGCGCCGTAAACGTACTGCCAGTTGACGGTCGCGGGTACGTTGCCGGCAAGAAACTTGCCTTTGGCCTCGATCGCGCTCGCGGATATGTCGACGGCAACGTTGATGCCCTGCACGTCGAGCGCCCCGAACGCCTGGCGGACCTTCGCGTCGCTGACGCGCAGCCGGCCCTCCACAACGACATCTTGGAGCTGTAGTTGCGGTGTGAGCGGCAGGCTGATGTTGATGCTGCCATCGACTTTGCCGTCGCTGCCCGTCAGTGCCAGACCGGCATTTTGTAGTAGGTGGGGCGCTTCTCGATCCAGAATATCGATCGCGAGCGATAGCGGTCCCTGGCCCTTCAGCGCCAGGTTCCCCCGGCGCGGCATCGGTTGGCCGAGATCGACCGTGAAGGATCCTTTGAGCGCGAACTTGCGGCCATCGGCGGCCCCCATGGAGGCCTCGGGAGCCGAGAACTCGACCGTTGGTCCATCGAGCCGCAGCAGTCCCCGCGCCACCTCGAGTGCTGGCCATCCGTCGACCAAGGCGAACTCGAGGTCCGACCCCTCGAGCGTCAACGTTACGCGATCGCCGTCAGCCACGGGCGCCCATTCACCGCCTGCGGGCCCGGTCCTGCGGACCAGCTTGAAGGTACCGCCCTGCACGCTGCCGCGCGTAAGCCGGGCCGAGGTCCAACTTCGCGTTGCCGGCGCCAGCCAACCTGGCCACAGCGCCTTGAACAGGCTGACGGGCATCGCCCCGATCTTGCCCTCGAGGCGCGCCTGCACGGCGGCGCCAACAGCTGACATCTCGCCCTCGGCAACTACCTCCGTGCCGCCGGCCTGCGCCACAAACCGGTGGAGCACGATGCGCCCGTGCTCGGGCGCCAGAAAGCCGCTGGCGGCGATGTGTTGGATGGGCAGCGGCTGAGTGGCGTGCACTTCGCCGCCAACCCATCCCTCCGTCGACTTCACCTCGAAATTCCAGCGAGGCCCTTCGGTGCCTTGGCTGGTGTGGTTGATGGCGCCGGTGAATTTTACGTGGCCGTTAATCCAGGAAAGCGAAGACGGCCCAATCTCGAAGCTGCGCGCAGCAGCGCTGTAGGTCAGCTCGATGCGTCCGCCGCCGATACGCATCGGCGTGGTCGATGGCCCCGGCAACGCCAGGTCGCCTGCCGCGGCCTCGATCGCGATTTTGCCGGTGAGGATCTCGCCGGAGCTGGAGAGCTCGAGTCGGGCGTCGCCCGAGATTGGCAGATCAAATCCTTCGAGGGCCAAGAGGTGCGGAAACGTATGCGCCAATCCGCGCGGGACCAACCCCTGCACCGCCACCGACAGGTTCAGCGCCTTGGCATTGATGTGCTGATAGCTGCGGAAAGTGAGTTCCCAAGGGCCGGCAACCGACTCGATCTTCGCGCGCCCCGCGACCGAGCTTCGGGTGCGGCGGTGATCGAGATCAAGGTCGAACTCCGGCACCCGCCAAGTTGTCGTGCGCTTGCCGTTATCGATGATCACGGTCGCCGATCTCAATCCGATTTCGCGAAGATAAGCGCTGGCATGATCGCCGCGGCGTGCCCTGGCGGATGCCTCGGAAAGCGCCTTGACGAGGTCAATGCGGCCCAGCATCCCCTCGGCCTCGAGCGGCGCGGCGGTGGGTGCCGATTGGGCTGGCGCGCGCGCGGACGGCCTCTGTGGTCCCTCAATCTCGCCTCCCGCTGGGAGGTGCGAGAACTTGAGCGAGAGCGTGCCGTCGTCGGCGTAGAAGAGCACAAGGCGCGCGGAAATGAGGTCCAGGCTTTCCACCCCGATGCGCCCGCCGAGCATCGCCCTCCGGCTCAACGAGACCGCAACCGACGGTGCCGCGACGAGGGTTTCACCGCCGGCGTCCGTGACCCGCAAGTTCTTCAGTTCGAATTGAAATAGGCCCCTGTCGTTCAGGCCGAGGGCGACGTTCTCGATCTGAACCTTGGGACCCGCCAATTCCTCGGCAATTGCGCTCTCGATGGGGCCAACGAGAAAGTTGAGCGCCATCGGGCCGTAGAGCAGCCGCACATAGAGGAGGCCCATCGCCACGACGGCGGTAAGCACAAGTACGCCAACCACCTTTGCCAGCAGCGGCAATATCCAGCCCATGGCCCGCGGCTTGCCAGAGGCGCGCACGACCGAAGTCCGGTTGGCCGGCAAGGCGGCCGCGTTTCTCGACCCGCCGGTCCTGGTCACATAGTTCTCTCGATCCGTCGCCAATTCCACGCGGCCACCGTTGCGCGCATGACCCGACGAACAAACGTCCCAGCCTCGCTTGTCGCCCCCTGGCGCAGGCACCGTCCTGCGGCGCGGCTACAACCTGGCAGCGGGCCAGCGTACCGGCTTCTTAGAGGATCGGCACACTCCTTTTTGTGAATCAGAATGGGGCGCAAAAAGCGACGAAAGGAAGGCGCTAAACCAACCTCCAACAGCGGCTATGGCGAGCGGCGCGATCCGTGTTAAGACGGCGCTTCGTTGCGTTCCCGCGAATAGTAGTGCTGGCCGGCGGTCAGCGGGGCGGGAACGGCGCAGAATTTGGGTTGGGCTGTCGTGCTCGACGGGAAGCCAGACTATGTTTACTAGGAAGCCTGACAGGGGCGGCTCGCCCACAGATGCTGACCGGTCGCCTCCCCTGCTGCCGGGTTCGAGGGCAGCGAGGAGGCGCCCAGCCGCCGCCGTGACGTCTGTCATCGGACCCGACCTGGCGATTACCGGCAACTTGGAGACGTCGGGCGAGGTGCAGGTCGAAGGCGACGTCCAAGGCGACATCCACGCCGGGCGTATCGTGATCGGCGAGCAGGGGCGCGTTGTCGGCGACCTCCTCGCCGACGAGATCGTGATCGGCGGCAGCGTGCAAGGTTCGATCCGCGGCAACAGCGTGACATTTCGGGGCGCCAGCCACATCGAAGGCGACGTGTTCCATAGGAATCTGGCGATCGAGCAGGGCGCGTATTTCGAGGGCAAGTCGCGCCGCTCCGACGACCCGAAGGCAGTGCAGCGCAGCCCCAACGGCGTGCCCCCGCCGCGATGATTCCAATCCGGGTTCTTCAGAGCCGCAGCCGCTCCTTTCGCACCTCGTAGAGCATCAGCGCCGCCGCGACCGCGAGGTTGAGCGAATCGAGACGGCCCGCCATCGGGATCCTGACAAGGCGCGTGCAGGCGGCGCTCAGTTCAGCGGAAAGCCCCGGCCCTTCGCTACCCATCAGCAAGAGCGTCGGCTGACGATAGGTGATTGAACGGAAATCCACGGCCGCATCGAGATGCGCGCCGACAATGTCGCCCGGCCAGCGCGACGCCCACTCCAGGCCGTCCTCCGGCTTCACGCGCGCCAACGGCACGCTGAAAATGGAGCCCATCGTGGCACGCACCGCCTCGCGGGAGTAGGGGTCGACGCAAGCCCCAACCAGCACGATGCCGCTTGCGCCGACAGCGTCGGCTGTGCGGACGATGGTCCCGAGATTGCCGGGGTCGCGCACGCTCTCCAGCGCCACCCACAGGGCGTCGCTCCCCACCGCAGCGGGCGACGGAGGGGTATGCCAACGCTGCTCGAAAACCGCGAGCATGGTCTGGGGGTTGTCCTTGGCGGCAAGCTTGTTGAGCACGTCTTGCGACACTTCCAGGCACTCCGCTCCGCCAGTCTCTGCCCAGCGCAACAAGTCGCGCTGCACCCCGGCGGTCGCGCTGGCGGCGAGCAACGCCAGGATCTTCGGTCTCCAGCCGGCGTCGCGGGCAGCGACCAGCACGGATGCTCCTTCGGCGACAAACAGTCCGGTCTCGCGCCGCACCTTGCGCATGTGCAGAGCGCGGATCAGCTTCACCCGCTCGTTCTGCAAGCTGGTGATCGCGCGGGTGCCCCCACGCTGCCCCTTAGGATTCGGATTCATCGCTGGCCCAGCGGGAAAAGAGCGAGGCCGGCAGCAGCCTCCCCGCGGCCTCATCGACGATGGCGAGTTCTCCGCTCTCGACGGCACCCGGCCGGCCGGCGAGGCATTCGCGCATCAGGCCGTCCGCGGCGAGGGCCGATGCCCGGATGGCGTAGGTGGTAAGCGCCAGCGCCGCGCGTTGCGGGGCAAGCAGTGCTGCGCAATCGCGCAACAGCGGCGCCAGGTGCGCGAACACATCCCACAGCTCGCCGTCGGGTCCGCGGCCGAACTTGGGCGGGTCGATCATGATGAAATGATACTGATTGCCGCGCCGCACCTCGCGCGCCACGAACTTGCGGGCGTCATCGAGGATCCAGCGGATCGGCGCGTTGCCCAGTTCGGAGACGGCCTGGTTCTGCTTGGCCCAGGCGATCGCCTTCCTGGAGGCGTCGACGTGCGTCACCTCGGCTCCGGCCCTGGCCGCCAGCAGTGAGGCGGCGCCGGTGTAGGCGAAGAGATTGAGCACGCGGGCCGGTCCAGTGCCCACGCTACGCAGCCGCTCGGTCATCCATTCCCAGTGCGGCAGCTGCTCGGGGAAGATGCCCAGATGACGGAAGCTCGTGAGCCGGCACAGCATGGTGATGTCGAGTACCCGGATAGGCCACGTCTCGGGCACCGCCGTGTTCTTCCGCCAGCGCCCGCCGTCGCCATCCTCCTCGGCATTGCTTGCTTTGAAGGTGGCATCGGCCCGCAGCCAGGCGCCAGGCTCGAGCACCGGCCGCCACAGAGCCTGGGGCTCCGGCCGCTCGATCGTGAAGCGCCCGAAACGCTCCAGCTTGCGCCCGTCGCCGCTGTCGAGAAGCGCGTAGCCCGGGAAGCCGGCGGTCGCGATCACGCGCAACGGGGCGCAAGACCCTGTGGGTCTGACACCTTCCGCAAACCCTGCCTTCACCAAGCTTGCCATCGCCAGTGCCTTCCAGGCCTCTACCCCGTGCGGTCTGACAGCTAACGCACCTCAAAAGAGCAGGGACATCATGATGTCGTCATAGTATATGCCATCGATAAGCATCGCGCGTAGCCTGCGGCCCTCGATCGCAAAACCAACCTTGCGATAGAGCGCGATGGCGCGAGCGTTGTCAGCCCTCACCGCCAGCTCGACGCGGGCAAGAGGGAACGCGCGCGAAGCCTCCAGAGCGCGCCCGATCAGCGCCCCGCCGACGCCGCGTCCACGCCACTCGGGCAGTACGCCAATGCCGAGAACCCCGCCATGCCGCGTGGCCGGGCGGTCGCGTGGCGTCACATCACACCAGCCGACGACGCGATCGCCGTCCAGCGCCACGAAATGCGGGTGGCCTTTGGCGATGCTTTGGCCGATGAACTTGCGCGCCAATTCGATTGGCGGTGCTTCCAGGAAGGTCAGATAAGCGCGCTCGCGGGCCACGTCGTCGAGTGCGGCATGAAAGCCGCCGATGTGTTCCTCGCGCACCCTGACGATCTCGACGGACATGAGGCGGGATTTCCGGGCCGATCGGGGGAGGTGTCGCGGCCATTGTCATCGGTCCTACGACCGCCGATCAGTTCATCTCGTTCCTTGCGGCGGCCTTACGCAAGATCGCAAGCAGCGACTTCGCGCTGAACGGCTTTTGCAGGATAGCCGCGACCTTGCCCTGCGCCACCTGTGGAACGGCATAGCCGGATATGACCACGACGCGGACACCCCGGCCGTGCAGACGGTCGATAAGCCCGTAAGCCATCTCGCCCTTGAGATTGATGTCGACGATGGCGACCGCGGGTTCGCGCGTTGCCAGCAGGCGATCGGCTTCAGCCAACGTGGCGGCCGGCCCGGCCACGTTCATACCCAGCTCCTCCAACAAGGATTTGAGCGCGTGCGCAACGTGCCAGGAGTCCTCGACGACGAGGACACCCAAGCCCTTCAGTTCTGAAGCGCCGTCCAAACCTGCGCCGTTCGAAATCACTCGATGCTCCATCTGCACGCGAACCCGAGGTGCACCCTATAGCATCGTGGGCCGGGCCGGCAAACGACTGCTTCGAAAAGGGAATTGCGGCGCAGGCACTGTCCTTACCAATTCTGGTCTGCGTCCGCCGGCCCGAAGCGGTAGCGTCGGCCCGGCGACGCAGTTGTCCTTGCTGGCAGGGCGTGCTTGCCCCTTCACCGTCTTGGCGTGCATGTTGCGGATCTTGGCGCACAGGCAGAGGCAACGTCATGCAAAGGCGACGCTTTGGCAGGACCGGGCTCGAAGTTCCGGCTCTGACATTCGGTGGTGGCTGGGTCGGCGGCCTCCTGATCCGCGGCTCCGAGCGGGAGCGCGAAGGCGTGCTCAACCGGGCACTCGATGCGGGCATCGATTGGATCGATACCGCCGCGCTCTACGGCGACGGCGTTTCCGAGGCCGCGATCGGAGGCTGGCTGCGTTCGGTTGCGAGCGATCGGCGCCCGCGCATCTCCACCAAGTTCAACATCGACACGTCCGCGGGCGATTTTGCAGGCCAGATCGAGCGATCCGTCACTGCCAGCCTGCAGCGGCTCGGGCTCAGCTCGGTGCCGCTCCTGATTCTGCACAGCCGCGTGGTCGAAGCCGGCGACCCCGCGCGGGACAAGCGCAGCCTCAGTCCGCAGGAAGTGCTCGGGCCAGGCGGCATCGCCGACATTATGGACACGCTGCGCACACGAGGGTTGTGCGAGTGGATCGGCCTGACCGCCCTGGGCGATCCACGGCCGCTGCATCAGGTGATCGACAGCGGGCGCTTCGACGCCGTGCAGGTCTACTACAATCTGCTGAACCCGACGGCGATGGCGACTGCTGGCCCGGGTTGGAACTCGACGGATTTCGACGGCTTGCTGCGCCGCTGTGCATCCCAGGACATGGGCGTCATGGGCATTCGCATCTTCGCCGGCGGGCACCTCGCTGCGAGCGAGCGCCATGGGCGCGAGGTCGCCATCACCGCCAACGCCGAGAATGCGGCCGAGGAGGCGAGGGCAAAGGCGGCCTGGGATGCCCTGGGCGCGAAGCATGGAACAGGTGCGCAGACCGCGCTGCGCTTTGGCCTCGCATGCCCGCTCCTCTCCACCATTGTCGTCGGCATCGGGGAGGCGCGGCACCTCGACGAAGCCCTGGCGGCCGCCGAGATGGGCCCGCTCCCGGGCTCGGCCCTCGCCGATTTGGAGCGGCTGTGGAGCAGCCATCCCGCGTTCCGCTCGTAGAGCATTTCAATTCATCCGCTGTCGCGCACATCTGGCGCCGGTTGCCGTCAAACGGACCGGCTGGCTGGTTCTGTAGTTGTACATGGCGCCTCGCGGGCGGCCGAGAACCGCGCTTATTTCCCATTTCGGGCAAATCGATTCTTTGCCGCCTGGCGTTGCCAGGGATCGCCGAGGATTTGGTCGGCTACCCCCCTACCCGCCGGGCGGCGGAGGCAAAAAAAAAAGGCCTGTCCCGCGTTACGGGAAATGGCATTCCGGGAGCCGCCCGCCGGCTTCGGCCATCGGCAGTTGGCCAGCCGAGCAAGACCAACTGGTTAACGAGTTAACGGCGTGGAGCAGGTATGGCCGCGGTGACCCTTGGTTGCTGCTACCGCCCGACCTCGTAGGGGCCGCCGCGCTCGATCGCGCGCTGATAGGCCGGGCGCGACTTCAGGCGCTCATGCAGGCGCACGAGGTTGGGATAGTCCTTCAAGGGGCCCCGCGAGCCGCCGGCGTCGAGCACGAACGAGAGCTGAATGTCGGCGGCGGAGAAGGTGTTGGCGACGAAATAGTCGTGCTCGCCGAGGGCCGCGCTCATGTAGCCGAAGTGGTTCTTGAGCTCGCTCTCGATGCGCGGCGCCAGCGGAGCCCCGGCTTCCTTGAGGCGGCTGACGTAGAGTTTGAGCAGAAGCGGCAGCATCGCCGAGCCTTCGGCGAAATGCAGCCAATGCAGGTACGAGACATAGTCCGGCGAGCCGAAATCGCACGCCGGCGCCAGGCGGCCGTTGCCGTATTTGCCGACGAGATACTCGAAGATCGCGCCCGACTCAGCGACCACCAGGCCGACATCGCGGATGACAGGCGACTTGCCGAGCGGATGGATGGCCTTGAGGGCGGGCGGCGCCAGCCGCGTGACGGGATCGCGCTGATAGCGCACGATGTCGTAGTCGAGCCCCAGCTCCTCGAGGAGCCAAAGGACGCGCTGCGAGCGCGAATTGTTGAGATGGTGGACTTCAATCATGGCCATGCCCTGGTTCGCTGGTTATCGGTGTCCTGGATTGTGAGAGACTTGCCGAAGCCATGCGGTTTTTTCGGGTCGGCCTTCAAACCTGCGCCGCCGGCTATGGCTTGCCATCCTCGGCACGCGGACCGAAACTTGGATGAGCGCAAGACCTGCAACAAGGGGGGAGGATCGCATGGCTCGCATGGCAAGGCTCGTCGGTTTGGCTATTGTGCTCGCAACGTCGTCGATCGCAGTGGCGCCGGCGCAGCAGCTCGATCCCAGCATTGTTACGTTCAAGCTGCCCGATCAGATCGTCTGGAAGGACAACCCCAGGGGCGGCAACCGCTCGACCGTCCTGCAGGGTGACCCCACCAAGCCCGGCCCCTATGCCATGCTGCTGCAATGGCTCCCTGGTCACATGAGCCGGCCGCACTTCCATCCCCACGATCGGTTCTTCATCGTGATATCGGGCACATGGTGGGTTGGCTCCGGCCCCAACTTCGATCCGGATGCCACGGTGCCCGTGCCGGCCGGCAGCTTCGTCACGCACTTTGCCAAGGGCGTGCACTTCGACGGCGCCAAGGACGAGCAGGCCACCATTCTGGTCTGGGGCGAGGGGCCGGCGACCAGCACCCCATTTGGAGCACCGCCGGCGAAGTGACGTTAGACTCGCGGACGACTGTGCAAGCCATCGCGGCTTGCGGCCCGCTGCGATTGGTGTGGCGCATCCTCGCGGAAAAGGTGAACCGAGATGGAAGACGAGATGCTGGACCGACTGGCGATCCGGTCGCTCGTGGAGAACTGGGTGGTATGGCGGGACGCCGGCGATTGGGAACGCTTCCGGTCCGTCTGGCACGATGACGGGCGCATGATGGCGACCTGGTTTCAGGGCACGGCGGACGATTTCATTTCCGTCAGCCGCGCCGGTTTCGAGAAGGGCGTCAGCATCCTGCATTTCCTGGGCGGGCATTCGGCCGATTTGAGCGGCAATCGCGCCATCGCACAGACCAAGATGACGATCTCCCAGCGGGCCGCCGTGCACGATGTTCTGGTCGACGTTGTCTGCACCGGCCGGTTCTACGACTTCCTGGAGAAGCGCGCCGGGCGCTGGGGCATGGTGCTGCGCCAGCCGATCTACGAGAAGGATCGCATGGACCCAGTCGATCCGGCAGCGAAACTCTCCCTCGACCGCGCGCTGCTCGACCGCTTCCCCGAGGGCTATCGCCACCTAGCCTACCTCCAGACGCAGATCGGTTTCAAGGTGAAGCCCGACATGCCAGGGCTGAAGGGACCGGAGGTGGAGGCGCTCTACGCCAAGGGCCGTGCCTGGCTCGCGAGAGACAAGGTTGGGTCAAGCGGAGCGTAGACCCAACACATTTCAAGGCTTTGCGCCTCTGTACGACTTGCTGCGTGAGACTCGTAAGCTCGCAATCCAACTCGCAAATACAACCCGCCGCGAACAGCGTGCCGCCTGTGAATGACCTGTTGGTAAACTGTTGCGAACCGGTGCAAACAGTCTCATCTCTTGCCGCTGCGATTCGCGCCGGAGCCCGACCCATGGATGCCGATCTTGAAGCGATGCGGTCCGTTGCGCGGTACAAGGCATGTGTCGAATGTCTTCTTGAGCCGCTGTTGAGCAAGCGCAAGCTTTGGCAGCTGCCCTGCAAGCATCGGCGGACGTTCGAGCTGAGAAAGGTCGCTCGCCAGCGCTACTACGAGGAGCGCGGACTCGACGAGCCGGGCGACGACGAGGGCGACGAGATGCCCGAGGGATATTGCGACTGCGTCCCATTTAATCGGCGTATTGCGCTTTGGGAGATTGGCGACTTGTGCGTCAGTCGTCCGTGAAGAACTCTGATCTCAGGCTGGTCGGGAATCTGGGCTCGCGCGGAGCGTGTGTGCGAGGAGTGCTGCCAGGGCGATGAGGCAGGCAAAAAATTCCGCCAGCCACGCGAGCAG
>Ga0247727_10008819_pt1 | contig 18556 bp, 17 predicted proteins | sample WisWelCaveWW1625_FD_202498 | JGI IMG/M metagenome (GOLD analysis project Ga0247727, IMG submission 202498) | Biofilm microbial communities from Wishing Well Cave, Virginia, United States - WW16-25 | ecosystem: Environmental > Aquatic > Deep subsurface > Groundwater > Cave microbial mat | place... | reverse complement strand
GCGTTCGACCACCACGCCAGCGAAGTCGAGCGCATCAAGCATGCGCCCGGCAACCACGTCATCGACGCCAAGGCCCCGTCTGCCGCGCGCGTCGTTTATGATTATTTCGGCGGTGCGGAAATGTTCCTCAACATCCCGGTCGACATGATGGATGCCGTCGACAAGGCCGACATGGCTAATTTCTCCAAGGAAGAAATCCTGGGCCCGGAGAGCTGGGTGCTGCTGAGCTTTCTCATGGATGCGCGCACCGGCCTCGGTCGTTTCTGTGATTTCAACATTTCCAATTACCAGTTGATGATGAAGCTCATCGATTACTGCCGCGAGCACCACACGATCAGCGATATTCTGAGACTGCCGGACGTCAGGGAACGCGTCGATCTCTATTTCGACCACCAGCCCAAATTCCGCGAACAAATCCAGCGCTGCGCGACGGTGAATAAAAATCTCGTCATTCTCGACCTGCGCCAGGAAGAAACCATCTGGGCGGGCAACCGTTTCGTGCTGTACGCCCTGTTCCCGCATTGCAACATCTCCATCCATACCCTGTGGGGCAAAAACAAGCAGAACACCGTTTTCGCCATCGGCAAATCCATCCTCAACCGTACCTCCAAAACCCATGTCGGCAAACTCTGCCTTGATTACGGCGGCGGCGGCCACGAAGCAGCGGGCACCTGCCAGGTTGAAAACCTGCGCTCCGAAGAAGTCCTGATGGAGCTGACTTCTAAAATCACCAAGTGACATCTGAAGCCATGGATACTCTCCTGAAACCGGCCCCTCTCAAAAAAGGCGACACGATCGGCGTCATGGCGCCCTCCTCCTATGTGGAGAGAAAAGACATCGAGAAGGCCAAGGCCTATATCGAGAAAAAGGGCTACAAGGTTTTCGTTCATCCGCAGACTTTTGAACGCCACAATCAATCGGCCGGAACACAGCTGCAGAAAACACTCGCGCTGCAGGGACTGTGGCAACGCGACGACATCAAGGCCATCTGGACGGCGACCGGCGGCAATCGCTCGATGTCGTTGCTCGATTCCATTAATTTCGAAGCCATGAAGCGCAAGCCGAAAATCCTGATCGGCTTCAGCGACGTGACCACATTGCTGAACGGTATTTACGCCCATACACATATCCCGACCTTCCACGGCCCGGTTTTCAAATTTGCGCATGACTACGGCAAGCAGATCGACCAGCTTTTCGATTTACTCGGCGGAAAGAAAGTTGCGTATCCGTGGGCGAAGACGAAAGTTCTTGTCGAGGGCAAGGCCGAGGGAAAACTGATCGGCGGCAATCTCAGCCTGTTCCAGTATCTGCCGAAAACCCTCCCCGATGGTTTTTACAAAGACTCGATTTTGTTTTTCGAGGATTGTCACGAGGAAATCAGCCGCATCGACCGCACGCTGCTCTACCTCAAACGCCTCGGCGTATTAAAAGAAGCGAAGGGAATTATTTTCGGGCAGTTTTCTTCCATGCGCGACAATGGCCGTCCGTTCGGCTTCACGCTGGAGGAGATTATTCGCGAACATACGGAGGGGCTCGGCATCCCCGTCGTCATGAATGCGCCCTTTGGCCATGAAAAGGACCTCTACTCCTTCCCCCTGGGGGTAAAAGCGTCTCTGGACACGAAAAAGAAGACCCTCACCCTGAAAGAAACTGCCGTCGGAAAGTAGCGGATTTCCGCGGCTTTTGCAGCACAACTTAACCATTTTCTAATATAAAACTTGACTGATATGCCGCGTTTCGTGTTACGCTTCGCTAACCATAAAAACACTATTTACAGGGACTGGATTTCGCGTTGAATCACAAGGACTCAAAAACTTGTGGCTCCTTTACAGCGTGGGGAACTGGATTTAATTATGGATACGATTCTAATTCTCACAGGTTAGACGTCTCACACGCAAAAACGGGTAGCTCACTAATTTTCATAGATTTCGACAAACACTTGTCGCACGATCCGGCTTTCTTTGTGTCAATTTTGGACAAATCCTTCCAGATCCGCGCCCTGACCCTCAGCAACAACACCTCCATCGACCTCTCGCAGACCTTCGACGACCAGAAACTGGCGCCCCCGTGCTTGCTGGATACGGCGCGCCTGGCGCGCTACAGCTTCGACCTGATGCGGGACAATTTCGACCGTTTCGAACGGTATTTCTGCGAAGACAACACCCTGAACAACATGCAAATCCGCCGCGTCCGGAAATACGAGGCCGGCTCGGCCTTCTATAACATCCAGCTGGAGACCCTGCGGAAGAACAAACTCATCGTCGAATCGCCTACCCTGCACGGGGTTATGTCCAACCTGTCGCAAAAAATCGTCCAGGACCTTATCACCAAGGAGTTTGTATCGCATTTTGATGCCTTTACCCACACGCTTTTGAAGACCTCTTCAAATGTTTCAATTTTGGCTTTGATTTTGAACGAACAATTCCTCCCCATACGTCGCGTCAAAGAATCACGTCATAAGGACGGAAAAGATTCACAGACGAATAAATGATGTATTTCAATATGTTATCGAATGTGGATAACTAAATAGTTGAAAATTTGTCAAATTTTAGGTATGGTCTGACTCCCTAAACTGCAGCACTACCCGGTTGCCACGAGGAAAACAGCGAATTCACAAGGTTCGTGACGGGGGACTTGTCCCCTTGGTTTTCCGGAACATTTAATTCTGCGTACTACATATGGAAGAGGCACCCTATGAAAAGACCAACGATGACAAAAACAACAAAAACAAAGGAAAAAAAGAAAATGGCCGGCAACGACAATCAGGACTTCACTAAAGGCGATTTCGTAGTATATCCCGCGCACGGCGTGGGCCAGATCGAAGGCGTTGAAACCGCGAATATCGGCGGCGCTGAAATCCGTCTTTATGCGATTGGCTTTGAAAAAGAGCGTATGCGCCTCAAGATTCCAGTTATGAAAGCCCGTGCCTCGGGTCTTCGCAAGCTCAGCACCGGCACACGCCTCAAGGATGCCATGAAAACGCTGCAGGGCCGCGCCCGCGTGCGCCGCACGATGTGGTCCCGCCGCGCCCAGGAATATGAAATGAAGATCAATTCCGGCGACCCGGTTTCCATCGCTGAAGTCCTTCGCGACCTCAAGCGCTCGAACGATGACGGCGAGCAGTCGTACAGCGAACGCCAGATCTACCAGTCGGCCCTCGAAAGGCTGGCGCGTGAAGTGGCTGCCGTGCAGAAAATCACGGAAATCAAGGCCACAGCCAAGCTCGAAACGATGCTCGGCACCGTGAAAAAGAAGGAAGCGGCCTAACAGCCCCCTTCTCCACCCCCCGGTGGTTTACGAACGAAGTGGTAAGAAATATTTTAAAAGACCCCTGTTTTAAGAACCGGGGCCTTTTTAATTTCTCTAATTTACGCTTTCTATCCCGCTGATTTTTATATATAGTTTATATAGATTCTGGGAACTCCCCGGATCTGTCCACAGACTTGCCCCCACCCTTATCCACTTTTCGGAATGCACCAGAGCTCGAACGATTCAAGATTTGCCAGTATTGGCGCACCAAGACGTGTCTGGGCCGTTTCCGCCATTCATGGCGATACGAACCGTTTAACCAATATTCACGATGCGCTTTACGACCATATTCGCCCTGGCGATCGCATTGTCTATCTCGGCAATTACAGCGGCTATAATGCCGAAGCGGCTTCCTGCATCGATGAAATCCTCACTTTCCGCCGCATGGTCCTGTCGATTGACGGGATGATGTGCAGCGATATCGTCTATCTGAAGGGCCAGCAGGAGGAAATGTGGCAAAAGCTCCTGCAACTCCAGTTTGCGCCCGATCCGTCCAATGTCCTGCTGTGGATGCTGGGGAATGGTTTATCGCCGACGCTGGAGAGCTATGGCATTTCGGCCCATGACGGCATTGATGCCTGCCGCGGCGGCGCTGTATCGCTGACCAAATGGACCGCGCAGATCCGCGAAACCGTGCGCCGACACCCCGGCCATGAAATGTTCAATGTCCACCATTCCCGCGCGGCCTTCACGAATGAAAATTGCGATTACCCGATGCTGTTTGTCCATGCGGGACTAAACACGAAAAAGGGCCTGAGCGAACAAGGCGACCATTTCTGGTGGTCTTCGGGCAAGTTCAATGAAATCAACGACGCATACCTGCCTTTCCGCAAAGTCATACGGGGGTATGACCCCGCGCGGGGCGGCATGAACCTGAACTGCGTGACCGCCACAATCGATGGTGGCTGCGGTTTTGGAGGGTCCCTCGTGTGCGCCGGTTTCGACCAAAGCGGCGAAATCGTTGATATTATGGAATTCTAGAGATTTCCCTTTAAAAAATACTTTGCTAGACTGCGATCCATTCCGCCGTTTGCTGCGTATGTATGGATGTAGAACCCACGAAGGGATAGCAAAATGGCACATATCGACGACCCGTACACCCAAAAAGCAAACATGGATTATATCCGCAACTCCATGGATCAGCCCATGCTTGAAAAAGAGCATGAACTGGCGCTTGCGCGCCGCTGGGCCGACAAGCGCGACGAAAAAGCGCTCCATGAACTCGTTACCTCTTATACGCGCCTCGTGATTTCAATCGCCAGCCGCTTCCGCAATTACGGTTTGCCGATGGGCGACCTGATCCAGGAAGGCAATGTCGGCCTGATGCAGGCTGCCGATCGTTTCGACGCCGGTCGCGATGTCCGTTTCTCGACTTACGCAACATGGTGGATCCGTGCCGCGATCCAGGATTACATCCTGCGTAACTGGTCGATTGTCCGCACCGGCACGACGGCCGCGCAGAAATCCCTCTTTTTTAATTTCCGCCGCCTGCGCGCGAAAATCGAAAACCAGGCCGAACGTGAAGGGCTGGGTGACGACGGTCGCGCAAAAATCGCGAAGGAGCTTGATGTCTCCGTCAAAGACGTTGTCGAAATGGAAGGCCGCCTTTCCGGCACCGACCATTCGCTCAACGCCAAAATCGGCGAAGACGGCGAAGATGAATGGCAGAATTTCCTGAGCGATGAAGGTCCGAACCCGGAAGAAGTCGTGATCGGAATGAAAGACGCGAAGACACGTTCGCAATGGCTCCAACAAGCCCTTGGCGGATTGTCAGACCGCGAACGGACGATCATCAGCGAACGCCACCTGAAATATGAAACGGTGACGCTTGAGGAACTCGGCAAGACACTGGGGATTTCCAAAGAGCGCGTGCGCCAGCTTGAACAACGCGCGATGGACAAACTTCGCACGACGCTGACTGAACTTAATGTCGACGCCCAGAGTATGTTCGGCTAAATGATAATTTAAAAAAGCGGTTTAAAGACCTCTTTTTTATGGTTTGCCTGTTTCTGTTTGTAATGCGCAATTAAATGTACGCTGGTTATCACCGGGGCAGCCGTATTTCTTTTCCAAATCCCAAATATCGGTGCTTTCCACACTATCACAACGGAATTTTTCTAATTGGTCCTGAATGAATTTGGCGCGTTCTTCATCATAAGGCGGCTCGCCGCGGAAATGTTCGCACAGCATAACCCGCTCAAGGTAATCACGCACATCAGCCGGAATAGACTCTACGGGCTCTTCTGCGTATGCCGCTCTCGATAAAGTCGTAAAGATAAAAATAATGATTAAAAGTTTACGCATGAATTCTCCTTAATTCTCCGAGATAATTTTATATTTGTGGCCGGCCTTCACCCCCTGCCCGGGTGCGAGGCCGTTCAACACGCGGAAACGATCTTCCTTCAGATCCGGAAACGGCAGGCGCGCGGCCAGCGTTGAAACGCTGTCGCCCTGCCCGGCCGTGACGATGCGCACGCGGTACGGTTTGAGATCGACGCGCTCGGCGTCATTCAGCGGGCGGAAGCTGTGCGTGGACGATTTGAGGGCGCTGACGAGTTCCGAAGAGACGCCCTGCGGGATGGCGATCTGGAAGCGCGCCATCTTGTTGCCCCAACGGATTGCAACCAAACGGATGCTGACCGGTTTGCCGTTCAGGTTCCCGGCGAATGAAGCCGTCGCGCCGGGCATACCATTGACGCTGATGTTTTCCGGCGCTTCAACAGGTTCACCCTTCATCCAGCTCTGTGTCAGATATTGCATCGGATCGCCGCCGACAGCGGCGAGATCGAAAATAATGGCCGCGCCGCCGCGCGAGACCGCGACAACCTGCCCGGGCTGGTTCTGGATTGTGAATCCGTCCGGCACGCTGAAGGTGAAGCCGATGCCGGGATGGAAAAAGCTTTGACCACGCACGAAGCCCTGTTTGTCACTGTCGCCGTAAGTCATGCCGTCAATCGCCGCGAGGTGGCGATCATGATTGATCGTTCCGCCCTGCGGGAATTGCGCGGCCTGCGCCGCCGTGCCGGCGACGCGTTCCGCCGTGGCCGGGTGGGTTGAGAAATAGCTGACGGAGTCTCCGTCATCGCCGCCCTGCAGGCGGCTTTCGAGTGCACTGTCGCCCTGCAGCGATTTTAAAAATTCCGACATCGCCGCCGGGTCATAGCCGCCGCGCGTCATATAGCGAAGGCCGAGAGTGTCCGCTTCGTTCTCCTGCCCGCGCGAATAGGAACTTAAATACAGGTTCGATCCGACGCCGAGCGCCTGCGAGACGCCGTTGCTGCCGATGGTGGCGCCGAGAACGGCAGCGCCCAGTGACGTGACAACGCCGTGCGAATATCGTTCCGCTGAATGCCGCGCCGTGATATGGCCGGTTTCGTGCGCCATGACGCCGGCCAGTTCGGCTTCGTCGTTTGCCAACGCCAGCAACCCGCGCGAGACATAAATATATCCGCCGGGCAGCGCAAACGCGTTCACGATGGGGCTGTCGATGATATGGAATTTATATTGGATATCCGTGCGTTCGGTTTCTTTCGTTACCTTCGCGCCGATTTCGTTCACATAGGCCGTGAGGCCCGGATCGTTATAAAACCCGAATTGCCGGTCGACCTTTTCATGTTCCGACGCGCCGACTTGCGTTTCCTGCCCCGGCGACATCAGCCCGGTGAATTGCGACTTGCCCGTGGCGGGGTTGGTGCTGCAGGCGCTGAGCGCCATCACGGCAAAGAAGCCTAAAAACGAAGCCTTGCAAAGGCGGGGGTAATTTGTCCAATGTGTGTTCATCATGCAGCGGATTTTAATTCTTTTTTTGATTCTGGCCAGTGCTTTTATAAGCGCCGCGCACGCCGCGCAATCGCTGGGCCTGCCACAGGGCAGTTTCACGGAACTGCGCCAGACCGGCATGGCCATGGTCACCGCCGTGATCGACCCGCAGACCATCCAGCTGGAAGACGGGGAAATCGTCCGTCTTGCCGGGCTGGATTTCCCCGATTTCGACCCCGATGAGCCGGGCGCGTTTTCGTTGATGGCGATAAAAATCCTCAAGGACATGCTGGTGGGTCAGGAAGTTCTTCTGTACCAGACGCTGGACAAGGAAGAAGGCCGCATCAACCGCATGGGCCAGCAGATCGCGCAGCTGGAGCGCCAGAGCGACAAGGCCTGGATCCAGGGCGCATTGCTGACGCTGGGCCTTGCCCGTGTCCGCACGGCGCAGCGCAACCCGGAAATGGCGCAGGAGATGTATGACATCGAACAAGGCGCTATCAACGAAAAACTCGGCATCTGGCAGACGCACAAAGTCCTGACGCCGGAAGAAACCGCCGACCGCGAAGGAAAATTTGAAATCGTCGAGGGGCGGATCGAAAGCGCCGCGCTGAAACAAAACCGCATTTACCTGAATTTCGGCAAGGACTGGAAAACCGATTTCACGGTTTCCATCGCGCCCGAGGACAAACGCGCCTTCTCGAAGAAGAACCTCGACCCGCTGCAATGGAACGGTAAAAACGTCCGCGTGCGCGGCTGGGTGGAGAGCTACAACGGCCCTTATATAGAGATCAACCACCCCCAGGCCATCGAGATGAAAATCGAGGAAGAAAAGCCCGCGCCCGCGGCCCCGTAGCTATTAGTTGCCATCGGTCCGTGAACTGCCTAATGTAAGAAATAGATTCATTAATTTCTTTACTATTTGGGCCTCGTGAGAGAAATGGGCAAGAAAACCCAGGCGGATAAAAGACTCGATGAAGCCAGCACCGGCGGCCGCCGCCCGCCGCTTATGGACCTTTTCCCGGCTTTGACCCCCTATTCCAGCGGCTTTCTCGCTGTCGATGACATTCATAACCTGTATTGGGAGCAAAGCGGCAATCCCGACGGTATGCCCATTGTCCTGCTGCATGGCGGACCGGGCGCGGGCGCGACGCCGACCCATCGCCGCTTTTTCGATCCCGATCATTACCGCATTATTATTTTCGACCAGCGAGGCTGCGGCCGATCGCACCCGCTCGGCAGTCTTGAGAAGAACACGACGGCGCACCTGATCGGGGATATCGAGACGCTGCGCAAGCATCTGAACATCGAGCACTGGCATATTTTCGGCGGATCGTGGGGCAGCACGCTGGCGATGCTTTACGCCAATCTTCACCCCGAGCGCTGCCGCAGTCTCATTTTGCGCGGTATTTTCCTGTTCGAGCAGGATGAGGTCGACTGGTTCCTGTACGGCATCCGCACGGTATTCCCCGAAGCGTGGGAACAGTTTTCGAATTTCCTGCCCGACAGCGAGCAGAAAAATCTGCTGGACGGTTATTACAAACGCCTGACCGGCGAAGACGAGAAAGTGCGGCTGCAGGCGGCGATCCGCTGGAGTTTGTACGAGGGCGCGTGTTCGTCGCTGCTGCCGAACTATGAAACAATCACGACGGAAGAGCAAAAACAGCATGCGCTGGCGCTGGCGCGCATCGAGGCGCATTACTTCACGCACGAAGTCATCAAGCCGGAACACAGCCTGCTGAAGACCATCGACCGCATCCGCGCCATTCCCGCGATCATTGTCCAAGGGCGCTATGACATTATCTGCCCCATCGCCACGGCCTATAAGCTGCACCATGCATGGCCGGAAGCCGATTATATCGTCGTCCCCGATGCCGGACATTCGGCGCTGGACCCGCCGCTGCGTTCCCGCTTGATTGAAGCGACCGAAAATTTTAAAACGATCCGCTAGAAAAGATGAAATTCAAAACGATCAGAGATATAGACCTGAACAACAAGCGCGTCCTGATGCGCGCCGACCTCAACGTGCCTGCGCAGAAAGGCAAGGTCACGGACACCGCCCGGATCGACCGCCTGAAACAGACCATCGATTATTTGCGCAAATCGGGCGCGAAGATCCTGATCCTGTCGCATTTCGGCCGCCCCGACGGCGAACACAATCCGCAGATGTCGCTGGCGTTCCTGCTCCCCGCGCTGGAGCAATCATGGAATACCAAAGTAAAATTCGCGCAGGATTGCATCGGGCCGAAGGCTGAATCCCTCGCCGCGTCACTACAGCCCGGTGAAGTGGCCATTCTCGAAAATGTCCGCTTTCACAAAGGCGAAGAAGCCAACGACCCGGCTTTCTGCCGTGAACTGGCGAAGAACGGCGACATTTACGTGAACGACGCGTTTTCGGTTTCGCACCGCGCCCATGCCTCGACCGAGGGGCTGGCGCACCTGCTGCCCGCCGCAGCCGGGTTCCTGATGGAAGAAGAACTCAACGCCCTCGACAAGGCGCTCGGCAACCCGTCGCGGCCCGTCGCGGCGATTGCGGGCGGCTCAAAAATTTCCACGAAGCTGAAAGTGCTTAATAACCTCGTTGAGAAAGTCGATTTTCTCATTCTCGGCGGCGGCATGGCCAATACATTTCTCCATGCGCAGGGCGCGCAGATCGGCCTGTCGCTCTGTGAAAAAGAAATGGCTGATGAAGCCCGAAAAATCATGGGGCATGCAAAATCCAAAAGCTGCAAGATTTTACTCCCTCTCGATTCCGTGACGGTTACATCCATTCAGCCCGGCGCGCCGCATGAAATTCACGACAGCCGCAAAATCCCCGAAGACCAGCTAGCCATCGATGTCGGGCCGAAAACCATCGCGCATATTTTAAACGAAACCAAAAACTGCAAGACGCTGGTCTGGAACGGCCCGATGGGTGTTTTTGAAATCAAGCCGTTCGATGCGGGGACTAACGCCCTTGCGATTGAAGCATCAAACCGTACGAAATCTGGGAACCTGGTGAGCATTGCCGGTGGCGGCGACACGGCGGCGGCGCTGGAAAATGCGGGTGCGGCGGACAATTTCACCTATATCTCGACCGCCGGCGGCGCATTCCTGGAATGGCTGGAAGGCCGCACGCTTCCCGGCGTGGCGGCGCTTAGCATTAAGGGCAAAGCCGCTTAATTTCCCTTACCCTGTCATCACGGCGCAGGCCGGGATCCATGGATAGAAAAATCTCAGAAATTTTATTTTTGTGAAAACGGATAAATGGACCCCCGCCTCACGCCGCGTAAGCGCTGGCGCTGCGGGTCGCGGGGGTGACGTTATTTTTGATGCTTAATTCAGGCTTGTCAGTGAATTTTCGATGATGCCCTTGGCGATGTCGGGCTGGATGCGATCATAATATGTGATCGCGCGCGTGATCTCCTTCAAGTCAACCATTTTGCCGCCATTGCGGAGACGATTGCTGAGAAGATAAAGAGAAATGAAATCCTGTTTGCTGATGTCGAAAGCGCGGCAGGCGACAGCCAGGCCCTGGCCGCTCGATTGTTTCAGAATGGAAATGACGGTATCAACCGGCAATCCCGTATATTTTGCGAACATCGCGACGAAAGTCTGCATCTGGCTGCGCTTCAACGTCGCCAGCATCATCTTGACGGTCAGAAGGCCTTTTTCCTTGAAACGTTCGACCGATTTAATCACGGCCGGTGTCGGCGCGAACTGATTTTCCTCGGCAACTTCAACCAGCTCCAGAACGATGTCATCAATCGCATTGGTCAAAAGGTCGGTGTCGACATCGTAATTTTCGACGATGTAGCTTTTCATTTCCTGGCTGACAAACTGGTAAAGCTTGGTGACGATGTCGGTTGAAATATCGTCGCGGCGCAGCAGCGGAACGGCGATGTCTTCGTTTTTCTGGGCCAGTTCGGAAAGAACCGTGACGGTATGCTGGGTCAGGTTGATGTCGGTGTTTTCAGCCAATGTTATAGCTGTGTCGAAATCGCGCGTATCGGCCAGGATATTCATGACGTGGTCGCTCAATTGCTTGCGGGCGGCGATTTCGCGCCAATACTCCCCGCCTTTCGACTTGATGATATAGAGAAGATCCAGTTCGCCCAGCACGTTGCTGTTGCGCAGAACCGGCCCGGCGATATCGATTTCGTCGTTGGCAATCTGGAGGATCAGGCGCAGCGGCGCCTTGTCGATCATTGAAAGACGTTCGGCCAGAGCCTGCCTTAAATCTTTTTCAGCCTGGCGCATCAGCGCGATCATCACATCGGCGATGAGTTCGCTTTCACGCGGCGATAAATCCATTTCAAGGAGAGCGCTGACGGCGGATGTCAGTTCGGCTCGGGCCATAGGTTTTTTGTCCTTGGCCAGGCCGTACAGTTTATGGCTGTCATAAAGTCTTACGAGCAGCGGTGTTACGCCGGAAGACTTATCGAGAAAACTCAAGTCCATAAGAATTGCCCCACAATCCGATTCGGTATTTTTTATCTGGTTTTTTTAGCTGAAATGCCTTGATTTAGAGAGTAACTACGCAGCACTCCACCTGTTCCCTTGCTCCCGTTATATAGATTATTGGTTACAAATCGGTTAACTCCCCTGTCATTCCCGCCGTCTAAGCCCGGCTATGCCGGGGCCGCGGGGGGCGACATAGAGTGTCGTTTGATTTTAAGGCCGTTTTGCTGTACAAAAGGCTATCCTAAAGTTTTCTTAATCTTTTCGTAATAAACTGTGTAAGTATCTTCTCAATTCATCAGAAGGACTTCAGGTATTTATGGCCGGACCTCTTAATGGCATTGGCGGGCAACAGATCCCCCTCGCGACCCCCTTTCAACCGGGGCAGCAGGTACGCCCCCAGGACGAAAAGACCCCCAAGCAGGATAAAATCCAGCCCCAGGGCGCACAGGCCAACCAGGCCCAGACGACGGACCGCAATCCCAAGGATCTGCAGAGCCTGTTGAACGACCTCAGAAGCATCGTCAGCGACGACGGCGAACCCCGCCGCGGCTCGGTTGTCGATATTACGATCTAATTTCCGGATATTTTAAGGTTACTGGAACGCGACTTCGTTGAAGCTGCGCAGTTTCCGGCTATGGATGCGCTCAGGTTCCAGATCGCGCAAAAGAGTCATCGTCAGCAAGCCGATCTGCAGGTGCTGCTTTACCCGCTCACCGTAGAACGCATCGGCCATGCCGGGAAGCTTCAACTGGCCATGTAGCGGCTTATCGGACACGCAGAGCAGCGTTCCGTACGGCACGCGGAAGCGGAAGCCGTTCGCGGCGATGGTGCCGGATTCCATATCCATGGCGATGGCGCGGCTTTGGCTGAGGCGCAGATTTTGCTTTTCGCGCGACCCGCGCAATTCCCAGTTCCGGTCAGCGGTTGTCGCCACCGTTCCCGTCCGCATGAATTTTTTCAGATCGAATCCCTTGTTGCCGGTGACCTGCGTCACGGCGCTTTCCAGCGCCTGCTGGATTTCGGCAAGTGCCGGGATTGGTATGTTCGGCGGCACTTCCTCATCGAGGATGTTGTCTTCGCGGAGATAGCCGTGCGCGAGAACGTAATCGCCGAGGCGCTGCGAATTGCGCAGGCCCGCGCAGTGACCCAGCATCAGCCACGCATGCGGGCGCAGAACCGCGCAGTGATCCGTGATTGTTTTGGCGTTGGACGGACCGACGCCGATATTGACCAGCGTAATCCCCTGCCCGCGCGGCATTTTCAAATGGTAGGCCGGCATCTGCGGCAGGCGCACGGCCTGCGGAGCGGTCGGCGCGGCAGGAATATAATTTTCGGCGTTGCGGTTTACGGTGACGCGCTCGCCGGGCTCGACAAAAGCCGAGAAAGCCTGGCGCTGTTTTTTCATGTTTGCATCGTCGGTCGGCGCCATCAGGCCGTGACAGAGGCGCACGAACTCGTCGATATAAAACTGGTAGTTCGTGAAGATGATATAATTCTGGAAGTGTTCCGCCGATGTGCCGCAGTAATGTTTGAGGCGCTGGAGGCTGAGATCAACACGCGGCGCGGTAAACAGAGACAGCGGCCCCGGCTCGCCGACAGCCGGTTCATGCGTGCCGTTGGCGATGTCGTCATCCATGATTTCAAGATTGGGAATGTCGAAAATCAGCGGCATTTCGGCCAACTGTTCGGCTGTCAAACCTTTCTCGATGTGGAAATGTTCGCCCAGCGCGAAATGAATCGGGATCGGCGTGGCACTGACGCCCACCTCGATCGGGACATCGTGGTTGAGAACAATGAGGCGTAATTGTTCCAAATAATAATCTTTGAAAATATCCGGACGCGTGATGGTCGTCATATAAGTGCCGGGGCGCGGCGCAAAACCGTAGGACAGGCGCGTGTCGGCACGCTTGGCCTGTTTGGTCGTAATTCTTATGAACGGATAACAGGCCGTGACCTTGTCTTCGTGCGTGACCTTGCCGTCGGCGAAGGCTTTGAACTGCGTCTGCAGATATTCGATATTGGCGTCATAAATTTCCGTCAGGGCGTCGATCGCGACCTGCGGGTCCTTGTATGACTTTGTTTTGAATGTTTTAGGCGGCTTAGGCATATATACCCCTATTGTCGCCCATTTTGTCCACTATTTCAACAATTAAGCAGGAAGGCCCATCAGCGAATTCGCATATTCCCGGGCATTGAAGGGCTGCATATCCTGCATCTTCTCGCCTATCCCGATGGCATGGACGGGTACGCCGAACTGATCCGCCAGCCCCACCAATACGCCGCCTTTGGCCGAACCGTCCAGTTTCGTGACGATGAGGCCCGTAACATCCACCATGGTCTTGAAGGCTTCAACCTGCGCGAAGGCATTCTGGCCCGTTGTCGCATCGAGAACCAGCAACGTGACATGGGGAATGGAGGTGTCCTGTTTTTTCAGCACGCGGACGATTTTTTCCAGCTCGGCCATTAAATTTAATTTGTTATGAAGACGCCCGGCCGTGTCGATCAGCAACACATCAATTTTTTCGGCTTTGGCTTTTTCATACGCCTCAAATGCGACCGAGGCCGCGTCGGCGCCAACATCCTTGGCATAAAAGGATGAGCCCGTGCGGCGCGACCACTCTTTTAATTGCTCATAGGCCGCCGCGCGGAACGTATCGCCCGCCGCGACCATCACCTTATGCCCGTCATGGCGCATCTGTTCGGCCAGCTTGCCGATGGTGGTGGTTTTTCCAACGCCATTCACGCCGCAGACCAGAATAACGAACGGACCGTTGGCGGGTTTTTGAATATCCAGCGGTTTCGCGACGGGCTCCAGGATTCCTGCCATGGTTTCCGCCAGCGCGAGGCGGATTTCCCGCTCACCTGCGTCCGCCGCGAAGCGTTTCTGTGAAAAGCCTTCGATCACTTTCGCCGCCGTTTTCGGGCCGAGGTCGGCCTCGATCAGGAGGTCTTCGAGATCGCCCAGAGAATTTTCATCGAGTTTTGATTTCGTCAGCATGTCTGTGATGCCGGATGTCAGTTTATGGGATGATTTCGACAGGCCCAGCGTCAGCCGTGAAAACCAGCCGCCTTCATTCGTGTGATCGCTCAAATCTTCCCTTTCATGCAAATCGTCAGCGGGAGTGTGTTCGGGAACCGGGATTTCTTCCAGGTCCTCGATGACTTCGCGCTCGGACTGTTCCAGCGAATGTTTGAGATCGGGGCCGATATCGGCATCATATTCGGTGGGCGGTTCGATGCCCGGATCGTCGGCGCGGTGGATGGTCCGGTCGGCCCGCTCCTCGCGTTCCTGATCCTTGATATTGTTATTTTTTCGCCAGAAAACCATGGTGGGACTATAAAGAAAAAGCCTGTGAATATCTACTAAACAAGCACATGCCCTGTCAGCGCATTGCCCTGCACTTCCAATGTCTGAACCGCCAAAAGGTCCCCGGTCGGTGCATCCTGATCCAGTTTGATAAGGGCAAAATTTTCAGCGCGAGCGAAATTGTCTTTTTCAACAATAGCCTGAACTGTTTTGTTGACATTGAGACTCAGGAATTTTTGAACCTGTTTTTCACCAAGATCACGCAAGCGCGCGGCGCGTTCCTTGCGGATGGATTTTTCGACGGGCGGCATACGGGCGGCGGGCGTTCCCTCGCGCTCGGAATACGGAAACACATGCAGGAAAGTCAGGTCGCATTCCTCGACGATATCCATCGTGCGCTGGAACATGTCTTCCGTCTCGGTCGGGAAGCCGGCGATGATGTCGGCGCCGTAGGCGATGTCGGGGCGATAAGCGCGCGCCCGCGCAACCATATCAATGACGTCGGCGCGCAGGTGACGGCGCTTCATGCGTTTCAAAATCAGATCGTCGCCCGCCTGAAGTGAAAGATGGAGGTGCGGCATAAAGCGCGGTTCTTCGGCGATCAAGCGCCAGAGGTCTTCATCGATTTCAACCGGATCCAGAGATGAAAGGCGCAGGCGCGGCAATTCGGGAACGAGCGCAAGAACGCGGCGGATCATCTGGCCGAGTGTCGGTGCGCCCGGAAGATCGGGACCGTAAGACGTGACATCAACGCCGGTCATGACAATTTCCTTGTAACCCGCCGTCACGAGTGCCTTGACCTGCTCGACGATCACGCCGATCGGAACTGAGCGTGAATTACCGCGTCCGTAAGGGATAATGCAAAACGTGCAGCGGTGGTCGCAGCCGTTCTGAACCTGGATAAATGCGCGGCTGCGGTCTTCAAACCCGCTGATCAAATGGCTTGCGGTTTCAGTGACGGACATGATGTCATTCACGAGCACGCGCTCCTCACTCTCAAGACCCCATGTCTCGGCTTTCAGTTTCAGATCGTTGCCAATGACCTGATTGACCTCGGCCATATCGGAATACATTTTAGGATTAACCTGCGCCGAACAGCCGGTGACGATAATTTTTGCGCCGGGATTTTCGCGCCGGGCCTTGCGGATCGATTGCCGCGCCTGGCGTTCGGCTTCTTTCGTCACCGCGCAGGTGTTGAAGATGATGGTGTCTTCCAGCCCGGCTTTTTTGGCATGGCTCTTCATCACCTCGGATTCATAGGCATTGAGGCGGCAGCCAAAGGTTACGACTTCAGAATCTTTGCGGGCTGTCATGTGTGTTGGTTTAGAGCGGCTTCCCTTTATTTCCAACAAAATAATAAATTGACATAACAACAAACACTCTTTTATAGATAAAGTATGAGTGGCTCAACAAGCAAAGAATTCAATGGCGTTGTAATACAAAAAGCCGCGCCCTCGCTCGGCGGCGTTTTTGATACTGCGAGTAACTCCCGGACGTGGAACAGCCCCATAATTTTAGCGCATACAAACTGCTATGCCTATGCTCTGAACGTTCCTTCAACCGGATATGCCGTTCCCGGGCATCTCACACATCCAGATATCTATACTTCTTTAGGCAGGCTTATAAGCCTTCAAAAAATTCAGGAATTTCTTGAAAGAGACGGGCTTGTAAAAGTGTCCGAGAAAAATGCACTTAATAACGATGGGCATTTTATAGCCTTATGGGTTCAGCCCGGGTTTGACTATCATTTTGCCAGAAGAAATAAAATCGGCAGTTGGTCGCATAAAGGCGGTGGCAAAGCTGTTTCGTGGCGCGATGATTTTAACAGGCAGATCAAAATTCCCGAGCTTTCATACTTCCAAAACTATCAGGAATTTGGCGGATATTTCGAACTGCCCGAATCCGGCGTGGAGTATATTCCGTGGCTGAATTTTGAGAATTTTGGAATAGCGGCCTAGCTCAGCTTGCCTTCAAACACATGCGCCGCTGCGCCGGTCATGAGAATGCGGTTGTCGCTTTCGCGCCAGTGAATGCTGAGTGTTCCGCCATCGAGAACCACATCGGCTTTACGTTCTGCCAAGCCACGACGAACAGCAGCGACCAATGTCGCGCACGCACCGGAACCACAGGCATGGGTTTCGCCCGCATTGCGTTCCCAAACGCGCATGCGAAGTTCGGTCGGGCTTTTGACCTCGACAAATTCGACGTTGATTTTGCGCGGGAAGAGTTTGTGGCTTTCAAAACCGGGGCCGACCCCTGCTACATCCACGCCCGCTACATCATCAACAAAAAACACCGCGTGCGGGTTGCCGACATTGACGCCGACGGGGTCTTTGATTTTGCCTTCGCCGATTTTGAGATTCAGTGTGTCACGCTCTTCCGAGAGCGGAATATCTTTCCAGCCGAATTTCGGCTCGCCCATGTCGGCGGTAATTCTGCCATCCGGCTCTTTCCAGCACGGCAGAAGCCCGGCAACGGTTTCAATCACGACCATGTCTTTTTTGATTTCGTTCATGATCAGGAAGCCAACGCAGCGCGTGGCATTGCCGCAGGCCTCGGCCTCCGACCCATCCTGATTGTGGATCTGCATGAACAGGGCCGCCTCGGGGTTGCGTTTGGGCAGGAGCAGAATGGCCTGGTCGCACCCTATCCCGGTCTTGCGGTTGGCGATTTCGGCGATTTTGGCGGGCGCAGGCGGGGGCGTGCCGTCCCGTAAATCCAGGACAACAAAATCATTGCCGAGGCCGTGCATCTTGATAAAGCGCATAAAACTCCCTCGTTCGTCACCCCTGCGAAAGCGGGGGTCCATTCATCCATTTGCTCAAAAAGCCGGTATTATCCCGGCCTTTCCATGGATCCCCGCCTTCGCGGGGATGACGATTTATCAGAAATATAGGTCAATAGTCCTGAAAAGGCTATAAAACCTTGACAATTTTCCCCTGAAACCCTAATTTCCGCCTCATTCCACTGACCTTTGTTTTTGTCAGTGTCCACGGATACACCGCGCCCGGCGAATTTACGCTCAGCGCGGCTGAAGTGTTATTTGGAATTTAGATGTTTGAAAGTTTAAGTACAAAACTCGGGAATGTATTCGGCAAGCTGCGCGGCAAGGGCAGCCTGTCGGAGAACGACGTTATGGCTGTGGCGCGCGAAATCCGCGTGGCGCTGCTGGAGGCCGACGTTGCCCTCCCCGTCGTCAAGGATTTCATCGAGGGCATCAAAAAGAAAGCCGTCGGTCAGGACATCATCAAGGGCGTGAACCCCGGCCAGCAGATCGTCAAGATCGTGCATGATGAACTGGTCAAGATGCTGGGTTCCGAAGCGCAGGAATTGAAATTCGGTCCCGCGCCCTCCGCTTATCTGATGGTCGGTCTGCAAGGTTCCGGTAAAACAACATCGACCGCAAAAATCGCGAAATTTTTGAGCGACAAGCACAAGAAAAAAGTGCTGATGGCGTCGCTCGACATCTACCGCCCCGCCGCGCAGGAACAGCTCAAGCAACTCGGTGAACAAAACAACATTTCCACGCTTCCGATTGTTGCAGGCCAAAAGCCACTCGACATCGCCAAACGCGCGATGGATGTGGGCCGCAAAGAGGGTTTTGATATTGTCATGCTCGATACCGCTGGCCGTCTCGCCATCGATGAAGAGTTGATGAAGGAAGTCAAAGCCATCCGCGATGCCACGAAACCCGTCGAGGTTTTGCTGGTGGCCGATGCCATGACCGGTCAGGACGCG
>Ga0247727_10008818_pt1 | contig 18560 bp, 10 predicted proteins | sample WisWelCaveWW1625_FD_202498 | JGI IMG/M metagenome (GOLD analysis project Ga0247727, IMG submission 202498) | Biofilm microbial communities from Wishing Well Cave, Virginia, United States - WW16-25 | ecosystem: Environmental > Aquatic > Deep subsurface > Groundwater > Cave microbial mat | place... | reverse complement strand
GAGAAATCGTTCCATCGTGGTCAACAGCCGCACGGCGACGAACACGCAATATAAACCGAAGAGCAGCGAAGTGTGATCTTTTTTGCGCAGGCTGAAGAGCGTGAGATGATAAAGCCCGAGACTGAAGATCCCGCCAAACATGATCAGATCGAGCGCCAGCCGCCGGTCACGAATGCGGTTGAGCCGCTCGTGCGTGCCGAGGTGAACTTCTTCCCAAATGCCGCCGCGATTGTGATGAAAATTCGAAACGTGGAAAATCAACTCGAGCCGATTGGAGTCGGCAGGAAGCTCGACGATTTGCGGCATATAGCGCGGCGTACTCGTCTCTGCGGTTTGACCGATTGCCCCGACGGCGAGAATGGATTGCCCATTGGCAAATACGGCATAGGCCGTGCCCATGTCCAAAAATTTTAGCGCCAGCCGCGGCGCCGCGCGATTTAATAAAATCGTCAGCCGATAAGTGGCGTAACCGATTCCCGGAAGTTTTTGGCCGGCCATTTCATAACCTTTCCAGGAATCCGGCACCGGAAGAAAATGAACGGACGGTAATTGACGGCTGGAAAAATCCTGCGGTGTCAGGAGATGCTGCCAGTAAAATTCATAGTCGCCGTCAAGATTAACTGGCCCGGCGCGATTGAAATCCCAATCCGTCAGATTGATGACGCCTTGAACGGCGCGCGGTTGCCGGCGGTGCTGCGTGTTGCGGCCGCAGCCGCAAATCAGGAGTAGGCCCGCCAGCGTCACGGCGGCTGACAGACGGCATGTTGTGCTCATAGTCATAACAAAATTAAATCTGTATAACCCGCAATTCTGAAAACATGACGAATAATGCTGACATAGTCAAGCGGAATTTTAAAACGCCGGGGCTTCCGCGTCCGGGGGCGAACGCCGTTATAATATGGAAAGGAGCGGGTCTGGCCCGCGATAGCGGCATGCTTCTCCGCGCCAAAATAATAATCAATTTGCTGCACGCGCAGCAACATACGCACATTTTTTTAATAACATTCATGGACGTTCGTTCTTCGATTCGCAGTTTTTTAAAAAATGCCGCGCCGAATGACGCCGGTTTTTCCGATAGCGATAACCTGCTGGCCAAAGGCGTTATCGACTCGTTGCGCATGCTCGATCTCATGAGTTTGCTTGATGAGAAATACCGCCTCAAAGTGGAAGATGACGATTTAATGCCGGAAAATTTTGAATCGGTCAACGCCATCACGCGGTTTGTGGAAGAAAAAATTAAGGCGTGAAACGTAATGCGGTTTTGCCGCAATAAAAATGCAAAATTTTAATTTGCCGTGGCGGGCATGGTTTGGGGATGAGCGGATCAATATCTCTTTTCCGCCTCACTGGCAGGTTGAGACCCTGTCGATGCAAGACGCGCCGGCAATGCCGGAAAGCGTGATCGCTGCAGCGCTGACACGTTCGATTGAATCGCCGCTGCTGCATCAGCTTGCGAAAGATAAACGCCGCGTCGCCATCGCGGTGGACGATCTCAGCCGGCCTACACCCGCCGGAGAAATTTTGCCGATGTTGTTGGAGAGGCTGAAGGCGGGCGATATTCACGACGAGCAAATCAGCATCATTATCAGCCTCGGCGCCCACAGCGCGCTGACGCCGGAGCAGATCAGGCTCAAAGTTGGCGTCGAAGCGGCGCAGCGCGTGCGCGTGGAAAATCACGATTGCAACGGTAATCTTGTTGATACCGGCGTGAAAGTGGGGCAAACGCCGGTGTTGATTAATCGAACGTTTGCCGAAGCCGATCTCAAAATTTTAATCGGCAGTGTCGTGCCGCATGTGTTTGCCGGCTTCAGCGGCGGCGCAAAAATGGTGTTGCCCGGTTTGGCCAATATTGAGAGCATCGAGTGGACGCACAAAGCCGTGCTCATGGGATTGCGGGGCAAAGCCGGAACGTTGGAGGGCAACCGTTTCCGCGCCGAATTTGAGCGCGTCGCGCGCCACGTTGGCGTGCAATTCAGCATCAACGTTGTCGTCAACAGCCGCCGCGAGATCGCCGGGCTTTTTGCGGGCGATATCGAAGCGGCGCATCGTCACGCCGCGAAATTTGCGCGCCAAATTTACGCCACGCCTTTGCCAACAGAACCTTTGGACGTCGCGATTTGCAACGCGTATCCGAAAGACGACGAGCTGCTGCAGGCCGAGAATGCATTCATGTTTCATCACACCGCGCCGGCGAATTATTTGAAAGCAGATGGACTCATTTTGTTGACCAGCGCCTGTTCGCTGGGAATGGGCCATCACGGACTCTTCGGCCCGGCGCAACGGCTGTATCGCCAGCCGATGCGCAAAGGTTTTCTGGGCCATCGCCAACTCGCGGCGTTTATGCCCGGCGTTAGTTCTGAAGAATTTCACCGGATTTATTGGGAAGGCTATCCGCATTTTCAGACGTGGAAAGCGACGCTGGAATTTTTGCAACACCGCTATCCGCACGGCGGCCGCGCGGGAATTTTTCCGTGCAGCAGCATTCAGCTCGCCGGTTAAAAATTTGCAAATCATGCCTAAGAATTTGTCATGCCGCAGGCATTCTTTTCAACACCAGCAGAGTGCGCGCTGCAAAAAATTCTTGCAGAATGACATTCAATTAAAATGAAAAGATTCTCAGCCATTTCAGTTGTTTTTACCGCGTTCTGCGCGCTGTTTCTCGCGTCGATCTTGCGCGCTCAGGACGAAGGCCTTGGCGCGGCGAAATTTTCAACGCCCGCATCACATTTCCGGCCTGCATGGCCTCATCGTTTAATCCGTCACCCCTCCGGCATTCGGCATGAGATGAAGCCGCCGGATCTGCTTGACACCGTGACGAGAAATTGGCTTTCATCTTTTCGCCACCCGGAAATGTATTTATGGAAAAACACATTAACACAAGATCAACTCACCGCGACGCACGCACTCACCGGCGCGGTGCAAGTGGTTTGGGCGCAACAATTCGGGTCGCAATTTTTGCCAAGCGATGATGCGGCTAGCGATATCGTCGTTGACCGCCAGGGCAACGTTTATGTCACGGGCTATCTGACGAATCAGCCTTTCGGCGCAGACTATCTCACGGTGAAATACGACGCGACCGGCCGCAAGCTCTGGGAAGCATGTTATAATGGCGACGCTAAAGATGATGATTTTGCCGCAGCAATGGCAATGGATGTCGAGGGCAATGTTTACGTTACCGGCAGCAGCAAGACCGAAGCCCACGCCGCAGATTTTGTGACGATCAAATACAATACAAACGGCGCGACACAATGGACGGCGCGATATGATTTTCAGAACGGCGCCGGCAAATCTTATGACGCCGCAACGGCGTTGGCGATTGATGGCCGCGGCAATGTCTATGTGTCCGGCTGGAGTGAAAACGATTTTGCCACGGTAAAATACAACGCCACCGGCATTGAGCAATGGCGCGCCCGTTTCCCGGGAAGCGGCAGCACGGAAGTAAACGCGATGCAGGTTGATCACTTCGGCAATGTTTATGTTGCCGGCCAAAACAACGGCGCTTTTATCCTCGTCAAATATAATTCCGCCGGACAAAAAGAATGGAGCAGCGGCTATTCCGAATTCATCGGTTCGCGCGGCATCGCCATGGCGCTGGCGCTAGATCGACGCGGTGAAGTTTATGTCACGGGAATGTATGAAGGCCTCGGTTATCCTGAATATCTCACGATTAAATTTAACCGGGCGGGAACGCGCGAGTGGACGGCCTTTTATCGCGGACCGGAATCGTGCAATTGGAATATCGCCACGGCGCTGGCGCTCGACGATTCCGGCGCGGTTTATGTGACCGGCGAGAGTGGGTGGTTTCAGGAAGCTTGCGATGGCGGCGTCTGTGTCACCCGTGAAGATATCGATTATGCGACGATTAAATACGACCGTGCCGGCGTCATGCAATGGAGCGCGCGTTATGGCCCGGCGGAGTCTTGCAGCCATGCGGCCGCCGTCAACATTGATCGCGCCGGGAATGTTCTCGTAACTGGAAATGATCAACAGGATTTTGTCACGCTAAAGTATGGCGGTGACGGAGCGCCGCAATGGATCAGTCCTTGCAATGGCGGTAACGAGGCGGAAGACGCCGCGATCGCGTCCGCTATTGATGATCTCGGCAACGTTTACGTCGCCGGCTCGAGCATGCGGAATCAGGATAAAGATTGGGCCACGATGAAATATAATGACGCCGGCATCACGCAATGGAGGGCGCATGAAGATAGTCCGGGCAACTCTTTTGATATGGCGAAGGCGCTGGCGCTTGATTCGAGTGGAAATGTTTTTATCGCAGGCGCCAGCCAAAACACGCCCGACGCTGCAGCGGCATGGACAATCATTAATTATAATCCGGCGGGAACCGTAAATTGGAAGCTGCATGGATCGCCTGTGAAGAATTTTCGGAACACGGCGGAAAAGATTGCAATTGACGCCGAGGGCAATAGTTATATTCTCGCCTCGCAGTATGAGGTGAGCCGCCTCAAGCATCGGTACGGCGCGTTCGCGAAATATGATCGCGAAGGCAGAGAATTGTGGCGCACGGCATTTGACAGCACGAACCATGAAGGTTATAGCCGGCCAACAGCGCTGGCGATTGATCGCTCTGGAAATATTTACGTCACCGGCGCGAGCCAGCAAGCGGATTTTGCGACGATCAAATATGACACCAACGGGAGCGTGCTTTGGCAAGCGCATGAAAATCCGGGGCCGCAATTTTTTAACGGCGCCGCGGCAATGGCTATTGACGACTCGGAAAATGTTTATATCGCCGGACTTTCTGACGGCGACGGCCTTATGATTAAATATAATTCCGGCGGCATTAAACAATGGCAGGCGCGCTATCATACCGTGGAGGCGGTGAATCGCATTGCGGCGATTGCCGTCGAACCTGAACAAATTGGAGGAAATATTTTAGTGCTGGCCGGCATTGGCTACTATTCGGATTATCTCACGCTAAAATATAATCGCGACGGCGCACGGGAATGGGAAGCGCGTTACAGTCGTCCGGGCGATTCTTTCGATCATCCGGCGGCGCTGGCGATTAGTGATTTGGGCAATGTGTATGTGACTGGCAACGCCGCCACCATTAAATATAATCAGAACGGTACGGCGATTTGGACGGTTGCGACCGGCGCGACGGCGTTAGCCGTTGACGAATCCGGAAATCTCTACACGACGGGGCTTTATGCGGATTCGATGCGCACATACGATACTGCGGATTTTTTTACGGCAAAATATAACGCTCTCGGCGCTCTCCAGTGGAGCGCGCGCTACGACGGACCGGGCAATTCGCTGGATTATCCGGTGGCAATTGCGCTCGATGAGTGGCGCAACGTTTACGTTGCCGGCCAAAGCCGCTCAGATGAATCGCAGCACTGGAGTTTTTTCACCACCATTAAATACACGCAGAACTCGCTGGCGGTGAATGAGGAAAGGCCGAATATAACCGAATCGTTTCAGCTTGCACAAAATTTTCCTAATCCCTTTAATCCCTCGACGCGCATTCGCTATACGCTCGCCCAATCCGGCCGGGTGACGCTGAAAATTTTCGACATTCTCGGCCGGGAAATCGTAACGCTGGTCAATGCGGTAAAATCGGCTGGAGAATACGGCGTGCTATGGTCGCCGGAAAATTTGCCGGGCGGCGTTTATATCTATCGTCTGCAAGTCTATCACTCGACAAGCTCAGGGCAAGGTTTTGTTGAGAGCAAAAAACTCGTTTTCATGCCATGACGTCTTATCTCATTCATCACTTCCTTGAAAAGCACGCGCAGGCGACGCCGGAACAATTGGCTTGCCTCCATGAAAACGAAGTTGTAACTTATGGAGAAATGGAGCGGCAGGCCAATCGCATCGCCCGCCTACTGCGAGAACTCGGCGTGCGTCGCGGTGATCGCGTGGCGTTGTTTCTTGAAAATTCCAGCGCTTACATCGCGGCTTATTATGGCATTCTGAAATGCGGCGGCGTGACCGTGGCGATGTATGCCACCGCGACGGCGAAAACGCTGTCCTATATTCTCAATGATTGCGATGTCGGCGTCGCGCTAACGCAGTCGAAACATCTGGCGTTATTCGGCGAACGGCACGAACAACTCCCCAAATTGCGCGCCATCGTTTTGGTGGATGCGCCGATCAATGAAAATGCAATTGATCGGCGCGCGTGGAAAATTTTTACTTCGTACCATATCGCGCAACAGCCGGATACATCACTTAATTTGCCGCTGATCAATTTGAACCTGGCTTCGATCATTTATACTTCCGGCAGCACGGGCGAGCCACGCGGCGCGATGTTGAGCCATTTGAATATTGTGGCGAACACGCGCAGTATTGTGAGTTATCTCGATCTGACGGCGCAGGATCGGATCATGATCGTGTTGCCGTTTCCGTATGTTTATGGGAAATCTTTGCTCAACACTCACTTTGCCGTTGGCGCCACGGCGATCATTGACAATCGTTTCGTTTTTCCGAACGTGGTTTTAAAAACCATGCGGGAAAAAGCCGCGACCGGATTTGCCGGCGTGCCCTCGACGTATGCGATTTTGCTCGGCAAATCCGCGGTGCGCAAAATGGAGTTCCCGGCGTTGCGCTATCTCACGCAGGCCGGCGGCGCAATGGCGCCGGCGTTGATTCGCGAGGTGATAGAAGTTTTTTCCGGCAAAAAGATTTTCATCATGTACGGCGCGACCGAAGCTTCGGCACGATTGTCATATTTGCCGCCGAAAGATTTGCCGCGCAAACTTGGCAGCATCGGCAAACCGATTCCGAACGTGGAATTGCGTCTTATTAAAGATGATGGCAAAGAGGCTGGGCCGGATGAAGTGGGTGAAATTGTTGCGCGGGGCGCGAACGTCATGCAAGGTTACTGGAAGCAGCGGGAGGAAACAGAAGCCGTGCTCACGGCGCATGGCTTTCACACCGGCGATCTTGGCCGCATGGACGACGAAGGTTTTTTTTATATCGTTGGCCGCAAACGCGACATGATCAAATCCGCCGGCAACCGCGTCAGCGCCAAAGAGATCGAAGAGATTATTCTCGAGCATCCGAATATCCTCGAAACTGCCGTGATCGGTGTTCCCGATCAATATATCGGCGAAGCCATTTGCGCTTTTATCGTGCCGAAGAATGGCGCGCTCGTTGGTTCGGAAGAATTGGTTGCCTTTTGCAAAACTCGTTTACCTGAATACAAGGTGCCACGTGCCGTTGTCGTTCGCGAGAGTTTGCCGAAGAACGCTTCCGGAAAAATTATGAAAGAGGCGTTGCGTCGGGAATAGATGTGAGTATGAAAGATTTTATAGAAAAAACCTTCAATAATAAACAATACTATCAGCCGCCTTCAGGCGGCTTCAGCTTTTAGCTGCGGAATTGATTCCGCAGCGGAGATCATATGAAAATCAAAATCGCCAACGTCGTCGGCGCGCGGCCGAATTTCATGAAGATCGCGCCATTGGTGGATGAAATGCGCCAGCACGAAGAGATCGAGCCGATTCTCGTGCACACCGGCCAGCATTATGATCAAGCGATGTCCAAACTGTTTTTTGACGATCTCGGCCTGCCGAAACCGGATATTTATCTCGGCGTCGGCTCCGGCGGGCACGGCGCGCAAAGCGGAAAAATCATGATCGAGTTTGAGCGCGTCATGTTGGAGAATAAACCGGACGTCGTCGTCGTGGTCGGCGATGTGAACTCCACGATTGCGTGCAGCCTCGTTGCCGTCAAATTGGGCATTCGCGTCGCGCATGTGGAAGCGGGATTGCGTTCGTACGATCGTACGATGCCGGAAGAAATTAATCGCGTGCTGACCGATCAAATTTCGGATTACCTGTTTACGACGGAACGCAAAGCTTTGCGTAATTTGCAGCGCGAGGGTGTCGATCAGGAAAAGATTTTTTTCACCGGCAATGTGATGATCGACTCGCTGCTGAAACATCGCGAGCGCGCCGAGCAATCTACGATCATGAATGAGCTTGAGGTGGTGTCGAACCGCTACGGGTTGGTCACGTTGCACCGGCCCAGCAATGTCGATAGCCAGGAAAACCTTGCCCGCATTCTCGACGCCCTCATCACCGTGCAGGAACAACTGCCGCTGGTTTTTCCGGTGCATCCGCGCACGCGCAAAATGTTGCAGACCTTTGGCCTTGAGGAAAAAATTCGGCAGGCCGTTAATCTCAAGCTCACCGATCCGCTCGGGTATCTGGATTTTCTCAAGTTGATGGCGCATGCCAAACTCGCATTGACCGACAGCGGCGGCATTCAGGAAGAGACGACAGTACTTGGGGTGCCGTGCATCACCATGCGCGAAACCACCGAGCGCCCGATTACCGTCGAGGTCGGCACGAATATGGTCATCGGCAATTCGCCAACGCGCATTGTAGAAGAGAGCAACCGCATTCTCGCCGGCAACGGCAAAAAAGGCGCGCTGCCGGAATTGTGGGACGGGCATGCCGCCGAGCGCATCGTCAGCATTTTGCTGGAAAAGGAAATGCGAAGATAATAAATAAACTCCCGTTGTTTGTTAAGTCAAACCTTTGTAGAAAAAGCAAAAAAATTTGGTTCACAGAAGTTGAATTCACAGAAATAAAGCTTAAAATAATTCCAGGAGAGTTCTATTTCTGTGAGCGAGTGATTTTTCTTATTTAGCTGCAATTCATTGCATTGTGAATCGAGGTGAACAATATGATTTGGTTATACATTAAAATCATTTCATTGCTTTTTGCAGTTCTTATTTTTTTGATAGGATGAATTTTTAAGTAGAGGGTAAAGCATTGCCAGAACTCTTTAAAAATTGGCTGCATCTTGTTTTGGTCATGTTACTCGCCACATTGTGCACGATAGCCTGCGCGCAAGAGCGCGAGGAAGATGAAGAAGGCGAGACGGCACAGATTGAAAAAAAAGATGCCGACGCCGCCAAACGTGTTCGCAAGGGTGAGCGCAAAAGCCGCCAGGAAAAGAAAAGCGGTAAAACCCAACTGCCGCCTCCGCCGGCAACGTCCGCCGAATTTGAATTTTTCGACGGCGCGATTTTTTCTCGCAAAATCAATCTCGGTCTTAAAAACGTATTGTGTTTCGCAAGTGAGCGGCGGCCGCTGGCCATGCTTTGGCGGGAAACGGAGCAGACAAATGCCGGCAGGGAGGGAGGCGCCAATTTGGCGGTTAAACTTTCGCCGCGCGAATTGCAGCTCATTTTCGGCCGGCCGGTTGAGGCGGCACAAATCAGCGTGTTGAATGAAAATGGGCAAATGCTCGCGCGTGGTACGGCGATGCAGGTCACATTTGCTCTTGAACGCCGGTCGGTTTATTTGTTTGTGGAAATCACGCCCTCGCGTCCGCGCGCTGCCATTACGAAATAAATGTGAAAAGATTTTAATATTTAATTTAATAAACGTGAAAATATGCTGCAAAATTTTTTAACGCCGCACCCCGCTTTTAACCGCGCAATTACGCCTGCGTAATTCATTGTTAGATTGTGTGTCAACTTCCGATTCCCGTCTTTTAATCCCGCCGTCCCGCCGATATCGAGTATTTGCCTAAGAATCAATGATTGCAGTGTCTTTCGTCACTGCGAATTACGTTTTACAACTCTCGTGAAACACGGCATCAGTTTTGCAAAATGGTACGACCGTTTAGCTGCCGTATGATAGCCCAATTGGCTGTCAAAAAGCTTTTGAATATGCAAGCGGTTATTTTTTGACAGGCAAGGCTGCCTGTCCCACAACCAAAGGATTGATATCTTAGGACTCGAGGTCTATCAACATGATTAACATTGGCGGCCGTCATTTTTACGGCCCGTATCAACTGAGCGATTGGGCGGCTCCGGCTGAGAGCGGCGTTTATGCGATTCTCACCGGCACCGGGGTTATGGTGAATCAGGATGAATTGTTGTACATCGGCATTTCGCGGAATTTTTCCGATGGCAGAATCGGGCCGATGCATTACGCGCATCGGTCGTGGATGGAAAATTCGGAGCCGCATGGCAATCTTTACGTCGCGGTTTATCCCATGCCGTATTCGAGCGAATTGTTGCTGGCGCTTGAGGAAGAAAAATTGGTGAAGTTGATGAACCCGTTGTGCAATCAACTGCATTCGCCGATCATGAAAGCGTTGTTTCGCTAGCGTTCGTAGTAGCGTTCGTAGTAACGCCTTCAGGCGTAAACCTCTTGAAGGAAAATTCTATCGAAAATTTCTACAATCATTGCTGAAACGTTTGCCGCAAAATAAACGATGAAATCCGGACTGCTCATTATCTGCCTCTTGATCTTCGCCCCTCAGCTTTGGGCCAATACAATTGTGGCAAAACCGGGTGATCGTCTCAGCGCCAAAATCGCTGCGCTGCAACCGGGCGATACACTGTTGCTGCGCGGCGGCATTTACAATGAGAAGTTGACATTGCCCCGCAGCGGCAGCGCCGGCAAACTCATCACCATTCGCGCGTATGCCGGCGAGAAGCCGGTGATCGCGACGAACGGCGCGGTGTTGAATTTGAATAAAGATTTTTGGCTGATCGAAGGTTTGATTTTCGATCAACAAAAAGATTCGACTGACGCCGTGCCGGTGAGCGGCAGCAACAACATCATTCGCCGCTGCGAGTTTCGCAACGGCTCGCGCGATTGCATCGACGGTTCCGGCAAAAGCCGCAACAATATTATCGAGCAGTGCACGATTCATGATTTCATCTGGAAGCGCGGCAACGATGCGCACGGCATCGTGCTCAATCCGGGCGCGCGCGATTGGATCATTCGCAATAACACCATCTACAATTGCGGCGGTGATTGCATTCAACTTTATGCCGACGACAAAACCAGCATCGCGAGTTACTCGAAAAATATTACAATCACCGGAAATGTTTTGTATACGAAACTCGGCGCCGATAGCGAGAACGCGCTGGATTTCAAAGGCGTCGATAGCTGTCTGGTTGAAGCCAATGAGATGTATGGTTTCGCCAACAAAGCGTGGGTGACGCAGAAGGGCTGCCGCAATATCACCGGCCGGTATAATCGCATTCACGACAGTCAGCGCGGCATGGAGTTTCGCGGCGAAGGCGGCAAGACGCAGGCGAATATCCGGTTGCACAAAAACGTTCTCTATAATATTCAGGATTTCTACGCGATCAAATTCGACGGCGTGACGAACGTGGAAATTGCCAACAATACGATTGCGAACGTGAAAGCTGCATGCTTTCGCGTTGAAGGGCAGGGCGTGCTGGGCGGTTTTTTTCGCAATAACCTGATTTTTCAAACCGAAGCGCCGAGCCTCAGCGGGCCGTTTAACCTGCAGGTTGATTACAACGGCTGGTTTAAAACCGCAGCAAAAAATCTAAGCGGCAACGGTGACCGCACCGGCGATGAACCTCGTTTTGAAAACGTGGCGGCATTCAATTTCAAATTGCAAACGGGCAGCCCGGCCATTGATGCGGGCGTTAATGTCGGCTTGTCTTTCAAAGGCAGCGCGCCGGATCTGGGCGCGCACGAGCTAGGTGAAAGCCCGGTCGCGGTTGATGATAACACGCCAAGCACAGTTTGGCCGAATCATTTTGAGTTGCAGCAAAACTATCCTAATCCTTTTTTTCTCTCCGGCGCCAGCAGCCCCGCCACGCGGATCGAGTTTAACGTTCGCGTCCGCACCGCCGTGCGCCTGGAGATTTTGAATATAGTTGGACAACACGTTTGTACCTTGTTGGAAAAGGAAGTAACAGCCGGGCGGCATGCGGTGATTTGGGATGGGCGCGATCAGAATGGTGAAGTGGTAGCCTCTGGCGTCTATGTGTATCGCCTTGCAGGGATATCGCAGACGGCAATGGGCCGATCAACGGCATCACCAGAGCGTCTTGATAGGGCAACCGCCCGGCTTCTTCTTTTTCAACCGTAAAAGCATTATCGCGGTTAAATTGCAATTTGAAATTTTTTTGTTGAGGTTGAGCATGTTTCGAGATTCGGCCATAAATAAACTCACCTCATTTTTCCTTTTCAGCAATTCTTTCTTTTTTGCGTCTTCACTTCTTCCGGCTGTCAGCAATTCAACTCTCGCACCAGTTCTCATTATCGACTCGAAATCCAGCGGCGCGCCGATTGGCACGTTGGATAGTTGTGTTCTCGATTCATCCGGCAATTTGCTCGTCACCGACAAGCGTCGCATGTTGTTGCACGTGCTAAATCCGGTTACGGGGAAATTGATCCGCACCATCGGCGCGAATGGAACCGGCGAGTTGCAATTCGATCAGCCGAACGGCATCGCGGTTGATGATCAAGGCCGCATTTTTGTGACCGAACAAACCAACCGGCGCGTGCAGGTGTTGAATCGCGATTATTCGTTTGCCGGTTTCATCGGCGGGCCTGGCACCGGCGCCGGGCAATTCAATAAGCCGATGGGCATTGCCGCGGACGCCACTGGAAGAATTTATGTGACCGATGAAAACCTCAACAAGGTTTCGGTTTTTGATCGCGTCACCGGAACTCGCGTAAACTGGCAATTCAAATTTGAATTTGCCAACACCGGCGCGGGCAAAATCGATCATGCCGAATCGATTATGATTGATCGCGGCCGCCAGCGTATTTATCTCAGCGACGAGGGCCAGCTTCATATCAAAGTTTACGATCTCAACGGAAAATTTTTGCAAACCTTTGCCAGTGGCGGCACGGGCCTCGGCCAATTCGCCTCAAGTGGCCAGCCGGAAGGCGTTGCCGTGGATGAGAATCAATACATCTATGCGAACGACGAAGGCGGCGCCCGCCTCAATGTTTACAAGCCAGATTTTACGCCGGTCGCGGGGATTCAAAGTACCAGTTTGTTTAAAAGCCCGGATGGCGTGTATTTGAGCGAAAAGCTCGACCGCTTTTTCATCGTCGATCAAGGCAATGATCGCGTGCAGGTTTTTGATCTCAATAGAATGAAAGCGCTGTTTCGCACCGCTGTCGAGGTAACTCCGCGCGGCGCTTTGCCGGCTAATTTTTACCTGGCGCAAAATTATCCGAATCCGTTTGTGTTGATGCGTTCGACAACAACTCGCCTCGAAATTAATTCTCCTGCCCAAACGCTTGCTTCACCCTCTGTACAATTAGAGATTTTTGATTTACTCGGCCGGCTCGTGCGGACTTATTCTCTTGCCGCAACTGGAACAATAGCCATCGAATGGAACGGCAGAAATTCTCAGGGCGTTATTGTTCCGGCGGGAATTTACACGTATCGGTTGCGCAATGAGAATTTTGCCGTTAGCCGGCGTTTAGTTTTGGTGCATTGAGTTCAGCTTTTCCTATTCGTTTAAATTTTTCCTGCCGTTTTCCTGCCTGCTTCCCGTGTATTCCGCTTGACAAAGTACAAAAATTTCGTTATCATGGCGGTGATCAATTCGCGCGAAAATGACGTGAGCGCCCCCGGCGTTCAGCGTCTGAATCCTTATTCTCGCTGCATCACCCATGAAAATCACCTCGATTGTTTTTGGCCTTTTGCTCGTTTGCGTTGCGCCGCTGCTCGCACAGCAATTTTTTTCTCGGCAAGACAAATTTGCCAATACACCTGCCGACATCGCGGTCAAGTCACTCCGAGTGCAAAACGCCGTTATTGCAGTTCAAGTCAATGATACGCTTGGCGGCGTATTCAACCCCTACAAAGGTTTATTTAATATCGGCACGCCTGATAATAAACCGTTGTCATTCCTTTTTCCATCGGAAAGATACACGTCACATTTCAATATTCGGATTGATGGCACGGTTTATAGCAGCAACATTGTATGGACGGGCGCTGCCGGGGCGCAATTGCTGCCGTTAATTTCGGGACCGCTATTATCCGATAGCACGATCACATGCGTGTACCGCGTCAATAACATCACGATTGAACAACGTTTAACCGCACAGCGATACACTGCGAAGACGGGCGCTATTCACATTCATTATACGATTATCAACAACGATACTGCGCCGCATCAAGTCGGATTACTTTTATTGCTGGATACGAATATCAACGGCAAAGACGATGCGCGAGTTTGGACAAGTTTTGGCTATCGCCAAGGTGAGCACCATTTCGCCGCGCCTTTTATTCCGGATTATTTTCAAGCTTTCGAGAAAAATGATTTGACTGCACCGGGTTTGGTTGCGCAAGGAACGCTGATTGGCCGCGAAGCCGTTCGCCCCGATTTGTTGATTGTCGGACAATGGAGTCTTTTAAGCAAAGTCGTATGGGATTATACACTACAGCAATTGCCGTTTTATGATGACAGCGCCGTGATCTTGCGCTGGAATGAAACGCGTTTGGTTCCACGCGAACGCCGCGATATTGCCACTTACTACGGGGTCGGCGATGTGACAACTACTACCGGCAATCAATTGGCGCTCAATCTTACCGCGCCGAGCCGGCTCGACGCAGTTGCTGGGCAACTTGCTCCGAATCCATTCGAGATTAATCTAATAGCTTTTAATACGGGCACAACGACTGCAACGGCGGTGCAAGCGACGCTCGGTTTGCCACCAGGATTGAAACTGGCGAGCGGCGAAGCGCTCTCTAAACAAGTGACGCCGACAAATTTGAATCCACAACAAATCGGCATTGCAACATGGAAAATTCTGGCGACATGTCCGAATAATGACGTCTCGTTGAATTTCAGCGTTAATGTCACAAGTTCCAATGTTGCCGCCAATTCGATTAACCGACAAATTATTGTTCCTTCTTGTGACGCCTCATTGCCAAATTTTATAGTACGTGTGTCTCCTAAAATCCGAAGTGTGACCGCCGGTTCTCCAGAAACTTTTAATGTTGGGATGCAGGCAAGCGGCGGTTTTGTGGGCAACGTTAATCTTTCGCTTTTCCCACAAATTGCAGGAATAACTTCCTCGTTTTCACCAGCAATCATCAATGTCACCACGAGTTCGACTCTCGCGTTGCAAACCGCAAACAATTTAGCGCCGGGAGATTACGATTTTATTATTACCGGCGAAGGCGGTGGTTTGATGCGCAGCGATACCGTTTCTCTCGTCGTGTCGGCAGGACCGGATCGGGCGCCGCCATTCACCGGCAATCACAATCCGGCGCGCGGCAGCAGAAATGTCTTGCTGGATGCCGGAATTAGCGTTGAAGTTCGTGATATAAATCCGGGTGTTGATTTAAGCTCGGTGACGATGACAATAAATGGAACTGTTGTGTCGCCGCAAATTAGCGGGACACCACCAGCTTATTTTTTACGGTACCAGCCGGCAACGCCGTTTCGCGACAATCAAACTGTGCAAGTACGAATCAACGCGCGCGATTTGGCAACGCCGCCGAATGTGATGGAAGAGGACAGTTATGTTTTTACAACCGGGCGCGATAGCTTGCCACCGTTCACGCTCGATCATTTTCCCGCGCGCGGCGCGACGCAAGTTCCGGTTGACACAAAAATAGAAGTGCGCGTGCGCGATGTTTTCACCGGCGTTGCGCTCAACGCCATCGTCATGCGGCTCAATGGAAATGCCGTTAATCCGGTGATCACCGGCGATAGCCGCGAGTATTTTTTGAGTTATCAGCCGCCAACGAATTTTCGCCGCGGCGATACCGTTCGCGTGCAAATCGAAGCGAGTGATTTGGCCTCGACGCCGAATCGTCTGCCGGCGGATAGTTATCGTTTTTTTATTCTCGCCGAAGGCAGAGATGTCGCGCCGCCGTTTGTGGTCAATCATTCGCCCGCGCCGCGCGCGACGGGCGTCTCGCCGAATGCGACGATCTCTTTTGAAGTCCGCGACGACGGCAACGGCGTTGATAGCGCCTCGGTGTTGTTGCGCGTCAATCGCAGTTTTGTGCAACCAGTCTTGCGGCGCCATCCCAACGGTTTTTTAGTCACGTTCAATTCGCTTTTGCCGTTTGCCTTAAACGACACCGTGCGCGTCAGTGTTGAGGCGCGCGATCGTTCCGCGCCACCGAATGTGATGACAGCGGAGAATTATTATTTTGTCACGCAGCGCGATGTGACGCCGCCGTTAGCCACGAATCATCGCCCCGGTCGCGGCGCCGCCAACGTCGCGCTTGATACCGACATTCGCATGGATGTTATCGATGAGCTATCCGGCGTTGATCGCAATGCGTTCACGATGCAAGTCAACGGTCAAATCGTGCTGCCGACGATCACACCGATCTTGCAGGGCTTTGTTTTGCAATACAAACCGGCGCAAAATTTTCGCTACAACGCAACGGTGCAAGTCGTCGTTCGCGGCCGTGATCTGGCGCGCCCGGCAAATGCGATGGCGCCGGACACACTGCGCTTTGCTACCATTCGCGACCTCGAGCCGCCGTTTGCGACCGACCATCAGCCGGCGAAAGGTACGACCGAGGCTGCGGCCAATGCGAATATCGAGGTGCACGTGCGTGATCTCGTTGCCGGCGTTGACCGCGCTTCTATTATAATGAATGTAAACGGCGCGCCGGTTTCGCCGACGATAACGGGAACGTTGCAGGATCACAAACTTGAGTATGATCCGGTGCGTGATTTTGCGCCGGGCGATACCGTGCGCGTGAGTTTGGCGGCGCAGGATTTTTCTTTTCCGCCGAACGTGATGGCGCGCGAAAATTATTTTTTCGTGATTCAACAACAGTTACCCGATCTCGCCGTGACGAGTCTCCGTCCCGTCGGTACACTCTTTGTTGGTTTGCAGGGCGCGGTGGTGGGAGAGATTTCAAATACCGGCAGTGTGAATGCGAGCCGAGCTTTCAATGTCCAATTTCGTGTTGACGGCGGCACACAAAAAGACACGACCTTCACACAATTGACGATTGGCGAACGTGCGACGCTGCGAATGCCGCTGCGTTTTCAAACCACCGGCACGCATGAAGTGGAGTTGCTCGTCGATACCGGCGATAATATTCGCGAAGTGACCGAAGCCAACAACAGCCAGAAATTCGTCGTACAAATTTCGCAAGCGCCGGCGATTGCGAGCCGTTTGATCGTGCGCCCGAATCCGTTTACGCCCAATAACGACGGCTTCAACGATCAAGTGGAATTTGATTACGCCGGCCTCGGCCTGCGCAATCCGTCGTTACAAATTTTTGACGCCAACGGCATTTCGATTTGGAGCAGCAACGGCGCTGCCGCCGGACGTTTCACTTGGAATGGGCGTAATAATAATGGCCGCGAGGTGATCCCCGGCGTTTATCTTTATACCCTGCGCGATCAGGGAAATAACGTGGCGAGCGGATATGTGGTGGTGGCGAGGTGAAGTTTGGAGTGCATTGCAAAGCTAAAGCTTTGCACTCCGATAGACAAAATCATCCGATTATGATTCCATCGCCTCCACGCGCCAATCGGTGATCCGCCGTTCGCGCGTGCTGAAATTGATGCCCAGCAGGAGAATTTTTTTGCCCCCGTGCAAATGTTTCTCAAAATACTTTTTGGCCTTGATTTGCGCAATGGCTTTCTTCGCCGACTGATTGCACTTCAACTCCACGATGTAGATTTTATCCGCAAAGTGCACTTCCATATCGACGCGCCCGCGAATGTTCAACGCTTCGGTATGCACCAGCACGCCGCTGGCGGAAAGCATGAGGTAAAAGACGGTATGATAAAAAGATTCGCCCTGCTTGCGAACGTGCGGGTACGGAATGGCGGAGAGTACGGCGTTGGCGGTTTCGATAAAGAGATCGAGTCGCTCCTGACTCAAATAAAGGTGCAGTTTCTTATATTGCGCTTTGAGCGTGCTGTCCGGCATGTCGATCAGGCGATCGTACAGATAATCCAAAAAAGCCGTCTTCACCTCCTGATTGGGATAGCTAAGCTGATACAAGCCTTCGGCAAGTCCTTTGATCGTCAAATAGCCGGTTTGAAATAAAAGCGGCTCCAGCTTGAGATGATCCAAATCATAAACAGTAAAATCCTGCTGGCTCAATTCCAACGATTCCATCAACGGCACGGGATATTGCCGTTCTTTGATCAAATCAACGAGAAACGCGGGCGTGCCGGTTTCGAACCAGTAATTTTGAAATATTTCGCGCTGCAAAACGTGTAAAATAGAATAAGGATTGTAGACCAAACAATCTTCCTGAGTGAAGCGATATCCATTATACCACACTTTGAGCTTGTCCAAAACCGACTGATACGATTCATTTTTATTTTTGCTCAACGTTTGAATAAAATCCTTAAAAGACAATTCCAGCTCTTCTTGTGTATAACCGACGAGAGCGGCGTAAGCGGGATGCGTGCTCAAGTCATTGAGGTTATTCAGCTCCGAAAAGATGCTGACGCGCGTGAATTTGGAAATGCCGGTGAGAAAAACGAATCGCAACGCTTCATTGACGCTGCTTTCTTTGAGCACGCCGTAAAACTCTTTGAGCACCTCGCGGTTTTGTTTGGCGATCTCCAAAGCCGCTTCGCCTTTTCCCAGATGGCTAATCAGCGGTTTGTCATACTCATCGACTAAAATCACCACCCGTGCGCCGCTGTGACGGCTCAAACCGATAATCACTTCTTTAAAACTCTCCGGCAATAATTGGCTCGATAGGCTGATCTGATATTGCTGCGCAATATCTTTCAAAGCCAGCCACAGTCCTTGCTTCAGTGTTTCGGGAGTGCCATGGCTGATCCCGTTAAAATCGATGACGACCACCGGATGCGGCTGCCAATCCCAATCGGC
>Ga0247727_10008817_pt1 | contig 18561 bp, 23 predicted proteins | sample WisWelCaveWW1625_FD_202498 | JGI IMG/M metagenome (GOLD analysis project Ga0247727, IMG submission 202498) | Biofilm microbial communities from Wishing Well Cave, Virginia, United States - WW16-25 | ecosystem: Environmental > Aquatic > Deep subsurface > Groundwater > Cave microbial mat | place... | reverse complement strand
TCATCGGCACGTGAACAAAATTTTTTCCGGTCTTGAGGCCGTAGAAATCTCGCCGCGTTTTCAATTCGTTCCGCCGTTGCCTAATCCCGCCGCGATTGAAAAAGCCGCACAACAACTTGCGCGCGCCGAGCGCCCGGTGCTGCTTATCGGTAGCCAGGCCTTGTTGGAACCGAATGAGGTGAAACAACTCGTCACGGCTGTTGAGCAATTGACGATTCCGGTTTATCTTTCCGGCATGGCGCGCGGCTTGTTGGGCAAACAGCATTCTATATTGATGCGCCACAAACGCCGCGAAGCGCTCAAAGAGGCCGATCTCGTTATGCTCGCCGGCGTGCCGTGTGATTTTCGTTTGGATTACGGCAACCACATTCGCCGCAGTTCCTACCTCATTTCTGTCAATCGCAGCCGCACGGATTTGACAAAAAATCGGCGGCCCAATCTTGCAATACTTGGCGATGCCGGCCTTTTTTTACGGCAACTTGCGAAAACGTCGCTGGCAAAAACAAGTTGGAAAAATTGGCGCGAGCAATTGCGCGAACGCGACAACAATCGCGAAAAAGAAATTGCGCAACAGGCGGCGGAACCCAACGTGTTGTTGAATCCACTGCAGCTCTGCCGGGAAATCGAAAAAGCGCTGCCGGCGAACAGTATTATCGTCGCGGACGGCGGTGATTTTGTTGCGACGGCCTCTTATACCGTAAGTCCAAACGGCCCGCTCACCTGGCTCGATCCCGGCGTGTTCGGCACGCTCGGCGTCGGCGCGGGTTTTGCACTGGGGGCAAAATTGTGCCGCCCCGAATCGGAAGTTTGGATTTTATTTGGCGACGGCGCGGTGGGTTACAGCTTGTCGGAATTTGACACGTTCGTGCGTCATAATATTCCTGTGCTTGCCGTCGTCGGCAATGACGCCGGCTGGACGCAAATCGCCCGCGAGCAAATTGAAATGTTGAAAGATGACGTGGGAACGGTTTTACGGCACACGGATTATCACACGGTCGCGGAGGGTTTCGGTGGAAAGGGATTTTTGCTCAAAGATTCGCAACGTATTGAAGAAGTTTTACAGGAAGCACGCGTTGCCGTTTCACAAGGCCATCCAATTTTAGTAAATGCACATATCGGTAAAACAGCTTTTCGAAAAGGCTCAATTTCGATGTGAGTTCGTAGCGCGGCTGCAGCCGCAACTCAATGTAGTCATAATTTGAAGAGAATTGAGGAGCGCATACATGATAAAAAAAGTTTTGTTAAGTTTTTTATGGACCGCCGCTTTCGCGATTTTGTTTTCAGCCGCTTTATCGGCACAAATCTCAGAAAAGCGCCAACTCAGGCTCGATGACATGGCTGCCTTCCGTGACGTGAGCGAGCCGCAAATTTCCCCGGATGGCGCGTGGGTGGTTTACACGGTGAGCGCCACGGATTTAAAAAATGACAAAAAAAGCAGCGACCTGTGGATGACGCGTTGGGATGGAACGAAAACGCTGCAACTCACTTTCAGCCAAGAAAGCGAGCACGCGCCGCGCTGGAGCCCGGACGGCAAATATTTGGCGTTTTTATCGAGCCGCAATATTGAAGAAGAAACCGAGCAGATTTGGCGGTTGAACTGCGACGGCGGCGAGGCGGAAAAAATTACCGATTTCAAGGGCGGGGTGAATGATTATGCCTGGTCGCCGGACGGCAAAAAATTTGCGTTAATCGTATCCGATCCTGATTCCGCAGCCATAGCCGCAAAAGACAAACCGGAGAAAAAAACACCGAAGCCGATTGTCATTGACCGGTTTCAATTCAAAAAAGATGAAGCGGGTTATTTGCGTCATTTGCGCCAACATCTTTACGTGTTCGATTTTGCGACGCGCCAAGCCGAGTTGTTGACGCCAGGTGATGACGATGAATATTTCCCGGCATGGTCGCCGGACGGGCAGTCTATTGTTTTCGTGAGCAAGCGCAGCGCCGATCCGGATCGTGACGACAATTATGATCTGTATGTGATCGCCGCGCAAGCCGGGGCGCCGCTGCGCCAACTCACAACGTTTGCCGGTGCGGATTGCCATCCCGATTGGGAGAGCCGTCCCGCTTGGAGTCCGGATGGAAAGTTTATTGCATATTTGCAGGGCGGGCCGCCGCAACTTATTTATTACGCCGTTTATCAAGTGGCCGTTATTCCGGCGGTGGGTGGACCGGCAAAGTTGGTGGCGCCGCTTGACCGCAACATGTATCAACCGGAGTGGTCCGCCGATGGCGCAACGATTTATTTTTTGCTGGAAGATGATCGCGCCACTTTGCTCGCGAAAGTTTCCGCCAACGGCGGTAGCGTTGAGCGCCTCGTTAACGAACGCCGTGAAATCACCGACTATGATTTAGCCGCCGATGGAAAGATTGTTTTACTCTCCAGCCAGCCGCACGAGCCGTATGAAGTTTTGGCGTTTGAGAACAACCTCCTGCGACCGCTGGCGCGCCGGAATGAAGAGTTGTTAGCCAAACTCAAACTGGGCGCGGTTGAAGAAATCAATTTCAAAAGCAAAGACGGCACGGTGATCAACGGCTTCGTGGCGAAGCCGCCGGATTATGTGGCCGGCAAAAAATATCCGGCGATTTTGCGGATCCACGGCGGGCCGGTGTCGCAGTTCGGCAATGAGTTCATGTTCGATTGGCAAATGTTCGCGGCGTGCGGCTATGTCGTCGTGGCGTGCAATCCACGAGGAAGCTCCGGGCGTGGCGAAAAATTTTCAACTGCGATTTATGCGGATTGGGGTCATAAAGATGCGCAGGACGTTTTGGCCGCGGTGGATTATGTCGTGGCGCAAGGTTTCGTTGACCCGGCGCGGCTCGGCGTCGGCGGTTGGAGTTATGGCGGCATGTTGACGAATTACGTCATCGCGCAGGACACGCGTTTCAAAGCGGCCGTGAGCGGCGCGAGTATTTCCAATATTTTTGCGGGCTACGGCACCGATCAATACATTCGCGAATATGAATTTGAGCTGGGGCCGCCGTGGAAAAATTTCGACGGGTGGCGGCGCGTTTCTTTTCCATTTCTCCACGCGGAGCGCATCATCACGCCGACGCTGTTTTTGTGCGGTGAGGAAGATTTCAACGTGCCGCTGCTCAACTCCGAACAAATGTATCAAGCGCTGCGCAGCCTCGGCCGCGACACGCAACTGGTGATTTATCCGGGCGAGTATCACGGCATCTCGAAACCGAGTTATCAACGTGACCGGCTGGAGCGCTATCTAACGTGGTTTGATAAATATTTGAAAGTCCAAAAATGAAACGAAACGCGACGTTTACTTTGAAAATCTTTTCACCGATCATTTTTTGTCTTGGCGCTCTAATGCTCGGTTGCAATTCACCTCAACCGCGTCAGCGCGCCGACGCCAAGTATCTCGACGAAATTCAACACTGGCAACGAAAACGTGTTGAGAGCTTAAAAAGCGCTACCGGCTGGCTCAATCTCGCCGGACTCTTTTGGCTGAAAGCCGGCGAAAACACGGCGGGCGCGGATTCAACGAATACGATTATTTTCCCGAAAATCGCGGCGCCGGATTTTATTGGGTCATTTATTTGGGAAAATGGCGTTGTTACATTTCGCGCTAAACCCAACGTCGCGGTGACGTTCAACGACAGTTTGATTTCGTCGATCGTGATGCGAAACGATACCGAAGGCAATCCAACTTCGCTGTCGCTTGGCGCGTTGAGCTGGACGATCATCAAGCGCGACGAGAAATTGGGCTTGCGTCTGCGCAATCACGCGCATCCCTTGCTCAAAAACTTTCCCGGTATTGAAACGTTCCCGGTGGATTCGAGTTGGCGCCTTGCGGCAAAATTCGAGGCGAATGATCCGCCGAAAATGATTGCGGTGCCGACGATTCTCAATACGATTACCGCAGAGCCGTCGCCCGGCGCTTTGGTTTTTGAAATTAACGGCAAAACTTACCGGCTGGACGCCACGGGAAAAATGACGGATAAAGAACTCTTCGTCATTTTTGCCGACGCAACCAACGGCAAAGAAACGTATGGCGCCGGACGTTTTCTTTATGTTCCGACGCCGAAGCCGAACGAAAACGTTTTCATTGATTTCAATCGCGCTTATAATCCGCCGTGTGCTTTCACGCCGTATGCGACATGCCCGTTGCCGCCGGAACAAAATAAGCTGCCGGTTCGTATTACCGCGGGCGAGAAAAACTATATTTCGGTGAATCACTAAAAACGGAGATAAATTTTGCAGGAAGATTTTCAAATTCACGGCTGGTTGGTCAGGCCGCAAACCAACGAGTTGGTCGGCGCCGGACAAACGCTCAAGCTGGACTACAAAATCATGCAATTGCTGGTTTATCTGGCGCAGAACGCCGGCAACGATTTGTCCAAAGAAGAAATTCTGCGCGCGGTTTGGGGCGAAGGCGTTTTTTCGGAAGAAGTCCTCACCGTTGCTGTGAGCAATTTGCGCAAAGCGCTCGGCGATAATTCGCGGACGCCCCAATATATCAAAACCTTGCCGCGCTTTGGTTATCGCATGTTGATCCCTGCGGTTTCCTCGCTGACTGCCGCTGTTCCCGCCCGGCAATCACAAATTGTTGCCGTCCTCGAATTTCTCGACCAACGGATCGGTTTGCGTTTTCTCATTATCGCCGGCATGATTGTTTTATTTTTAATCGTGCTGCTGACGAGAAAGCATCTTCATTAAGCCATTTGCTTTTCCGCGTAAAATTACTTTCAACGAGCGTGGTTGGCCAATGCAATAAATCGCGGGCACTGACGCTATTTCTCAATCCAAGAATTTGAGCAGATAATTTCTCTCCCAAACCGCATCCCAGTGAATCTTGTCGTTCGCATCGACAAACAGCGCGATGGGCGTTTGCGGCGAAAAGATTTTTTGATAACCCTCGAAGCCGATGATAAAAAGATAGGTGGCCCAGGCATCGGCTTCTTCCGCAGTCGGCGCGAGCACGCTCACGCTCTGCGTCAGCGGCGCCGGAGTGCCGGTGCGCGGATCGAAAATGTGATGATAACGCTTGCCATCGACTTCGATAAAGCGCTCGTAATCGCCGCTGGTGGCGACGGCAAAATCGCTCAGCTCGAAGCTGGCGATCAACGCCTGTTTGCCGCGAGGATGCTGAATGCCGACGTGCCACTTCTGATTATCGCTTTTGTGTCCAGCGGCATAAATATCGCCATCGGCGTTGAGCAAAAAATTTTTAATCCCTTGTTGTCGTAAGATCATCGCGGCGCGGTCAATCGCGTAGCCCTTGGCGATGCCGCCGAGATCGAGCTTCATGCCGTCGCGCGCAAATGCAATCGTGGTGTCGCGCTCATTGATGATGATTTTTCCGTAACCGACCAACGGCAGCAGCGCCGCAATGCGGCGAGGCTCCGGCACGGCGATCTTTTTCTCCCAACCGAATCCCCACGCATACGAAATCGGCCCGATGGAAATATCGAAATAGCCGTTGAATTTTTTCCCATATTCGACGGCGCGCTGGATAATCGCCAGCGTTTCCCAACTGACTTGCACCGGGCCGCGGCCGGCGTGTTGATTGACGCGCGCCAGCTCGCTGGTCTCGCGCTGCGCGCTGAGCAAATTTTCAATGCGGTCGATTTCGCGAAACGCTTCATAAAACGCGCTCTTGCAGCGTTGAATGCTTTCGTTTTGCGCCAGCACGTCAACCTGCGTGCCCATGAGATACTTGGTGGCCGAGACTTCAAACAGGCGCGCCTCGCCGTTTTGCGCGCGCAGCGCACGGCAACAAAGAAGAAGCGGCAGGATTAAAGCAACTGCCATTGCGCGCTTCGTGCTTTTGAGCAGGACGAAACCGTTTAGCAAAATTCGAAACCGGCTCCTCGCCATAACGATGTTAAATTTTTTGTTAGCAAAACCCACACACTGGAATCAAACGCGTTTTCCCAAACGCGAAGGCGGGCAAAATATTTATTCCTTCAAAACGTCACGCCGTCCAGCCCGGATTCATCTTGCCCATCGATGGCAAGGCGGAGCCGGCTCGGAATGCAAACCAGGCTTTGGCCGGCGGCATTGATCGAACCCATATTCATGCAGGTTTGGTGCCGGCAAGTGGCGGCGGTGATTTTAACGCTTTTGTTGCGGATGACAAAAGTGACGCGCCCCGTTTCGCTTTCAACCTCGTGCGTCCCCTGATTTTCGGTCAGCGAAAACTGTTTGAGCAAAATATTATTGCCAAAAAGATTGAGCGTTGCCGCCGGGCGCCGGCGATCTTCGGTGTAAAATTTTAGCAGCACGGGATTATCGACTTGGCGCGGAAGATTGAGGCCTCGGGCAATTTCATAAAGCCCTTTTGCCAGCTCATCCGCGGAATTTTTGTAATCGAGCAGGCGGCGATTTTTAATCAGCACCAGATCGGCGATATGCTCGCCCGCGAGTTTATATTCCGAAAACTTGAGATTCTTGAAAGCGGATAAAGAGCGCGCCAGCAGCGACTCTAACAGGGGAATGGCCCGGTCGGAATCATCGGTGACCAGGTTTAAGCAAAAATCCTCGGGCGCGGCAGCGCGCCCATCGCGAAAACTCAGGTTCGGGGCCGCCATTAGCCCAAGGCCCCAAGCCGAAAAATTTTTGAGAAAATTTCTGCGCTTCATGATTTCATCCTGAACTCAAATCGAGGTGATCGAAAATTGTATTAAAAAAGTGCAACCAACAATTGCAAGCAATATGCCAAGTGCGGCAAAATTGTAACTGGCAAATCGACGCTTACGGCTTTCGCCTTTTAATCTGGGCTTGGTTGAATTAAATAAGGCTTTACCCCTTATTGCGCAATTGGATAATACCGGCTATTGCCGATGAATGCTGACGGGTGTCACTTTCGGTTGACACTTTTGTGGTTGAATTACAAAATTGATTGCACCAAAATAAAACACCACGGTTCGATGTGAGGCAGAACCGTGGCGAATTTGCACCGTATTCTGGCGATGAGTTTTGGAGGACTATTCCCGAAAAAGCTCCCGCACGATAATATTTCGCTGAATCTGGCTCGTGCCTTCATAGATTTGAAAAATCTTGACGTCGCGCATCAGCTTCGCGACCGGGTATTCTTCGATGAAGCCATAACCGCCGAAGACTTGCACGGCGTCGATGCAAACTTTCATGGCGAGATCGGCAGCATACGCTTTCGCAAACGCGGAGTGCATGGTGTTGGGTTGGCCGCTATCACATTCCACCGCCGCTTGCCAAACGATCAACCGCGCGGCTTCGACGTTCATGGCCATGTCCGCAATCATGTGGCCGACGGCTTGATGCTGCCAGATCGGCTTGCCCATGGTTTTGCGCTCCTTGGCAAATTGGACGCTCTCCTCCAGCGCGCGCCGCGCGACGCCCACCGCGCCAATGGCCGTCGGCACGCGGCTGCGGTCAAAAACTTTCATGGCGATAAAAAATCCTTCGCCTTCCTTGCCGATCAAATTGGCCGCCGGAACGCGCACGTTGTCAAAAATCACTTCCGCGGTATCCGAAGCGCGCTGGCCGAGTTTATCAAAAGGCTTGGCCACGGAAACGCCCGGCGTGTTGCGCTCAACGATGAAACAACTCATGCCTTTATACTTCGCTTCCGGATTGGTGTAAGCAAAAACGGAAAACCAATCCGCAACCGAAGCATTCGTGATAAACGTTTTCGAGCCGTTAAGAATGTAATGATCGCCCTCGCGGCGCGCCATGGTTTGAATGCCAGCGACGTCGGAACCCGCTGCGGCTTCGGAGAGGCAATAAGCGCCCATCTCACCTTTCACCAATCTGCCGCAATAGACGCGCTTTTGTTCTTCGCTCGCGCTCAACAACAGCGGCAGCACCGCAAGGCCGTTGAGCGTGATGCTCGTGCTCATGCCGGAACAACCGTAAGCAAGCTCCTCGGTGACAATGCATTCATCCAGCATCGACAAGCCGGAGCCGCCGTAAACTTTGGGAACGGTCATCGTCGTCAAGCCCAACTCCTGCGCCTTGCGAATCACCGGCCACGGAAATTGATGGCTCTTGTCATATTCTTTCGCGACGGGAATAATTTCATTCCGCGCAAACTCGCGCGCCATTTGTTGGAGAAGCTTTTGCTCTTCGGTGAGAGTGAAGCCGACGCCGCTATTTGGCAAAGACAAATTTTGCGTCATAAATTTTCCTTGAATTAAGCTTGTTAGTCTTTTACAAATTCAATCTGTGCAGAAAAAACAAAACAATTATTCTGTCGGCCAATTATTCTGCCATTGATTCATGGCAGTAGCCGGAGTTCTTTGGCCCGGCGGATGGCCTCGGTGCGCCGCCGCACGCCAAGTTTCATAAAAAGATTGGAAGAATGCGTTTTGACCGTGTTCGGCGAAACAAAGAGTTTTCCGGCAATCTCCTGATTGGACAAACCGTGGGCGATCAGCTCCAACACTTCATATTCGCGCTTGCTGATACCCAGCTTGTGTAGCTCCGGTTCGTTGAGCTGAAAGTCCGGCGTCGCGATGATGACTTTTTTGCGCGTGAGCCTCAGACCCACCCAGATACCCAACCCGGTGAAGAGCACTGCGACAATGCCGAGATAAAACTCCAGCGACAGATCCTGCATGAAGAAACGGTATTCGATGAACTTCAATGTGGCGATTAACGCCGCTAAAGCAATGCCGTAAATGAGAATAGTTTTGCGCATGAATTGATTTTCGCGATACCAGAAAAACTAGCTTTTTAAAAGTAACTGCTTTCATAAAAAAAAGCAAGCACAATTTTTTGCCGCTGCGATAAAACCTTGACTAAAACCGCGATTTCTGCTATATTACTTATCGTTTGCAAGCCGCAGAAAAACTTGAGTACACAACCCAAGCTGGTGTTCTAATATGCCCATTGCCCTCGCCGAAGTCAAGCACGTTGCCGCTTTGGCCAAACTCTCTTTCACCGATGAGGAATTGGCGAAGATCGCCAAAGAGTTGGATGCCATTGTTGGCTATGTCGAACAATTAAAAGAACTCAATGTTGACGATGTGCCGCCGACCGCACACGTGCTCGATCTGCACAACGTTTTCCGCGACGACAAAGTCGAGCCGTGGCTGACGAATGAAGAAGCTTTGCAAAATGCGCCCACGCAGAAAATAGGCTATTTTAGCGTGCCGAAAGTCATCGGGTGAATTAAGCGAAAGAGAAGTCCAACTTGCGCAACACGATTTTGCTAAATTAGAAGAACCGATGAGCGCAAGTTGGACTTCACATCACACTTTTGAGATCAATGAAAGCTCTTGGCATCATTCCCGCGCGCTATGGTTCCACACGTTTTCCCGGCAAGCCGCTGGCCCTGCTCGCGGGCAAGCCGATGGTACAATGGGTTTACGAGCGCGCCTCGCAAGCGGAATTGTTGAGCGAAGTCATTGTTGCCACTGATGATCAACGCATCTTTGACGCCGTAAAAAACTTCGGTGGCCGCGTCGTGATGACGCGCAGCGATCACCCCAGCGGCAGCGACCGCATCGCCGAAGTTGCCGCGGAGAGTGATGCCGAAATTATCGTCAACATTCAAGGCGACGAGCCGCTCATCGAACCGGCGGCCATCGATCTCGGCGTCAAGATTCTGCTCGACCATCCGGCCGCGCAAGTTGGGACGCTCGTTTGCCCGATTCGAAACGCTGCGGATTTGCGCAACCCCAACATCGTCAAAGTCGCGCTCGCGCAAGACCACACCGCGCTCTATTTCTCACGCTCGCCGATTCCCTTCAGCCGCGACGCTCGGGTTGATACGGAATGGCTGCAGCAGCACACGTATTTTAAACATATCGGCCTCTACATTTTCCGCCGCGACCTGCTCTTGCAATTTGTGAAATGGCCGATGGGTGTTTTGGAACGCGTTGAAAGCTTGGAACAATTGCGCCTGCTCGAACACGGCGTGAAGATTCATGTCGCGGTGACGGCGTATGAGGCGAGGAGTGTGGATACGCCGGAGGAACTGGAGGCGCTGAACAAGGAGCCCAGCTATTTAAGTTTGCAACAGGAAGCACGCTAAAGTAATCGTGGTCGGTGCATAAGATGACTTCAATTTCTCAGAAGACGAAATGGATTATTCTTTTTGCGGCGGTGACAATTTTCGGCTTGTATTGGATCATTCCGAGCCTAGCTTCGCAAAGAGCAAAACCTGATTTGGACGAGATGGTTGCAATCCCCGCCGGTTATTTTATGATGGGTGACAATGACGGTAAAGACAACGAAAAGCCGATACACAAAGTGTATGTGAATGCTTTTGGGATGGATAAATACGAAGTCACCGTCGCGCAATATCAACGTTTCATCGAGGCCACTGGCCATCGTCTGCCGGAAAATTGGAATGAGCAATTGCAAAATCCCAACCGTCCGGCGGCGAACGTGGATTGGAATGATGCCAATGCTTACTCCAATTGGGCCGGCAAGCGTCTGCCCACGGAAGCGGAATGGGAATACGCCGCGCGCGGCGGCAATACCGGGGTGGAGGGAAAACCGCATTACAAATATCCTTGGGGCAACGAGGCCGACTCCACAAAAGCCAATTTCGACGCCGATAGTAGCCGTGGTCGACAGTGGGAAAGATGGGAAATTGCCAAACTTTATTTGAAAGACGTTGGCAGTTATTCACCCAACGGTTACAGGCTGTTTGATATGGCGGGCAATGTGTGGGAATGGTGCGCCGATTGGTCTGACCCAAACTATTACAAGACAAGCCCGGAGCGCAATCCCAAAGGGCCGGAGAATGGCACGTATCGGGTGTTGCGTGGCGGCTCGTGGTACCACAAAGCAAGCTCCATGCGTTGCGCTCAACGCCGCGGACGCAAACCAACCGTCAGGAGCAGTCACTTTATCGGTATTCGCTGCGTTCGGACTAAGAAATATTTAGGAGGTGACCCATGAAGCCACGGAAATTTGATTTAGACGAACAAGAATTATTGGAATCTTACGAGCGTGAAGAGTGGCAACCCATCGCCAATTTGCAAGATGAGCTGCATCACTATCAAGCCTATGCAACGGCTACAATTCAAAAAATAGGCTCATGAGTATTGGATTGTCGCCCGATGATTTTGTAGAAATTCAGCAGAAGGCGATGGAAAAAGGCATTTCGTATCAAACACTTATTGCTAATATCGTGCATCAGTTTGCGGCCGGCCGTCTTGTTGAGAATTCTTGAAGATAAAACGGTATTCAATTTGGAGCTTAACACATGCCTACCGTGCTTACAGATGGCCCATATAGTACACTGTTACCTTAATTCTTATAGGGTTTTCAGCCAATGAAATCGCGGCTGCAAAGGTGCATCAAAAAATGATACGTAAAAAAATTAAGGTAACAGTGTAATAGTTTCATTTTCTTCAGCTCAGATAAAGGCGAGCCTGCTCACATCCATGTAAAGCGCGACAGGCAGATCGCAAAGTTTTGGCTCAATCCGATTTCGCTGGCTAAAAATCAAGGTTTCAAAGAACATGAGTTAAATCAAATCGCTCGTCTTGTTGTCAAACATCAACAAACTCTGATTGAGGCGTGGCATGAGTACTTTAGTTCTTGATGCAGAACCTTTGGCGGTTCAAGTGATATTCAACGATGACAAGCTAATCGTGCAGCTTGCCGATGGTCGCAGCATTGTGATTCCGCTAGTGTGGTATCCGCGCTTGATGCACGGCTCTACAGAAGAGCGAGAGAACTGGCAGTTGCTCGGCGACGGCTACGCTATCGAATGGCCCGATCTTGACGAGCACATCGGCATCGAAGGCCTGCTGGCCGGAAGACGCAGCGGTGAAAGTCAAAAGTCGCTCGAGCGTTGGCTGGCAACGCGGATGTTGAAGAACACAAATGTTGGTGAACACAAGGTTGTAGTTTAAGACAAAAGGTGATGAATATGGAAACAATCACGCATTCTCAAGTACAAGATTTAATCATGCGGCTGCCAATCACAAAACTACCGCTGGTTTACCACTTGTTGATTGATTTTACCACTGACGAAACAGGTTGGTCATCGCCGCAACTGGATTTCATGCGTCTGCCGTTGAGTGAACGACGTCGAATCATGTCGCAACAAGCCGCGCAGATGGTGACGCATTACGAACAAGCAGCGGCTGGACGCCAAACGTGGCAAGGGGGAGACTTCATCGATGAATATTAACTGTGGCGAAATTTGGTCGGTGAATCTTGATCCGACTATCGGCGCGGAAATCCGCAAGACTCGGCCTGTAGTCGTCGTCAGCTCGGATGCGGTCGGCGTGTTGCCAATCAAATTGGTCGCGCCGCTGACCGAGTGGAAAGAGTACCTCGCGCAGAATATCTGGCACGTGAAAATCATACCGGATAATTTGAACGGACTGACAAAAACCTCCGCAGTTGACACGCTGCAATTGCGCGGTGTTGATACGCAGCGCTTCATTCAGAAACTTGGCAGCGTTTCTCCGGCAGTCATTAAATCAATCGTTGCCGCGATTGCTGCGGTGATTGAATTTTAGCATAATGAAGGAGATTGATCATGGCTGCAACATTAACTGCCGACGTTTTTGAAGACGACGTCGCCGTTTCGCTGGCTCGTGCCATCGCGGCTGCTAACAAGCGCGCTCGCGAATTGGGCATTGATGTGCTGCAAAGTCTCATCACGATCACGCAGCGTTCTTTTAACGAAGGCCTGTTTTGGCGGATCAATTATGGCCCGCGCGATTACGTTGGGCGTCGCGGCGGTGATTTGATCATTGAAGTCGATCCTGACGATGCACGCATTAATCAAGTGCTCTGGGGACAATGAACAATAATGTTCTCACTCAGCCTTTTTGTTTCGTGAAGTCTGCGGCTTAACTCCGTTAGGAGTGTAATGTTTATAGAATAAAGATTGATAAAACCGTAGAAACTCCGTAGGAGTGACATATTTTTTTATTCGGATGATTTGCCATACAATTACATTTCACTCCTACGGAGTTCAAGCGATGAGAGGGGTTCCATTCTATAAACATTTCAACCCTAACGGGTTTTTGATTCTTTCATTTTAAGGAACCACAACTTTGTCTCCCAACTCTGGCACTAAATTTATTTTCGTCACCGGCGGCGTGGTGTCGTCGCTCGGCAAAGGCATTGCCGCAGCGTCGATTGGCGTGTTGCTCAAAGCGCGTGGCCTCAAAGTCACCATGCTCAAATTCGATCCGTACATCAACGTCGATCCCGGCACGATGAGTCCGTATCAGCACGGCGAAGTGTACGTGACCGAAGACGGCGCGGAAACCGATCTCGATCTCGGCCATTACGAACGCTTCATCGACGTCAACATGTCGAAGAAGAACAACGCCACCACCGGCCAGATTTATTATACCGTCATCACCAAAGAGCGCCGCGGCGATTATCTCGGCAAAACCGTGCAGGTCATTCCGCACATCACCGATGAAATCAAAAAATATATTCACGAAGTCGCGCACAATGGTGATGATTATGACGTCGTGATCACCGAAGTCGGTGGTACCGTCGGCGACATCGAGAGTCTGCCGTTTCTCGAAGCCATTCGCCAATTTTGCCTCGAAGCCGGCTGGCAGAATTGCGTCAACATTCATCTCACCCTCGTGCCGTACATCCGCGCCTCCGGCGAGTTGAAAACCAAGCCGACGCAGCACTCCGTGATGAAACTGCGTGAGATCGGCATTCAAGCGGATATTCTGCTCTGCCGCACGGAACATCATCTCGAGAAAGAGCTGCGCGACAAGATTGGTCTGTTTTGCAACGTGCCTCCCGCGTGCGTCATCGAAGCGCCGGACGTCGAAACGATTTACGAGGTTCCCCAAATTTTTGAAGAGAACGGCCTCGGCAATTTGCTCTTTGATCGTCTCGGCTTGCTCAATTCCTCGCATCCGTTATCGGCCAATGCCTCCAAGCCGGCGAATCTCGACGACTGGCGCAATTTGGTCGCGCACATTAAAAACCCGCGTCATAATATTGATATCGCGATTTGCGGCAAATACGTCGGCTTGAAAGACTCGTACAAAAGCATCGTCGAATCTTTTATTCACGCGGGCGTTGAGAACGATGCGAAGGTGCATTTGCACTGGGTCGATGCTGAAGAGATTGAAAAGAGTGGCATTCCCGATACGCTGCGAAAAGTCCACGGCCTGCTCGTTTGCCCCGGCTTCGGCATTCGTGGTGTCGAAGGCAAAATTACGGCGATTCAATATGTCCGCGAAAGCAAAACGCCGTTCTTGGGAATTTGCCTCGGCTTGCAATGCGCGGTGATCGAATTTGCACGGCATGTTTGCCATTTGCCCAAGGCCAACAGCACCGAGTTCGACGAGCAAGCTGTTGATCCGGTGATCGACAAAATGGAAACGCAAGTGAATATCCAACAAATGGGCGGCACGATGCGCCTCGGCGGCTACAAATGCCAGCTCAAAGCCGGAACGTTGACACATGCGGCGTATCGCACCGAGATGATCGTCGAGCGCCATCGCCATCGCTGGGAAGTGAACAATCGCTATTTGGCGCAACTTGAAAGAGACGGTTTGATCATCAGCGGGCGCAATCCCGAAACCGAGTTGGTGGAGATCATGGAATTGCAAGATCATCCGTGGTTTGTCGGTGTGCAGTTTCATCCGGAGTTGAAATCACGCGCGCTGCGGGCGCATCCACTGTTTCGGGAGTTCGTGGCGGCGGCGTTGAAGTTTGTAGAAGAGAAAAGATAATTATCTATGTAAATAAAAGTCCAACGGATTAAAAAACGACCAACAGCGGATAAAGCAAAGCCTTATATCCGTTGGTCGTTTTTCAATCCGTTGGGCACTAGTTTTAATTTCATTAACTCAAGTGAACAAAAATTTCATGACCCGTGTGGTTGAAGTTGGCTTGATAAAAATTGGCGACGGCAATCCGCTGGCTCTCGTTTGTGGCCCCTGCGTGATTGAAGACGAAAAAACTATGATGACCGCTGCCGAAGGCATTTTGAAGATCACGCAAAAACTTCGAATCCCGTTGATCTTCAAATCGTCTTATTTAAAAGACAACCGTTCTTCCGAGAAAAGTTATCAAGGCCCCGGCTTGAAAGACGGCTTGGCGATGTTGCGGCGCCTCAAAGAGAAATTCGGCGTACCCGTGCTGTCGGATATTCACGACATGCACGACGCCGAAGCCTGCGCCGAAGTGCTCGACATCATTCAGATTCCGGCGTATTTGTGCATGCAAACGACGCTCACGCTCGCCGTCGCCAAAACCGGCCGCGTCGTCAATGTCAAAAAAGGCCAATTTCTCGATCCGGAAGATATGAAGAACGTCATCAAAAAAATCGAGAACACCGGCAATGACAAAATCATTCTTACTGAGCGCGGCGCGTGTTTTGGTTATCATAATTTAGTCGTTGATATGCGCTCGCTGGTGACGATGCGCGAGTTGGGCTATCCGGTGATGTTCGATCCGACGCATTCGATTCGTGTTTACGGTTTGCCCTCGTCCGATCCGCGCGGCGGCACACCGCAGTTTGTTCCGGCGTTGACTCGTGCTGGAATCGCTGTCGGCGTTGATATGTTGTTTATCGAATCGCATCCCGATCCAACGAAAGCTTTGTGCGATGCCGCCAGCCAATGGCCGCTGGCACGGCTCGAAGAATTGTTGACGCAAGCGGTGGAAGTGGATCGCACGGCGAGAAAATATTTTTAGCGGAGCATTGAAATGAGTCAAGAAATTTTTTCAAAGCCGGATTCGGTTCACAAGCCGTATCCCGAAGCAAGCTCGGAAGCTGGCAAAGTTGCCGAAGGCTTGGCAACGTATGCTTACACACCGGTTAAAAAACCGATGCCTTTGCAACATCAGATTGCCGGCGTTTCAGTTTCTGACGACGTTTGGCGGTTTGCCGCGGTGAATGATTTGATCCCGCATTTGGAGATTGTCATTCGAATATTATTCGAGTCGTTCCATGAAATTAGTAAAGTCCGTTTCGCCCATGAAATCGATCCGGAAATTGAAAATGAATCATGGATTACGATACGCGCCAAAATTGATGGGACACTTGAGGAGCTTTTGCATGAAGATTTGGCCTATACGAAGGCAATAGTTCGCGCTGTGCCAATTGATAAACTTCCGTTGATTCGATTCATTCCAAGCGGGAATTGATCTATGCAAGGACGAGACTTTCTTGAGGTAGCCAAAAACTTGGTAAAATCGCAATTCGAAGCATCAATACGATCTGCTGTCAGCCGAGCCTATTATGCGGTTTTGAATTCTGCGAATGAGCTTTTGTTGACTTTGGGATTTTCTGTCGAACGAGGTCCCGGTGTGCACGGGCAAGTGCGCAATCGTTTATCCAACTGCGGCGTTGAAAACTTGGCTGGCTTTCCCGGCATTTTGGACGAGTTACGTGCACAACGGAATGATGCAGATTATAATATGAAGTCCCAGGAATTTTTCAGTCAGGCAATTTGCGCCCTCCGCGTGGCTAAGGCAGAATTTGCAATAAATCTTCTTTCCGATTGCAACAAAGAACCGCTGCGCAGCCAAATCCGAACTGGAATCCGCGAATACGAAAGAAAGATAACCTCATGAGCCAGAAAATTTCAACTCCCAAGCCGTATCCCGAAGCGGATTCGTCTCAGCCAGCCAGTAAAGTTGCGGAAACCGCATCGACGGCTTATGTAGTGCGCACGGATGCAAAATGGAGACCGCCGGCGCGAACGATTGCCGGTCTTGCGGCGGATGATGAAGTGTGGTCGTTTGTGAGAGCAAATGATCTTTTGCCGCATTTGGAAACGGCGATTCAACTGGTGCGGAAGACTTTTTTCGATGTGCTTGAGATGCGGCTGTCGTATGAACTTGATCCCGAGCTCCCTAAATTTAACTCGGTTGTAATTTGGGCGAAAGCGCGTGGCACGGTTGAAGAGTTGTTTGAGCTAGAAAAAAAATATGTTCGCGCATTTAATGAAGCCCTCCCCCCCGAGGTTCGCCATCAAATTGGTTTATTTTTAGGTGTAGCCTGATGGAAGCGAAAGCATACTTTGATCTGGCGCGCAAGCTCGCCCAAATGCGCACGGAAGCGGCCTTGCGATCCGCCATTCGTCGTGGATATTATGCCGCTTTCCATACTGCGAAAAAATTGGCTGAAGAGCTTGGCTTTCATTTGCCTAAAGATGCGTCAGCTCATGACAAACTTTTTTATTTGCTGAACAATGCCGGAATCAAAGCGGCGGAAGATGCAGGGAAGTTCCTATCGGACTTGCGCCGGCGTCGGAATCTCGCCGATTATGATTTCGAGCAAAAAAGCATGCAAGCTTATCAAGATTGCCAGTATGATCTTGTTCGTGTTTCCGGTGTAATCACTTTTTGCGAAAATTATTCCTCCGAGCCGTTGCGTTCCGAACTGAAGAAAGGCATTTCGGCCTACGTTCAAAAGGTCGGCATCTAAACATGTCCGCAATTCTCGACAAAGCCCGGGAAGTGATCCGCATCGAAGCCGAGGCGGTAGCGGCGTTGGAAAATCGCATTGACGCCGACTTCGAGCGCGCGGTGGATTTGCTCTTTAATTGCAAGGGCCGCGTGATTGTATCCGGCATTGGCAAGAGTGGAATCATCGCGCAGAAGATTGCGGCAACGCTTTCGAGCACGGGCACAGCGGCGGTTTTTTTGCACGCGGCAGAGGCAGCGCACGGCGATCTCGGCATGGTCATGCCCGGCGACGTGGTGATTTGCATTTCCAAAAGCGGCGGCACCGAGGAATTTTATGCGCTCGTGCCGATTCTAAAACGATTGGCGACGCCGATCATTGCGATGACCGGTAATCATCATTCGCCGCTGGCCGAGCGTGCGGATGTGGTGCTCGATATCAGCGTCGAGAAAGAAGCCTGCCCGCATGATTTGGCGCCGACCGCGAGCACGACGGCGGCTCTGGCCATGGGCGATGCGCTTGCGGTTGCCCTGGTGGAGAAACGCCATTTCAGTCGTGAAGATTTTGCTATGCGTCATCCCGCCGGCGTGCTCGGCAAAAAGCTTTTCCTGCGCATTGATGACTTGATGTATTCCGGCGACAAAATCGCGACGGTCAGCGAAAATGCAACGATTGATGAAGTGATCTTTGAAATATCGCGCAAACGTTTCGGCGGTACTTGTGTTCTTTCTGCGGATGGGAAACTCGCCGGCATCATCACTGACGGCGATTTGCGGCGCTTGCTCAAAAATCGACATTCGATAGATGGCTTGGCTGCGCGCGATATCATGACATGCAACCCCAAAACCGTGCATCTTGAAACGATGGCCGCGCAGGTGCTCGAAATCATGGAAGAGCATGACATCATGCAGATGGTGATCGTCGACGCCGAACATCGGCCCAAAGGCATGGTGCATTTGCACGATTTGCTCAAGGCGGGCATTCGATGATTTAAAATGGTATCCGGATTTGACGAATCGTCCGGATAAAAGAAGTCATTAGATTTTTTTACAAATGAAACAGGCATTCAAAAAAGCTCTATACTTTGGCATAGCTTTTTTATCTTTCGGTTGCCGCTCGCAAGATGAGCAGACGGTCACGCCGCCGAATTACGACGGCCCGGATCAGGAAGGCTGGAACAGCCGCATCACGGTGACGAGCAATGGCCGCACCTCCGCCATCTTGCAATATTCGCACATGGAAAAATTTTCGA
>Ga0247727_10008816_pt1 | contig 18562 bp, 15 predicted proteins | sample WisWelCaveWW1625_FD_202498 | JGI IMG/M metagenome (GOLD analysis project Ga0247727, IMG submission 202498) | Biofilm microbial communities from Wishing Well Cave, Virginia, United States - WW16-25 | ecosystem: Environmental > Aquatic > Deep subsurface > Groundwater > Cave microbial mat | place... | reverse complement strand
CGGTTCGATGCCCGCGGTCGGCTCCTGAAGGAGGCTCATGACCTTGCCGCCTGAAAGCGGACAGATAGTCGTGTCAAAAGCGGTCACTTAGTCTTGCCAACAACAGAGGGCGGGTGCCACTTTGGGGGCCATTCGTCCCTGAATCCGCTCAGCCTCGGCTTGAACGTGCGCCTCGCCGAGCCGACCGTACCGCTGAGTCGTCACGATCGAGGCGTGACCCAGAATCTCCTGCAACGCCGCGAGAGAACCGCCCGCTTCGAGCCAACGACACGCGAAAGTGTGCCGGAGCTGGTGGACGTGAAAGTGCTCGATTCCAGTCCGTTTCCGCACTTGGATCGCGATGCTGTCCGCATCCTTCAGCGAGATCAACTTCCCGACGCGCAGGCGGAGCTCGGCCACGATGGCCGGCGGAATCGGAACCCGCCGCACCCTCTTGGACTTCGTCTGTGAGACCACGAGCATGTTGCCCGAGATGTCCGAGACGGTGGCCCTGGTCAGCTCGCCCCACCGCAAGCCAGTCGACGCGAGAAACCGACAGATGAACCCGCACGGCACCTCGAGCGCACACACGCGCTCGACTTCCTCGTCGGACAACCGATCCGGCGGCAGCTCCTGAATCCTCGGCAGGAGGTTCCCAGGAAACGGGCTGCGCTCTAACAGGTCCGAGGCAACACACCAGCGCAGAAACGCTCGCAGGTCAGACAGAATGTGCCGAACCGATTGCTTCGAGAGCGGCGCTGTTCTGGCCCGTTCGCGATTTCCCTTCCGCTCCAGCGGAAACGACGACTTCTCGACCTCCTGGCGGTATTTCTCCAGGTGCTCGCGCCGCAGGCGCCCGAGCTGGAAGTTTCCCAGGAACGGGATCAGGTAGTCACGGACCCGCTGTTCAGCCAGCCATACGTCGCGTTCACCGCGGACGTTCGGAACGTGCGACGAAAGCCACCTCCGCGCCGCGTCCTCAACGGACACGGACGGCAGGAGCGAAGCTCCCTCGCGTTTCAAAGAACGGAGACGGCGACAGGCTTCTTCGTAATCAGTCCCGAGGGACTGCTTCTTCCGTTTGCCGTCGACCATCTGGCGGAAGTAGTACGTCCGCCCGCGCTTGAACATGTTTCGGGGCATCTTCGGCATCGGTTTACTCCTTCCGAGCCTCGATGAACCGGAACACGTCTGCCTGGCTGAAGCGTACCACGCGCCCGATTCGGACGTGGCGAAGTCGGCCGCCGGCGACCAGCCGCCGGACGGTACGGGGCCAGATGTTGAGGTATGCTGCGACTTCTTGCAGGGTGAGAAGATGGTCCATTGGCCCTCCGCGAGAGGGCCGCTGTCAGGAGAGATCATGGATGGATGGCAGGTCACCACCTTGGTCGGTGGCGCGTTCCTCACAGGCGCGGCCGTTCCGATCTTCGTCTTCCACTACCAGCGTTTCTGGGACACGTGTCGCAGCGGAAGCGAGCTTGCTCGGCGGGTCCACCGCGGCCTCCAAGACGTCCGCGGTTCCTTGGAAGGCTTCGGGCTGGCGGCCACGTTCTGCGGACGTCCCGGGCTCTACCGGAAGATCAGCGAGACGAGCGCGCGAACGAAGGCCGTCCTCGCCTTCGGCGATTCGCTCTTTGACCTCCGGGATGAGGTCTTGGAAAAGGACGTTGATCGGACAATCAGAAACGTTCGGTCATTCCTCGCCTATGGGCTGACCGAGTTGATGGGCGAAACTGGCAATGCCGACGACTTCAAGGTGCCTGGCACGCCTGCGCACAAGGCTCGCCAGGCCTACCTCGACTCCGTCAAGTCGGTCTACCTGCCCGAGATCGACCGGCTGCTCAAGAGGACCCGGCCGCTAACGTCGCCGTGGGGTTTCTGGTGGCGGTCGTTCACCACGATCTTGGGGCGTCTCCGCGCCTTCGCCAAGGGCCCGGAACCGCGTGTCGAGACGCCACCGCCGCCGAGCCGACCACATCGTCGTTCGCGGCGGATTCGACGTCGGAGAACATCGACAGGAACTTCTCTGCAGCCCCAACCCTAGATGGCAGGGTCGGTGTCAGGGAGATAGAGTGCCAATTTCCGACCATATCCCGGCGCAGGTGATCATCGAACTGACGCCAGAGGATCTCGCAGAGCCCCTACTCATGTGGCTAGCGAAGCTCGAAGCTTCGGGCGGCAAGCACGCTCCACAACTTCGACTACGATTGCCAGAAGGAATACCGCCGCGACGATGTGGGCCGGCCCCTTCTTGAGGCCTGGAGCGTGCTTGAGCGAGAGGGCTTCATCGCTCGCTCGTACGATAACTGGTACTTCGTCACGCGGCGCGGCCGCGAAGCCCTGAAGGCCGACTCGTTCGAGTCGTTCCGAATTGCACGTCTTCTTCCAAAGGAGATGCTCCATCCACGGCTTGTCCCCGACGTTTGGAGTGCATTCGTTCGCGGGAAGTACGAGACTGCCGTGTTTGAAGCTCATCGCGAGGTGGAGATTGCCGTGCGTTAGGTTGCCAGTCTCCCCGATTCCCTTGTGGGTGTTGAGCTCATGCGGAAGGCCTTCCATCCGGAAACCGGCCCTCTCGCTGACAACGACACACTGCCCGCGGAACGTGAAGCCCTCATGCATCTCTTCGCTGGTGCAATCGGCTCTTACAAGAATCCCCACAGCCACCGTCGGGTAAAGATCGAACCCAAGGAGTCCGTCGAGATGATCGTCCTGGCAAGCCACCTGCTGGCAATCGTGGATTCTCGCGCTTGACGCCAGGGGTGCGGAAAACGCGGGCGTAGACGGATCTTGACGTCGGCTTGGGGGAACCTACGGAGGAGGCGAGCAACGCCATCCTCGGACTCTCGTGATGGGACCTTCTATCCATATGATCCAAGAGCTGCACTACGTCACGTTTCCAGACATCGTCGGGCCGTACACGATGGTCGAGCAACTCGGCCTACATCTCTCGACCGATCAGCAGTACGTGCAGAAGTACGTGACCGAGCACTTCGCAAACGTGCTCGGCGACTTCCAGACAGCAGAGCTGCTGAGACAAAAGGCCCATTTGGTTAGCCAAGCCACCGTCCCAGTTCCGTCAATGGAACCGGCTTGGGCACATGGCATGACCCGAACACAGGTCAACCAGTCGCTCCTTTTGCTTCAATCGCTTTGGCTAGTGAAGGACAATAGCACCAACGCCGGCCGGGTCTACTTCGCGGCTCGGAGAATGCTCGACGGCGACAAGTGGACTCACGACACGCCGCCGTATTGGTTCTTCACCGCTGACTGTGAGCTTCGCGAGACCTCATTCAATGAAGCTGAATTGGATGAAGCAATCGCCCTATACCGCTCGTTCTCGGAAAACAGCCGAAACGCGCCCTACAATGCTTACGGCATCGGGCCCAGCGCATCCGCCGTAGAATCGCGGATCGGACGAGCTCTGCTCACGGTGCGCTCGGCCCGCGCCGTAGACGATCCTGGTCTCAAGGTTGCGTTCTACTGCGTTGCCTTTGAGGCGATCCTTTCAACGAGCAAGGACGCCGTTGCCCATCAGATCGCCGAACGCACGGCCGTCATGGTCGGAACCGCGGCCGACAAACACGCCATCTACCGTGACATGAAGAACCTCTACGACAAACGATCGAAAGTGCTCCATGGTTCGCGACTCGATCAAGCGGACCTCAAGGCAGTCCAGGAACGACTGACCCGGTGCGACAACTACCTGCGCAGGATGCTCCGTCGTCTCCTGGCCGAGGACGACCTGAAGGGCCTGTTCACACGAGGCAAGAGCGAGGAGATCGACAAGTACTTCCTCGACCGATTGCTACCGAACTGCTAGCCGCAGCCCCCACCTGTCGCCGGCTTCCCCCCCGCCCGGACCGTCACTTGGTCGTAGCGGGAGCCTCGACGATGTCTTTCTTCAGCCCGGTCACCATGGCAATGAGATCGTCCTTCTCCTTCTGGCCCACCTTGAACTTGTCGAGCGAGGCCACCAAGTGATTCGACGCCGTGGTCCAGTCGGCCTCCGTGATTCCGAGACCCTTGTGCGTCGTCTTCATGTCTCTTCCGATGTACAGGCACGGTCCGCCCGACGCCATGCACACCAGGTCCACGACGAGCTGGCGAATCCGCAGTTTCGTGTCCGTCCCGTGTCCGACGAAGAACCGGGCGAGCTGGGAATCACCTACCAGGCGGGGCACGAAATCGTCCACCACGGCGGCAATCGCGTCGTAGCCGCCGAGTCGCTTGTAGAGCGACGGTGTCGTGGCCTGCGTGGGCGCCTGGGCCAGGGTCTCAAACGCGACCAGCTCCACGCACGCGCCGAGCGCCAGCAGTGCCGGAAACACGCGAAACATCGAGAGCCTGTTCATGACGGTCCTCTCCTTTTCGTGAATGGACTCCGGGGCCGGCGGCGAAGCGGCCTCATGCTACATGCTTCACGTGACTTGGCAAAGCCGTGGTCGCGCAGCATGGGCAACGACCTGACCGAGATCGAACCGTGGGCGAGGTAAGCCATGCACGGCGAGCAGCAACTCGTCGATGGTACGGCGGACGGCTATGGCTTGGCCCGTCGTATCCATCTGATCCTCGGCAACCACATCATCCACAAGGGGAGCCGCGCGCGGCGCGCCCACGATCGCTGGGCGACGACGGGCGGCTGGTGGCCTTCGGCAGCGACGAGACGGGCAAGCCGCAAGTCTGGGTGGCCGAAATGCGACCGGGGGGCGGTGTCGGGAGACAGATCCAGGTCAAGACCTCGGGGAGCATCGACCACGCGTGGGGTCCCGACGGGACTCTCTTCATCCGGGACCAGCGCAACCGACTGATGAAGGTCGTCGTCTCGCTCGGACCGCGGTTGTCGGTTTCGGCGCCGGTCGAGGTCGCCGATCTGGGAAAACAGCGGGTCGCGATGTGGTCGGTGCTCCCCGACGGCCGCTTCTTCGTCGGTCTCAAGAACGAAAACGAGGACGAGATCACGCGCTACGATCTGGTCCTGAACTGGACCGAACTGTTGAAGCGGAAGATGCGCGCGCCGCGCTAATGGAGCGATCCTAGCGGGGAGACTGGTCAAACTGTATATCGGTGACATCCTGCCAGGCGACGTACTTCGGTTTGCGATCCCCGGTGAAGACCAGCAGACCGTCGTTCTTGCGCGTGACGTCCTGGCTCTTCTCCAACTCGATCGTCAGCCCCATCCGCAGCTCGACGTCGGAGCGCCGCCTTCCCTGAGGTTTGATACGTGCAATGTCGCGGAACGGGATCAGGTACTCGGTGTCCCCGTTCGTGCCGTGGAGCAGCTCGAAGTCCCAGGATTCGTCAAGGTCGAAAACGATCCGGCCGTCGTAGCGACCATCACGAGTCACGACCTCGCCGCTCAGATCGTGCGCCCGCGCGTACTCGGAGTAGCTGCGGCCCGAGTTGGGGGTGCGAACAAACACCGCCTCGTCGAAGTCGTTCCAGCCGATCTTCACGGTGCCGACTCGCGGCACGACCACGACCACGCCGCGATTCTCGCGATTCACGTCATTGGTGCCGGTGAGGTACAGCTCGGAGCCCGACCTCAACGTCACCAGCGCGCCTTGCCGATGCTTGCGAATGGCCGCGATGTCGCCGAATTCGACGGACACCTTGCCGTCGCGGGTTTTGCCGTCGAGCTTGTCGCTGGTCAAGGTCTCGTCGTGATCCCACTGGATGCGGCCGGTGAAGGCGTACCGGCCGGACTTCACGGTCCCATAGATGGGCTCGCCCAGCTTTTCGTGGAGCTTCGCCGGCGTGTCCTTGAACTCGATCGTGCGGATGCGATTCCAGTTGAGCTCGCGCTTGCCCAGCTTCGGGTCGACCACCGTAATCCGCGCCCCGACGTCGTTCGAGCCGCCCCGCAGCCTCAGCTCCTCGCCGTTTCGGAATTCGGCGACCAGGTCTTCGCCACGGCGTACTTCGATGCGCTTCAAGTCTCCGAAGCGGATGGCGAACAGGTGGGTGAGGTCTTCGTCGTGTATCCCCAAGAAGTCCCAGCCACTCCAATGGCGCGAGCGCATGGGCTCGAGGTCCTTGCGGTCGACATAGTCGAGGTTCTCGTTCTCGAACTTGGTGGCGTTGAAGATGTCGTCCCAGAACGACTCTTCAGTCCCCCAGCGAAGCTGCCCCTCGTACGCTCCTCCGTCTACGGTCTCAACGCGTCCGTAGATATAGCCCACGTCCGAGGCGAAGCCCGGGTTGGCCAGCGTAAGCCCGAAGGCCAGCACCGCGATCGAGACCCTTGCGCTCACGACGAACCTCCTGTGGATGACCGAGTTGCCAAAGCACCGCAGGGAGCATGGTCATAGAACGTTGGGGACGGCCACTTTGTTGCAGCATCACGATCCGCAGGGGCCAGGGAGCCCTCGGGCCGACGGCGCCTTGCGACCGAACTGCCGTTGCCCCACCGTCCTAGGACCCTACGCGGCCCCGTGTTCAGCCCAGCGGGGACTGCTGCCCTCACGCAGGCGCCGCTGTCGCGCGGCAGCTGACGGCTGCCACTACCGCACTGGGCTAGGCCGGCTCCACGGGCTTCGGCAGGTGTATCTGAGAGCCCATCTGGCATGATCTTTTCGACGATCAGAAACGTCGCGGGGACTCGCATCGCGCCGCGGCAGGTTCGGAGGATCGTCTCGCACCGCTCATCGTTGCCCCAGGTGAGAGCACGTACGCGTGGCCCCCGTCGGGCACGGATTGGAAGAAGTCGCCGGCGACCAGAGGCGTTCCCGCGAGCCGTAGGCGCGGGGCGCGCGGTCTGCCGTGGATCGGGCTGGCCTGGTCCCTTTGCAGCAGCTAGGATTGTCGCGTCCGCATCGCTACGCCGCGACCACGTGCCCGATCCCGGGAGGCACATCATGCGCCTGCTCCTCGCTCGCCTGATGTTCATCGGCCTCCTCGCCGTGGGTGTCACGACCGCGGCGGTCGCGTTGGAGCGCCCGCCGTTCGACCGTTCCGAGTTCATGCAGGCGAGCCCCGCGTCGAAGGCGGCTCTCGACAGGTCGAGATCCGATCCCGCGCTGCTCGAGGTGGGACGGATCGCGAGCGTGGAACCCCGCTACGCGCTCCCGACGTTCCTGTGGGCGACCGGCACGCGCGCCCCGATGGGCAGGCAAGGGTCCGTTCCGGCGACGACTACGGCCGCCGCCGCGCGCGTCCATCTCGACCGGGTCGCGCGGTTCTATCGCCTGGACCGGACGGACGTCCGCGAGGTGACGTTGCTGCGCGTGCACGACACCGGACGCGGGGGCGTGATCGCGATCTTCGGGCAGGTGATCGACGGGGTCGAAGTCTTCCGTGACGAGATGAAAGTGATGATGAACCGCGGGCAGGAGCTGGTGGCGGTCTCCGGGTTCCTCCCCAGCCGGTCGCTGCTCGGCCGTGGAGAGGCACGGGCCTTTCGCTTGTCGGCGGCAGAGGCCACGGCGCGGGCGCTCGAGGACTTCACCGGTCTCGGCGTGGGCGCGGGGCACGTTCGCACCGTCCCGGGCGCGCGGGGCGGCTACCAGGCATTCGACCTCGCGGCCCCGATCCCGGGCTTCCTGCCGAGCCAGCCGCTGCGGGCGAAGCCGGTATGGTTCCACCTGCCGGAGTCGCTGGTGCCCGCCTACTACGTGGAAGTGCTGGGGCAGGAGGACGGCTACTCGTACGTGGTCGCGGCGCGAGGCGGCGAGGTTCTATTCCGCAACAACCTGGTGGTGAGCGACTCGTACACCTACCGGGTATGGGGCGACGCCGCCTCACCTCATGTCCCGTGGGACGGACCGCAGGGGCCCACGCATTCTCCGCATCCGACCGGCGTGCCCAACCTCTATGACCCGCCGTTCGCAGCGCCGGTCCTGGTCTCCCTGCAGAACGGTCCGATCTCGACCAACGATCCCTGGCTCCCTCCGGGCGCGACCGAAACGGTCGGCAACAACGTCGATGCCTACTGCGACTTCAACTCGCCGGACGGACTCACCGCCGGCGATTTCCGGGCGCTCCTGTCCGGACCTGGCACCTTCGACTACACCTACGACGTCAACCAGGAGCCCACGAGCGACCCCCAGCGGCGGGCGGCGATCACCCAGCTCTTCTTCACCAACAACTTCCTGCACGACTGGTTCTACGATGCGGGCTTCGACGAGGCGTCGGGCAACGCGCAGGCCTCGAACTACGGTCGCGGGGGTGTGGATGGGGATCGGATCCGGGGGGAGGCGCAGGACTACAGCGGGACCAACAACGCCAACATGAGCACGCCGGCCGACGGCGGGCAGCCCCGCATGCAGATGTACATCTGGAACCGCGCGGCCGGCACGCTGAACGTGTCCGCGCCGGGCGCGATCGCCGGGGACTATCACGCGGGAACCGCCTCCTTCGGTCCGCAGACCTTCACGCTGGCCGGCACGCTGGTGGCGGCGGTGGACGGCATCGCGCCCACCGGGGACGCCTGCACCGCGCTGATCAACGGCGTCGCCGGGATGATCGTGCTGATCGATCGCGGCGCGTGCGGCTTCGTCACGCCGGTGCTGAACGCACAGGCGGCGGGCGCGATCGGGGCGATCATCGTGGACAACTTCGCCTACGGCAACCCGCCGTCCATGGGCGGCAGCGGGGCGGTGACGATCCCGGTCCTGTCGGTGACGACCGCCACCGGCGACGCGCTCAAGGCGCACCTCGGCGGGACCGTGCTCGTCGAGATGAACCGCGCCACCTCCATCTGGCGCGACGGCACGATCGACAACCAGATCATCGCGCACGAGTGGGGGCACTACATCAGCAACCGACTGGTCGGCAACGGCGGTGGCCTCTCCACCCAGCAGGCGGGGGGGATGGGCGAGGGCTGGTCGGACTTCCACGCCCTGCTCCTCACCGCGCGGGCGGGCGACGACTTCGACGGCGTCTACCCGATGGCCGCCTACGCCATCTCCAACTCGACCGTGCCCACGAACGTGTACTACTTCGGCATCCGGCGCTATCCCTACTCGACCGACATGACGAAAGACCCGCTCACCTTCCAGCACATCCAGAACGGCGTGTCACTCCCGGTCGGACCGCCGGTGGCGTTCGGCGCGGACGGTTCCGCCAACGCTGCGGTCCACCGCACCGGCGAGGTGTGGTGCAGCATGCTGTGGGAGTGCTACGCGGCCCTGCTCAACGATTCGGGGCGGCTCACGTTCGCCGAGGCGCAGCAGCTCATGCGCGATTACCTGGTGGCGGGGTTCAAGATGACTCCCAACGCTCCCACGTTCACCGAGGCGCGCGACGCTCTGCTGGCCGCCGCGCTCGCCAACAGTCCGATCGACTTCGATGCGTTTTGGGCCGCGTTCGCCAAGCGCGGCGCCGGCACCGGTGCCGTCTCTCCGGATCGGTACGCGCTGGACAACGTCGGCGTGACCGAGAACTACGCGGTCGGGGGCGATCTCGCGGTGACCGAGGTCTCGTTCGCCCCCACGCTCTCCTGCGATGGCGACGGCTACCTGGACAATGGCGAGGTGGGCGAACTGGCTTTCACGATCCGCAACGTCGGCGCGACCCCTCTCGGCGCGACCGAGGCGACGGTCACCAGCTCCGACCCGGCGGTGTCGTTCCCGAACGGCAACGTGGTGGCGCTGGAGTCCACGCCCCCCTTCGGCAGCGCCGGCGCTACGCTCCCGGTGCGCCTGACCGGGGCGGGCACGGGGGCGGTGCTCGACTTCCAGGTCGCGGTGGACGATCCGGGTCTGCTGGTCGCGGGACCCCGTCTGGGTGCGACCTATGCATACGGGCACGTGGACGAAGATCCGATCGCCACTCAGGAGAGCTTCGAGACGGTCACCGACGTCTGGACCTACACGGGCGATTCGGGCCCCTCGATCGGCTGGATGCGGAAGTTCTACGGGCCGCTCGACCGGCGGCTCTTCGCCTTCGATCCCGGCGTCACCTCGGACGCCTCCGCCATGACTCCCCCGCTCACGATCGGCACCGGTGCCTTCCGCCTGGCCTTCGAGCACGCCTACCGCATGGAAGAAACCTACGACGGGGGCGTAATCGAGATCTCCACCGATGACGGCGCGAGCTGGACCGACATCGGCGGCATGATCACCGTCGGCGGGTACACTGGCACCATCGTGCCGGGCAGCGTCCTCTCGGGCCGGCCCGCGTGGACCGGGACCAGTCCCGGCTATCCGGCGCTCACGCTGGTGATGGCGGACCTCGGTACGACCTACGCGAACCAGACCGTGCGCGTGCGCTTCCGCGCCGCCACCGATGGCGGCGTGGGCGACGCCGGCTGGAGCATCGCGACCTTCGACAACGAAGGCAACCAGGGGCAGGTGTTCAGGACGCTGATCGGCGAGCCGAGTTCGTGTGGCCCGCTGGCGGTTGAGAATGCCGAGCGGGTGACGGACCTGGCGTTCACGATGGCCGGCGCGAACCCGGTGAACGGAGCGGCGCGGTTCCGATTCGCCCTGCCGGCGGAGTCCCGGGTGGAGGTGGCGATCTACGACGTCACCGGCCGCCGGGTGGCCGTATTGGCGGACGGCACCTACGAGGCGGGGGTCCACACCGTGGCGTGGGACGCGGCCGCCGGCGGCGCGCGGCGCGCGGCCGGACTTTACTTCGCGCGGATGACGGTCGGTGAGCGGCGGCTGCACCGGCGAGTGATCGTCGTCAACTAGAGAGGAATCCTGCTGTCGCCGCCTGAGGGTGCCCGGAGGCGGCTGCCGCGACCGCCTCGTTCGCCCGCGCCCGTCAGCCCCAAGAAGCCCTATTCGGCCCCTCCATCCACCTTCCGCCGCTTCCTCTGGAAGAAGCGCTTGAGCACACCCCCGCATTCCTCGGCCAGCACGCCGGAGGCGACCTCCACGCGATGATTGAGCCGCGGCTCGTGGATCACGTCCAACACCGATCCGCAAGCCCCGGCCTTGGGATCGAGGGCGCCGTAGACCAGCCGTCCCATGCGCGCCAGCACGATGGCGCCGGCGCACATCGCGCACGGCTCGAGCGTCACGTACATGGTGCATTCGTGCAGCCGCCACGACCCGAGCGCATTCGAGGCCGCGCCGATGGCGACGATCTCGGCGTGGGCGGTGGCGTCCTGGAGCGACTCGACCTGGTTGTGGCCGCGGCCCACGATCGCGCCATCGTGGACGATGACGCAGCCGACCGGCACTTCGTCGGCGGCATGGGAGGCAAGCGCTTCGCGTAACGCAGCGCGCATGCCCTGTTCGTCGTCGCGGATCAGCACGGGGCGTTGGGTCCGCGCGGCGCCAGAAGGCCGCCGCGGAGGCTCAGGGTTTCGCGCCAGGCGCCTTGCGGGCCGGGAAGTGCTGCATCCAGCGGGCGAACAGCCGCGTCGTCACTTCTTCATAGCTGGGCGCGCCGGACTCCCCCGTGTTCACCGGCTGCGTGTTGAGCCCGGAGCCTTTGACCCCGAGTATGCCCGAGTTGGGATCGCGGTAGGTGCCATCGGCGGTCTCGCTCCCCGACACGGACCACAGGAGGCGCCCGGCCGAGTCCACCAGCGCCGCGCGCACTTGGACGGTGGTGGAGGGCTTGCCGGCCTGGTTCCACTCCAGCTGGATCCGCTCGAAGAGATCAATTCGAACGCCCATCACGGCTTCGGTGCGCAGCGCCCGGCAGAGCTTGGGCGCCGACAGCGAATCGATGCGCCCGAGCTTGAGCAGGTCGCGGTCGATCGCGGCGAGCGCGGTTTCGCTCAGGGCGGGCTTGATCAGCTCCTTGGCGACCAGCGGGGACACCCAGCGGTACCCGCTGGGCCGCAGGGCCTGGCCGAAGAGGTTCTCGACGATCTTCTCGTTCTCGTGGCTGTTGTCGAACGACGCCGCCGGGAGCAAAGCGATGCTCCTCACCGCGAGCGAGTCGTAGTGCGGATGCACCCAGATCGCGTCGACCTTCCTCGCCTTGTCCTTGCCGAGGGCGGGAAGGGCGAGCCCCACGGAAACCGCGATCAGCGCCTGGAGCGCCCGCCACGGGGCGCGTCGGCTCCCGAACACCTGCATGGCGCCGTCAGTTCCCGGTCGGAGTCGGAGCGGCTCCCATGGCGGTCTTCACGACACTGGCGTTCTTGGGGCAGCGGGGGCACTTGCCGGCGGACTCGACCGGCTTGCTGTCGGCGGGGCAGATGTACGACACCTGCGTCTCGACGAGATCGGCCTGTTCCATCGAGCACTTGCCCGGACCGTCGAACATCATCCCGCACTGCGGGCACTCGTAGACCACGGTCTGGTTGTTCAGCTCCGCGATCAAGTTGGGCTGGCCGGCGACGGCGGCGTCGGCGCCCGCCGCGGGGCCCTGGGTTTCGGTGGCGGGAGTCGCGGTCGCGGCGCTGTCGCCGGACTTCGTCCGGGTGCCGCAGCCTGCGAGCGCGAGGGCTAGAGCGAGAACGAGCATCGTACGCATGGGTCGAGGTCTCCCTGGGGTGATGGGGTTAGGCGACTGGATGGCCGAAGTTTCAAGCTGGCGCGCCCTGCAGGAGTTGAACCCGCAACCTTCTGATCCGTAGTCAGATGCTCTATCCAATTGAGCTAAGGGCGCGCTTCGATGATGGCAGGCGTTTCTCGACCCCACCGCATCTGCTGCAAGCCAGATGGCGGAGAGGAGAGGATTCGAACCTCCGGACCGGTTTTACCCAGTCAACCGCTTAGCAGGCGGCTGCCTTCAGCCAGCTCGGCCACCTCTCCGCGCAATGAGTGGCGGAGGGAGTAGGATTCGAACCCACGGAGCCTTACGGCTCAGCGGTTTTCAAGACCGCCGCCTTAAACCACTCGGCCATCCCTCCGCGAGAACGCCGAGTGAAGTGGCCTGGCAATTTAGCCGCTCGACAGTGCCTGCGCAAGGCGGACCACGCCCGTGTGGAAAACGCCCGGCGGGCAATCCCCCTGGCCGGGGCGATCCAGAGCCGTCGAGGCGGGCCTCAAGTTCAGCCCCTCACGACCGATACCACAGGCGGTCCAAGACCCCCTGGAGACTCCCCGTGTTCTGGAACCGGTCCAAACATCCGGAATCCACCCTGCAGCATCTCGACCGGCGCGACACGCTGATGTGGAACGCCGTCGTTCTGTTGCTCCTTTGCCTCGGGGTCACGGTGGCGATCGTCTACATCGCCCTCATGGCCACCTCCCCCACCGCGCCGTTCCCCGCATCCCAGACCCCCGGATTGCTGGCGGGAAGCCTGTGCGGTGTGATCGGGCTCTTTTGCGTCTATGGACTGTTCAAGCACCACCAGATGCAGCGCCTCCGCTCGGAGATCATCGAGACCCGGGTGCGCGAGGAGTCGCTGCGCTCGAGGCTCCTGGGCCTGTCCTCCCTCCTGGAAGGCATCGCCCAGGTGGCCATGTATCTGGACATCGATGACGTGATGGAAACGCTCGCCGACCGGGTCCGCGGCACCATGGGGGCCGACCAGGTGTCTCTGATGCTGCTCAACGCCCGGACCAACGAGCTCGAGTGCAAGGCCGTCGCCGGCATGGACGCCGAGTTCGTGCGCGGCGCCCGTGTCCGGATGGGCGAAAGCATCTCGGGCCGGGTGGCGGCGCAGAATCGGTCCATAGTGCTCAACCGCGACGACATCGCCTCGCGGTTCCCCGCCCATGAGAAGCCGGGCCGGGGCATCGCCTCGGCCCTGTGCGTGCCGCTGGCCCTGAACGACAAGGTGGTCGGGGTGCTCAACGTGAACCGCCTCGGCTCGGCGGCGCCGTTCACCGACGAAGACGCGGGGCTCCTCACCGTGTTCGCGGCGCACGCGACCATCGCGATCCAACGCATCCAGGCCCGGCGGGACGACGAGCGGGTCCGCGAGCAGCAGAAGATGGAGGCCCTGGGGAAGCTGGCCGGGGGCGTCGCGCACGACTTCAACAACATGCTGACGGTGATCCTGAACTGCGCCGCGACGCTGCAATCCGCGAGCAACGGGAATCCGCCGGTGCGGGCGTCTGCGGACCGGATCCTGGGTGCTGCGAGCCGCTGCGCGTCGCTCACCCGGCAGCTGCTGGCCTTCGGGCGCCGGCAGATCGTGCAGCCGCAGGTCATGGACATGAACGCCTGCGTATCGAGCCTTGCCGAGGTGTTCCGGGCCGTCATCCGTGAGGACATCCAGCTGGCGACCCACTTCTCGCTCGAGCCCGGATACGTGAACGCCGACCCCAGCCAGATCGAGCAGGTCGTCCTTCATCTGGTCCTCAACGCCCGGGACGCCATGCCACAGGGCGGGTTCCTCACGGTGGAGACCGCCACGGCCATGCTCGATCCCGCGGCGGCGAAGCAGTGCGGGGGCATCGAGCCCGGCTCCTACGTGGTCCTGCGCGTGAAGGACACCAGCGAGGGCATGGACGCTGAAACCCAGAAACACGTGTTCGAGCCCTTCTTCGCGGCCCCGGGACTGGACGCCGGCAGAGGGCTGGGGCTGGCCACCGCCAACGCCGTCGTCAAGGAGGGCGGTGGTCACATCGCCGTGGCCAGCGAGCCCGGGCAGGGCAACCTCTTCGAGGTCTACCTGCCCAGCGTTCCCAGGCCCACGGCCGCGGCGTCGGCGAAATTGCGGGACCCCGGGAGCTCCCCGGGAGGCGTCATCCTCCTCACGGAGGACGAGGAAGCGGTCCGCGACCTGGTCCGGGAAATCCTGGAAATGAACGGGTACACGGTACACGCCGCGCCCCAGGGCGCCGACGCTCTGCGCTTCAGCGAGACCTCCGGCACCGCGATCGATCTTCTGCTGACCGACGTGATCCTCCCCGGCATGAGCAGCAAGGAGCTGGCGCTCCGGCTGACGCGACAGCGGCCGCAGCTCAGGGTCCTGTTCATGTCCGGCTACACCGGCGACGTTCTCGACCGGCACGGCATCGCGATGACCGGCTCGTCGTTCCTGCCCAAGCCTTTCACGCCCGACGGCCTGGTGGCCAAGGTGAGAGAGGCGCTCGCGGGCCCGCCGCCCAAGTTCGAAGAGGGCGCCTCGCTCGACAAGGCTGCCTGAGTCAGCGTGGCAGGGACGCCGAGAATCTACGGAGCCCTGCCGCAGCCTTAGCGAAGAACCCCCAGTTTGGCCGTGGCCGCCTGATCTCCGTGCGCGAGTCGGATCCAGTAGATCCCCGGCGCGGACCTGCGTTCCCACGCCAGCCGCGCCTCGTGGACACCCGCCTCCATCCACCCGAGCCCGCGCTTCGCCACCACTCGCCCCGTGATGTCCAGCAACTGCAGCGCTGCTGGCCCGTCGCTCGGTAGCAGGAACGAAACCACGACCTCGTTCCCGGCCAGGATCGGATTGGGCCGCACTCCCAGCAGCGCCAGTCGCGCCTCCGGCACATCGACCCACACCTCGTCGCTGAACACTTCCGCCTCTTCCTCGATCATCCTCAGGCGATAGCCCAGTCGCGTCCCAGCCCGTACCTCGGTGTCCCGGTACGTCACCATCCCGGCTCCGTCGGCCACCCGCGTCGCGATCCTCTCCCACGGCCCCCCGGGGCTCCGCCGGTCCAGGAACACCCGCGCCCCCGGCAACCCGATCACGTACCACGTCAGCGTCACCCGATTCGGGGCGGCGTGCGTCTCCACCATATAGGCGATGCCGGTGGTGGACCCCTGGGGCGTCACCAGCGCGTAACGGCTCTTGTTCCCGTGCACGTCTATGGCCGCCAGCAGGTAGTAGTGACCGGCTCCGGTGGTGTCGGCATAGGCCGTGTCGATTCCCGCGAAGACGAGGTTCCCGGTGTCGGGCTGGAAGCTCAACGTCGTGCCACGATGGAGGCGGTACCCGTGCAGATCACGCTCGGCATTGCCACTCCAGCGTAGGCGGACCCCGGACGCTGTGTAACTCGCCGTGAACTTGGGCGGCTTCTTGGGCCCGCGGTTGTCCACCGAGTAGCCGCTGTCCACCGGCGAGTGGTAGAACACGAAGGGATCCGTCGTCAGCGCCTGGACGAAAAACGCGGTGTAGGGATTGCTCTCCTCGGTCGAGTCCTGGGTGGTGGCGGCCAGGTAGGCGTACCCGTCGAGGTACGCGGCGGGGATTTCGGCCAGCGGCTCCCAGAACACGATGTCTCCGGCTGGCGTCACATGCTGGCGCCAACCCGCCGGGGCCACCGCCGCAAGACCAGCGGCGACCGCCCCCAGTGGCGCCCGGCGCCACACGCGGTACCCCGTGACGTGGTTCAGGCCGTCCATGTCGAGGTCGCTCCGGATCCATTTGACGGTGACCCGACCGCCCTCGTCGCCAGGGACGTCCCGCACGCTGAAGATGCGAGCCGCGGTATCGAATGGGATCACTGTGAATGTGAAGCTGCTGGTCCCGGTGGCCGCCGGCGTCGTGACCGAGATGGGACCGGTGCTGGCCGGTCCGTCCACCCGGGCCGTGATCTGCCCGTCGGAGTCCACGGTGAACGGCGCGTGACTCGCCGGCCCGAAGGCGACGCGGGTGGCGCCGGCAAAGTGAAGACCGGCGATGGTGATGACCGCGCCGATCTTTCCGAAGTCGGGCGTGGCGCTCAAGACCTCGGGGGTCTCGCCGACGAAGAAGTCGAAGGTGCTGGTTCCCGTACCCGAGGGCGTGGTCACCGCTATCGGCCCCGTGGTAGCGCCCGGAGGCACGGTGGTTTCGATCAGGCTCGAAGTGGCGGCGGTGAACGTCGCCTCGATTCCGTTGAATCGAACCGATGTCGTGCCAAAAAAGAAGTCACCCAGGATGGAGACGGCATCTCCTACCCTACCGCCGCGTGGAACCGCGTCCAGAATCAGTGGCCTCGGCGGCGTGCCGCAGTTGCTCATGAGAATGGAGACAGTCCCCGGAGCGCTGTTGGTGACGGCAAGGTCGCTGGTGCCGTTGCCGTCGAAGTCCCCCGCGGTGAGGGCGACCGGTCCGGCGTCGACCGGATACGTCTCGAGACCAGCAAACGCCCCGCCTCCGGTCCCCCGGTAGAGTAGAACGCTCGACCCGGACGGGTTGGTAGCCGCGAGGTCGATCAGACCGTCGGCGGTGAAGTCCGCGGCGGCGATTCCGTTATGGTTGGCCCCGCCCTGATAGCTGTACACGGCGAAGTTCACGGCACCTAGCTGGCTCGGCGCCTGCCCGAGCAGAATCCCGATCACCGATCCGCATGACACGGCCAGATCCGAACGCCCGTCGTCATTGAGGTCCCTCGCCACGATGTCGCTCTGGAGGGCCGACACGATGAAGAAGGGTCCCGCGGAAAAGGTCCCGGTTCCGATCCCGCTGGTCCCGTTTCCCACGAGTGTGCTCACGGCCGAAGAGGAAAAGTTCGCGACCGCAAGATCGAGGATGCCGTCCTGATTCCAGTCGCCGTGCGCGACGGCCCATGGAAAGGCAGCCGGATAGGAGCCGTTCGCGACGAACGTCCCATCCCAGACCCCACCGGTTCCACCACCTTTCAGAACGGCAATCTCGTTTTGGCTGGCGACGGCGAGATCGAGTATTCCGTCCTCGTCGAAATCGGCGACTGTGAGTCCGCGCGGTGCGGACACCGCGCGGTTCGTGGGCAGCTGGAAACTCCCGTCGCCGATGCCACCACTTCCCGCGCCGCGGAAGACCTGGACCAGGTTGCCGTCGAGGCAGGTGACAATCAGGTCGGTGATGTCATCTTTGTTCAGATCGGCGAGCGCGAGGTTCCTGGGACCACCACTCGTGGGGAGGATCGAGACCCCCGGGCTGAAGATGCCGTTGCCGGCCCCGAAGAGGATGGAGACGGTGTTGGCCGTGTAGTTGGCAATGGCGAGATCGGCGGCTCCGTCCTCGTTGAAGTCGCCCGTGACGGCGGCGACCGCGTAAGTGCCCGTCAGGTACTGCACCTGCGGGCGGAAAATATTCCCGGGCAGGCAAGGATTCTGGGCTGAGGCCGTACGAACTGTGAGAAGCATGGCCAGGCCGAGAATCAGCGCGCGGGATCGCATGGTGCCTCCGGGGCGGGATGAGGAAGGAGCCTCACGGTCGTGGCGGTCCGCATCGTCGGTTTCCAGTGCTTGCCTGGCTCGGCGCCGCAGAGTATATCCAACAACCGGGCTATCGGGGGGGGAACTTCGCGCGACGATCGAGCTACGCCTCAGAACAATGTCGTCTGATCCAACCTTCCCTGGCGCCGGGCCTGCCGCTCCAGCGCCATGTAGCCCCAGCGCGAGATCACCACGAATGCCAGCGTCGTGGCCGCCAGGGCCGCCAGCAGGGCACCGTCGGACCAGGCCTCGAGGCGTGCGCTCGCGCCGTGTCCGAGCAGGAAGCGACGGAGGGCTTCGTACCAGTAGGTGAACGGCAGGGTGAGCGCGACCTCCTGGAGACCGCGTGGAAGGAGGTCGATCGGGAAGATCACCCCGCACATCAGGTAGAGCGCCACGGCGAGCCCTTCGTTGAGCGTGATCGAGACGCGCGGCAGCAGGAGGCCGAAGCCGGCCACCAGGAACCCCAGAACCACGCACGACGCAAGCCCCAGAACGAATGAGAGCAGCAGCGGCAGCCAGGCAACCTGGGCCCAGTCCCAGCGCAGGTCGAGGGCGAACCAGCCCACGGCCAGCACCAGCAACGCGCTCACCGTGGCCAGCACCAGCTTCACCGAGCCCCGCCCGGAGAGGTAGGTGAACATTCCGATGGGCGACGTGTAGACGT
>Ga0247727_10008815_pt1 | contig 18562 bp, 16 predicted proteins | sample WisWelCaveWW1625_FD_202498 | JGI IMG/M metagenome (GOLD analysis project Ga0247727, IMG submission 202498) | Biofilm microbial communities from Wishing Well Cave, Virginia, United States - WW16-25 | ecosystem: Environmental > Aquatic > Deep subsurface > Groundwater > Cave microbial mat | place... | reverse complement strand
CCCAGCGCAGAAGGCAAGCATCTGATTTCCACATGCACAGTCTCGGGAGTTGATAGCAAATCGTTCAGACATTGTTCCGGCTGCTGTATCCGAGTCATAACTTCTTCATCTGCTCCATCCATTTGCCTATTTATCGGCTTTCTGTCGGAGGAAGTTGCTAGGTGCTCTTCAGGTCCAAAAGCTACTCTTCTATTGGTCTTCATCTTGTGTTACTCCTTTGAAATGCTTTGAGGTTTCTCGTGACATTAAGTCACGTCCACGTGTTTCATATTTACTGTATTACATCTAATATTTTAGATATAACGTATTAGATGTAATGTGTCAACCGCACTGCAAGTGGTTGGTTATTCGTGCGAGGCAACGAGCGGATTACACAATTCAAAAATCTCATTGTGAACTCCCGATAGCGATCGGGAAAGATCACCCTGTTAAGGGCCCGCGCTCAGATAAATTAAATTCATCCGTCTGGAGGTGCCCCTTGTGAAAGACAAACTGGCTTACTTGTAAAAGAAAGGGGTATAGTGTCTGATCTCGAGGAACAAGTTCAATAAATGTCCATCGAGTGTTGAACTGTGGCTCACAAAATGACTCCGGAATTTTCTCCCACCATGCCAAAATGTAAAGTTTATTTGTGCCAGACAGTGCCCGGTCTTCTTAGTTCGTATTCTCGATTCTCATGCGTCGCTTCGTACCGGCAAGGCACGTACGCTTTTGTTTAAACTTCGCGATTAGTTTTGCAGCTCGATTAAGGCTTTGTGCGTAATTGGTAAGAGGCCTCTTAGGAAATCTTCACGTCAGACTCCTAATCCATTCGAACTCTACACTTTCTCAGCCGAGCTGTTCCTCGAGACCATCTGATTGGACTCCGTCTTTTACTATTGGCACTAATTTTGCTTCAGGCCGTTGAGGAGAGAAATGATGAGAAAGGAAATAATGAACTTGAATCAACAGGAACGTTTGTTCGAAATAATGAGGCAAGCTCACATTCCTACAGGATACTCGAAGCATCGCTGCATCCAGTGCCAGGAGCGGAAGTCCCTATACCGCACGCCACGCAATGGCAGGTGGCGTGCCGACAGGCAGCACAAGCTGTGCCGCCAGTGCTACCAGAGCTTGTTTGATTCCTTCTACGTCGGTAGAAGAAGAAATATTCAAATCCACTGATGAGGGATGATATGCACAAAAAAACGTTAAAAATGTTCGGGCTGATGATTGCAGCAGTCATTTTGACAGCGGGCTGCACCGTAGGAAGCGAAGAAGTCACGTATGAGAGCCAGCACCCAGTCCTTATTGGGCTCGCCTACGACATTTCCGGATCAACGAATTCTAATGGTGTTCCAGTAGTAACGATCGCTCACGTAGATTCGCTGGTGGATCTGATCAAAAGCTACGGCGGTACTTTGGCCGTAGCTTTCATTGATGACAAGGGATTCGACCGCCTCGAGCGTCTTGCACTGGATCCGGTCAAAGGACGTCTCGATGAACGTGCTCGACTTAACGCCAAACAGCAAGATTCAGTTACGGTATTTCGACAAAGGGTATCAGGGCTGCTATCCCGACCACGCAACGCCCGCGACACTGATATTAATGGTGTAATCGGCCGACTGACACTCTTTCTGGAAGAACCCCGTGTTCCGGCAAATGCTTCACGTCTTGTGATTTTCCTCTCGGACGGGATTGACACGGTATCTTCGAAGAAGGTCAAAGGAATCGCACTTCCGTCAAACACAACCGTGATTGCCATTGGTATGAAGAAAGAACTTGCGCTGAAGCTTTTCGGCAAGAAGGTTTTACTCTTCGAAAGCGTTGACGCTGCGATCCAGGCAGTTCCAACGTTCCTGAATATCGAGATAACAAGTTATGGAGGCAAACCATGATCTACCATGATCCCCGGTCAAAGAGTCCGAGAATTCCTGACCCTATCGGGCATCGCGCGAACAAAAGAGCAACTCAAGCTTTGGAAGCTGGAAGGTCGCGACGGGCGTTTCAAAGAGAATTGGAAAGAGAAATCAATCATCCGACACAAAGGAAAATTTCAGAGGCGGTTAACAGCCGACGCATCCTCATTTATGGCCTTCTTGCGATGACCCTTCCTTTCTTGGTTGCGTGGGAGTGGAATGTCTCGAAAGAGATTTATCAGGTATGGTTCCCGGCACAACCTTGGTTTCCATTCGTAACTCTCACCATTATCGCCCTGTTCATATCTTGTTGCATGGGGGAATCCTTCGGCGAGTTTTCGTTCGGTGCAAGAGATACCTTGGACCATACTGATGTCGATGATATTGCTGAAGAACTCTTCGATTTGGAACCCAAGAGGAAATATCGATTCAAGCTAGTTCATCCCATCACAGGAATGGTTCTTGGCACAGTTTTTCTGCTGGCCATCTATTTGGGATCTCAGGAACGAGTCCGGTTGCTGGTTGAGGCGGGAGAAGCCCGCGAAAGCACGTTTCAGATTCTCCTTCCGGTACTGCTTTACGCAACCGAGATCATTATCGGCATTCCTGCGTTTTTCTTTTTCGTTTTCCTTTATTGCACATTGAAAACGCGATCACTCCGAAAAGAACTTACATTCCAAACGAGCGCAGAAACTACACTCCGGCGAACCGGTCTGGAAGATTACCACCGATATATCAACGCGCTGACGCAGTACAACTCCTGGGCAAGAGCCAATCATCGGACTGAGCGTTCCTTAATTCCGGCCGGCCGGGAGTTACACACGCTGCTCGAAGAGCATGGCTATTACAGGAATACTAACGGCGAGGCTCCAGAGCCGGAAGCCGGCGGCTCTGATTCGACAAATGAAACCGGGAATCGCGTACCAACAGGAGAATCCTCTGAAGTGTCGGGAAATTCCGGTAGGAGCCGCGAAGAAGATTTGATCAACCTTGTGGATGAACACATTGAAAATGCAAACCGAACAATCTGAACAGGAGATGTTATATGAGTGAATGCATTATCACAGGAACCGCAGTAACGGCGGTGTCGAGTTCGATCAACACCTTTGCGGCAGCCACTGGCGCTGCCGTTGTAGGTGGAATTCTTGTAGCCGGCGCCTTGGTTGCAGGTGCTGCATACGCTACGTACAAAGGAGTCACCTGGCTCACCGAAGCAGAAAAACGCGAACTTGAAAAGCTGCGGAAAGAGCTTTCCAAGTCTATTCCAACCCACCTCACAACAGAAGAAGCGCGAAAAGATTTTCAGAAAAAGTTAGCCGTTCTGAAAGCACAAGCTGAAAAGAATTCCCTGTTAAAAAACAAAGCTACCCAGGTTGCACAGCTTGTGGCACTACAAACTTCCCCACTGGGACTCTTTTTGATTGAGGAACAGAAACTACGGCTGCAGCAGGCTCCTCCAAACCAGAGAGGCTTTAAGGAGATGCTGCAGCGAGTCGAAAAGCGTTTCACCGAAGCGAATGCCTTTAGCGTTGTCGGTGAAATCAAGTCGGTTGCAGCAGGCCTCGGGTTTCATTTGGAACGCACCCGAACTGCCTGTGGAATAGAAACTCTCGTTCTTGAGAATTCTAATGGGCAGGCAATCTCAGCTCAGGTCAAGCCATCAGACCGGGGCGCGCAAATCTCTGTGGATCTACTTGGATTCGGCGATGGAAGGTGTCATAGCCTCATGGACGAACTGCTGAAAGGGCTTGAAGAGAAAGGGATACGGATCGGCGCGGTGCGGCGTCAATCCCATTACCGACGTGATGGACTACTTCATTCCGACTCGCGAGGCCCGCAAGAAAAGAAGGAACTGTCCCCACTCTCCCGGCCCGACCGGCAACGTGAGGAAGCTCGGCGCAGGCAGACCGTCTTATCGGAAAGCAGAAGACTTAAAAGAGGATAGGAATGGCTAAGTTAAATTCCGGTGTGACGGTGAGTTGTATTGATCCGATATCCGCAGCGATTGCTTCCGGTAACACAGCTTTGCTGGTTACCGGGAATATTTATGACCTCCAGACCAGCAGAGATTCGGAGATTGCCTTTCGTCCTCAAGAGCTAGCAAATCGCTTGCATGACGCCGGATTTACCATAATCCGTTATTCCAAATCTCAGGGTGGACGCATTCACGGATATTCTACTTTTCCTCCAAAAGAGAAGGAGCTAATCGATTCTCGCTTGAATGCGGTTGGATTACTGAACCTTCTTAACCGGGATGCTGCACCCAACAATCCTGATGAGATAAAAAACTTCTTTCGATCTATCGCCCGTCTACTTCAAATCCCATCCAATGGCCAGCGGTCTTTTGCTCTTGTTGTCGAATACTGTGAGCATCTGGCGCCAAGTGTTCAGACTTCGGCCGCTGCTACGGACGAACATACCATCGTATCGGAAACACTTCATATGCTTGCCCATGCTCCGGCCTTCAAAAAATCGGGAAACGTTTTAATCTGTCTGACTCGCGAGGGGCTGTACAACAGCTTACTGAATGATCTGCATCGAGTTCAGTTACGTTATCCCTCAGAGACTGAAATTGAACATTTTGTACAGGTGCTTTTCTCACACGGTGCAGATTCAACCACCGGGCGGTGCTACGGCAAACTGGAACCCGGACTTACAGAGAAAGAGCTCGCTCGGATCATGCGGGGATTGCCGTTGCGCGATATTGAAGGCGCATTTCGTGAAGCGGGAGCAACAAAAATCCCATTGAGCCGCAAGCGTGTGCTGGGAGTGAAAGCCGGTGCTCTGACTCGAGATTCTGAAGGAACTCTATCTGTCATGCCATGCCCGATCACCTGGGATGAAATCGTCGGGTTGGAAGTTGTAAAGAGATTCTTTCATAAACTGGCGGAAAGACTCAAAGCGGGTGACCCGGCTTCACCACGCGCCGTATGTATGGCTGGGCCGCCGGGCACGTGCAAGAGTTCCATTGCTCCGCTCCTGGCTTTGTCAAGCGGTTTTAACATCGTGAAACTGGAAAACCCGAAATCCATGTGGCTCGGCGAGAGCGAAAGAAGAATTCGCCTTGCTCTTTCCATTATTGAGAACCTCTCGCCTGCTATCACCTTCCTCGATGAGGTTACAGAGACCGTGCCATCGCGTAATGTTCAGACTGACGGTGGTGTTTCGGCAGATCTCTTGGCTCAACTGTTCATCTTTTTTGGCCGTGACGATCTAAGGGGAAGAGTACTGCTCCTTGCGGCATCAAACGATCCGGGAAGGCTTGACCCGGCGTGGCACGACCGGTTTTTGTTTGTTCCGTTCCTTGAATTACTCCCGAACGAAATGAGCTGTCTCTTTGGAACCTACGAGCGCCGCATCACGGGCGCAACCAACCTGGATCCAAAAGAGCCCGAACTCATCGAAGCAGCGCATGTGCTTCACAAGAAGGGAACCTCACCGCGACGGGTGTTTGACGTGATCAGTCGGGCGATTCTTTTTTCTTCCAGCGGAAACCTTACGCCAAACGATTTGTTGATTGCGGCGAAGGATTATACCGGCCAGGGAAACCCGATGAGCGTCGCCTATTGTTCTCTCACGGCAGTTGCTCTTGCATCATTTCGTTCCGATCTGCCGTGGAGTACCGATCCAAAAAATTATGCTTACCCCTGGTATCTCGTAGACCTGGTTGACAAAGAAAGTGGGGACATTGATCGGGAAAAGCTCCATAAGCGGATCGAAGAATATAGGAAGTATAGCAACCTATGAGTAAAGCCATTGAAGTTGTTTCCGGTTTTCTGAACGATTCAGATCAGTGGAGCGCCAGTCTTTGCGGCACGGAAGCCATTCGCAGTCTGGAGACAAAATTTACAGGTCTTGTTGGACATTCTTTTGCCGTAGCTGTTTGCAATGCGACTTGTGGCCTTTACGCCGCGTTTAACGCGCTTGAAATTCAGGATTCGGATGTTGTGACTACTCCTTTCACCTGGGCCGGGTCCCTCGTTGGTTTGCTGATGACCGGAAATCGACCAGTATTTGCCGACATTGATCCTCACACACTTACTCTTGACCCGGCAAGTGTGGTCAAGTCAATAACACCAAAAACAAGAGCCATCCTTGCGGTGGACGTTTACGGCTTTCCGTGCAAAGGAAATGAACTTCAAGCGATTGCCGATAAATTTAATCTCAGGATCATTCAGGATTGTGCCCAAAGCTTCGGTAGTTATGTCCGAGGGCATCATTCCGGGTGGTGGGCTGATGCATCCGTATTCAGCTTCGGACCGGGCAAGCCGCTTTTTGCAGGTGAAGGCGGAATAGTGACATTCAGAAATCGCATTCCATACGAGCGAATGATCGCCGCTACGCAGCATCCTTTGAGGCAAATGCGCGACCTGCCGGGAATAATCCCAAACGAATTCTTTTTGAACATTCGAATCAATCCTTTGGCGGCAGTCTGGGCCGATACGATGTTCGATGAGGCGCTCCTTTCGGTTGAAGGCCATAGGAAAAGGTGTTTGGACATTTTGAAGGTGATGGCTGAAAGAGAACTTATTCGACAACCTTTGATTGAGTTTGATATCGCACAGCCGTCGTTCCATGTCCTGAGCGTCGAGCCGCTCTGTCGCCCTGCAAAATTACAAAAAGCCTTGGATGATATTGATCCAAACTATTGTGTTGAACTTCTTCCGATAAGAAAGCTTCTTCACAAACACGCATTTTTCAGAAGACTGGCGGCGGAAAGAAAATGGCCGCAGTCGGAGCGGTGTCAGATAGCAGAATATCAATGCCGGAATAGGCTTCGGATTCAGATTAAACAAGGATTCGGCAAATTGGAGGAATCCGCAGCATACAAGCGCGATCAGAAACGATGAATGAAATTCGAGTGCTGATGATAACGATAATCGGACTGGGACTGATTCTAGGGTTGATCAGCAATAGAAAAGCTTTTGCTCTGATTGCCCGAGTGCTTCTGATGGCAGCCCTTTTGCCGATTGGTATCGCTGTGATTCAGCCGGCATTCAGTCAGCTCTCGCTGTTTGAGCGCATCATCACTATTTTAATAGTCTCCCTAATCGGGCTGGTACTCATATTACGAATTGTTCTGGGTAAGATTCTGTTCACAGAAATTGTTGGCCATTTTCTTTACGATGTTCTGAAAGTTGTGGTTCTCTTTCCTTTCCGGGTGCTGGCGAGACTTCTTCGCCGGTAGCTCGAAAGGAAATTGAGAGGTATAGGGTTTCATGAGGCGGGGAGCCTTTATCGCCAGTCTCTTCTGTGGAATCTTGCTGTCGCTGGGCAAGAATCCTTCACACTTCATTGTCTGTTTCATCGCTCTCATGGTCATTTACGGTTGGCTCAGAAACCTCATCGGAAAAGAAGGTTTCAATTCAGATTTCTGGCTTTCACTAATAATCGTAATCGTCCTTCCAGTTATTCTCTGTTCTTTAATCTCAGCAATCGGCTGGCCCTGGATTATCGCCACCCTGGTTATTCTTTCTCTTATATTGCTGAGGATTGATCGGCAAAGAAACCGAAATCATCCCATAAATTCACCTCGTGGAGCGGAGCGTACTCCTCTTTACCCGATGAATTACCTTGAGCGGCATGACCGTGGTGAGTGGGAATAAACATGAAAGGGCTGAACTTCATTCGCAGGTTGACAGGTGCAAAGATGACCAAGGCTACCCGGCGCTACCTGGATAACCTGGGCATAGCCGGACAGCAGCAATACCAAACTCGCATCGAAGATGCGTTCAAGGAAATTCAGAGACCGAGTGGTTCTCTGATTCATGTTGGAACTACTCCCTGGAGGAAGGATATAAAAGTTCCCATCAGAAATCTTTATTCACATTCCCTATGCATAGGCGCTTCGGGCACCGGAAAAAGTTTCAGTGCGGTCAATTTTTTAATGAGCACGATCTCCCATAAAGGCATGGGTAGCGGTGTTTTCGATGCCAAGGGCGAGATCTTCGACCTCGCAGTCCGGTACCTCTACGCATACTTGCTTCAACTTCCTCAAGAAGAACAAGACTCTTTTCATAAAAGGGTTTATGTGATCGATTTTTCCAATGCCGAATCCATTTGTCCGTACAACATTCTGCATGTTGCTCCCGGAGAAGACATAGAGTTTCTGGTTGAGCGAAGACTCGACGCCATTAGCGAACTATTCTCTGATTACGATGCTTCGATTTCTCTTCGCATGCGATCAATGATGCGGTACCTGTTCCTACTAGCCGGTCACAATCGTTTACCACTGCCATTGGCGGCCAGACTTTTGGATGACCCACAAATCTGTCTCCGTTTAGCACTGTCCTGTCCCGATGAAAGAGTGCGTCATTATTTTTGCCATAACTTTGAAAAGGAGATGGCAGCGACGCTTTTGGCAGTGCGTCAGCGCATCGACACATTACTTGCTGCCGAAAGTGTTCGTTTATCCCTTTCCTCAAACCGTTCACCTGACTTCAGTTTTCTGCAAGACAATGCTGCTATCGTATTAGTAAACACGGCTGGAAGGAACATCAGTCCCTCCGTATCGCGGCTTCTCCAGACCCTGATTCTCCAGGACATCAAGCAATCGATTTTCAGCCGAAAGAAGAACCAGACGCCTTTTATTTGGTTCATGGATGAGGCACAGGAATTTTACCGCTACCGCTCGGCGCAAACAGCATTGGAGCAAATCCTAACCATGGGACGTTCTTTTGGCAGTTTCGTTTGTCTATTGACGCAAGCGATAACTTCGGCGGTTCACGATCCGGATGTACTTAATACTCTGATGGCGAACATCGGTTGGTTATTAATGTTCCGCTCTACGATTCGAGACGCCAGGTTGATTGAATCGGCGCTTCCGTTGACAGGCAGAGTCCTAAAGAATCGGGGAAATCCATATAAGCAGCCAGAGTTGATGAGACTCGAAGAAGAACGGCAATATCGTCTGGCTTCCATTACCTCTCTTCACAATCGCACCGGGTACTTCTGGTTGAAAACCATCATGCCGGAAGCAGTTCCCATACAGACGCCTTCAGTACCTCAGCCTCATGAATTGGCAGGTTGCAGCGAAGAGAGACTCCAAATCTTCACGGAACAAATTCAACTCGGCTCTCGGATCAAGAAGGCAGACGTTGTTGCAGAAATTCGGAAGAGAGGCCAGGAACTCTTTGGGTCATTGGACACCAAGAAGACCGTCCCATCCGAACGACTTCTTCACTCTCTGGAAGAGGAATACAAGAGAAAAATTTGGGGGAATAAGGACTGAGGGAATATGAACTGGTTCACTTTTTTGAGAATTCTTGCCTATATGATTGCCTTGCCCTTTCTCTGTGGCTGGTTCCTTTATCGATCAGTGCGTCATTTATTCAGGCTTTCCGTTTCAATGAAAACAGAAGTATCCTGCCCGAACTGCGGTTTGGCCGTTTCTCTTGTGGGTATCTGGCAATGCACCTGTGGTTTTACGTATGCCGGAAACCTGATTATGGAATGTCCTGTTTGCGCCACGGTCCCTCGTTTTGTGCGTTGCCCGAGATGTCAGGTCACAAGGAAGCTACTATGATCCGAATCACCGAACGTGATCGCACTTTATTCCTCAAGCTTGCCGTCACGGGATGGCTTTCGACCTCCCAGCTTCAATATGCCTTCTTTCCGGATGTCGCTCGTAAGGTACTGAATAAACGCTTAAAAAAGCTGACCGGAGCCGGATATCTTACGGCAGTTCAGTTTCACAGGACGGAGGAGAAGCTTTATCGACTCGGGTTGAAGGGAAAGAACTTGATCATCACCGAAACCGAATTTCCAGAAGATAAAATCTATTTGAGCCGAAGACCGCCGGCACAATGGAACCATTTCTTGGCCATCAATACTCTTCGACTGGCATTTGAAACAGAAGTTCACCGGCGCGGGGGAAAGATAAATTTCTTTCTGAGTGATCATGAGCTCAGGAAGAGCCAATTGAAGGCTACCATTATTCCGGATGCTCTGGTGAGGTTTACACTCTTCGGAAATGATTATCGCCTGGCCATTGAGTATGACAATGGTACTGAAACGCTCCGTTACTTCCTCAGGAGCAAAATCTTGAGATACATGGACCTCTTGTCCAGTGGAATCCCCATTTTTGGATTATCTGATTTTCGCGTCCTTATTTTTACCAGCACATTCAAAACCGCATCCCGTCTGATGAAAGCATGCCTGAATAGTCCACTGCCGGCTGGATCCTTCTATTTTGCTGTTCTCCCAAAAGAAGATCCGGCGCTTGTCCTTTCGGACATTTACATCGATCCGGCAGCAGTGCTTTCAGGATCCAAGATTCTTTGGCGCCACCTGGAAGAGTTGGTGTTTCGAACTGGTGTCTCGATGCCCCACTGTGAGCATGATAACCCAAGCATTATGAATGATATGCCACCAAGTAAAGACCCAAATATATCCATAAAAAAAGCAGAACACTTTGAATTGCCCACCTTCGCCCCAGAAATGTTCCACCCTTCTTTAGAAGACAACATTCTCAAAAGCGAAGAGCATGAGAAGCAAAGTCTACCAACCGGTGCAAAGATAAAGTGATGCTCTGGTGTCTACTATATGAAAATGGGTTCATCTCTTGAGGGTGACTGTTTTTTTTCAATAAAGGAAGCAGCGGAGATATCCGGACTTTCCAAAAATACTCTGCTTATGGCTTCTGGATTGCCGCACTATCAGCCAACCGGTGAAAGAGGGAAAATACTTATCAAGAAGAGCGAACTTTTTAACTGGATCGAAAGATCCCGGATTCAGGAAGTAGATTTGGATATGCTTTGCCGGAAAGTGCTGGAATCTCTCAGAAAGAAGAAATCACCCGCCAAAAAAGAACAAGCCAGTTCCCCCACGATTACCCGAAAGGCGTCATGATGTTTACTTGAGCCGAATGACCTGGCCCATGGATTGTATTTTGGTTTTGTCGATCACGGGAAGATCGTTTAAAGCTTCCCGGTCCGCTCCGGGCTGCAGGTGACTGTATATGTCCATGGTCATTTTGATGCTGCTATGACCCAGCATCTGCTGGACATATTTCATGGACTTGCCTTTCCGGATCATCAAAGATGCGAACGTGTGGCGCAAATCGTGGAAGCGGATTTTCTTCAATTCTGCCAGCTTGAGACACTTTTCGAAATGTCGGTGTCTAATATTGTAGAATTCGAGGAGCTCTCCGTTCCTGTTTGGGAAAAGCCATTCCGGCAACTCTTGATTAAATTTAAGTTGCAATCTTGATTTATGTTCCCGTAATTCCTTCAGTACAGCATCTGAGAGATCAACTCTTCTGGTCTTATCGTTTTTGGGCGACTGCTCTTTCTTCCACCTGTTGATGGTTCTTTTCACGTGCAGGCACTTCTCCTCATAGTCTAAATCATTCCATTTCAGGCCGATGAGTTCCCCTGCCCGCATCCCGGTGTGAATGGCCATTAAGAAGAAACAGAAATGCTGGGGACTATGGGCAGCGACTTTCTCTAGGAACCGCTGCGCTTCTTCATCTGAAAATGGCCGAATCTCCTTATGTCGCACAGGGGCGTTCTTAAAAAGGTGCGACAGCTTTTTTGCAGGATTTTCCGATAGCATTTTGTGTTCCACAGCATGATTGAGAACGGCCTGGAGCTCAGAAACCGTAATCCGGATTGTCGGCTTGGCCAGATTTTTCCTGGAAAGCGAACCAATGAAATCTTCGAGTGCCGCTCTGCTGATCTCATTGAGTCTCAATTCGCCTAGTTGAGGCAGGATATGAATCCTGAAACTCTGATCGTATCTGCTCCGGGTGCTTTGGCGAAAAGCATCGGTTTGCAGGTACCCAGTTTGCAGTTTTTCAAAGTATTCCTTCAAAGTTGGTGCTGTTTCTTTGGGGACTTCCTCATCCTCGAATCTGAAATTCCCACTGAGAATTCTTTCTCTGATGATGCGAGCAGCAGCCTCGGCTTCTTTTTTGTTCGGACCAACTCTTTGTGCTTTTCTGCGTTTTCTGTTGTTGATGTAGATGTAATAGGCGTGACGCTGTTCGTTCCAACGAACTCTGACACTCATTATTTACCTCCGGTCCCGCCATGTGCAATTATATGGAAAACAGGGAGAAGAATGCAAACAGATGCAAACAGAAACAGAAAGGGCCAGTCAGCTTTTCAGCGACTGGCCCAGTAAACCTAAGTGTCACAAGCACTTAATGAGCGGGGCCGACGGGACTCGAACCCGCGACCTCCGACGTGACAGGCCGGCGTTCTAACCAAACTGAACTACGACCCCGATCGAAATTTGAGATTTCAGATTTCAGATTGAAGAACGCTCAGGCTCCAGCGCTTGTAAATCTGAAATCTAAAATCTGCAATCTGAAATCACGAATGGGCGGTATAGGATTTGAACCTATGGCCCCTGCCTTGTAAGGGCAGTGCTCTCCCGCTGAGCTAACCGCCCCTGCCGATCAAAAAAACCATGATCATGCGGTACAATTTCTGCAATCGCAAAGAATAGTATACCCGACCAGTCTTGTCAAGAAAACCGACCCTTCGACATCTATTACACGCGTGCGTAGATCTGTGTCAGTTTCAAAAGTCGGTTTGCGAGTTCCGGCGTGAACGACCCGGCTGGCGTTCGCCATTCCCAGTTGCCTGATGAAAGTGAAGGAAGATTCATTCGAGCTTCTTCACCCAGACTGAGAATATCCTGCAAAGGGATGATGCAGAGTCTTGCAACAGATGCAGAAGCCAGCCGGATCACGTCCCACGAAATGGATTTTGGATCGACCTCTCTCCCCAGATAAGTCTCCAATCTTAATTTGTCTTCCGGGCCGGCTTCCTTTTCAAACCAGCCAAGAATCGTATTGTTATCGTGAGTTCCCGTGTACACCACGCAATTACGACCGTAGTTGTGCGGAGCATAGGGGTTGGTCGGCAGATCATATCCGAAAGCAAACAAAAGGACTTTCATTCCGGGAAACCCGAGGCGTTCCATTACTTCCTTCACATCCGGTGTGATGTGTCCAAGGTCCTCAAGAATCAAGGGAAGTTTTGGAATCTCTTTCATCAGGACGCGGAAGAAATCATCAGGCCGCCCCCTTACCCATTTCCCATTGATTGCCGTTTCTTCCACTGCCGGAATTTCCCAGTACGCAACAAAACCACGAAAATGATCCAGTCGCACCATGTCGCAGAGCTTCAGGTTCTGCTTCACGCGACTGACCCACCAGGCATACTGTGTCTTTTCCAGCTCATCCCAGTCGTAAACCGGGTTTCCCCACCGCTGGCCCGTTTTGCTGAAATAGTCCGGCGGCGCTCCGGCTACATACAAAGGCCTCTTCGCATCATCCAGTTTGAAAAGATCCGGATGCGACCAGGCATCGGAACTATCCATGCTTGGATAAATAGGAATGTCCCCGATGATCTTAATCTTTTTTTGATTGGCATAATCTTTCAAAGCAAGCCACTGCTTATAAAAAACGTACTGCAGAAATTTTGAACGCAGAATTCTACGTCGTAATTTATCTCTCCAGGCGCTGAGTTTTTCCGGATTTCTATCGCGAATTTCCACCGGCCATTCGTCCCACGATACTTCCCTGTATTCATCTTTTAACGCGGCAAAGAGACTGAAGTCATCAAGCCAGCCGGCATTGTCCGCGCAGAACCGGTGGAATTCCTGATCGCGTGCGAGCCTTCCGGATGCGCTCTCAAAGGCGCGCAAAAGCAATTTTGATTTGCTTTCAACAACTTTCTGATAGTCAACCTTTGTAAGAGAAATTGACGTCACTTTATCAAGATCCGTCTGCGTCAGCAGACCAACCTGTTGCAGAATTTTTGGACTGATCAAAAGAGAGTTGCCGGCAAAAACTGAATAACTTGTATAGGGTGAATTTCCCAGGTAGGTCCCGGTTGGATTCAGCGGCAGAATCTGCCAGTAACGCTGCCCGGCCGCTGCCAGAAAATCAACAAAACGGTATGCTTCCGGTCCAAGATCTCCGATTCCAAAATCGGAAGGCAAAGATGTGATATGCAGAAGGACTCCGCTCCCTCGTTCCATTGGTACACTCTAATCAAGTCGTTCGATCCATTATAATCGCAACCCGCTTCGTTATTCTATTTTGTCGACACAATACCGGGATTCAACTCCGGTTCCAAAACACTTCCACGGGAAAAGCGATTCAGCATCAGCCCGGTAAAAATGATCACCGCGCCAAGCCATTGAAGGATCGATAAGCGCTCTCCAAGAAAGATCATGGCAATCAACAAACCGGCCACCGGTGTGAGATTCGAATACACGGAAGTGCGCGTGCTTCCGATCTTCTGGACTCCGTAATACCACGCAGAATAGCCGTAAACCAGGGCAAGGAAAGCGGAATAGAATACAGCGATCCATCCGTACCATCCGACGTTGTTCCAGTTCTGCTGTGAGAACGAAGGAATCGACAACGGTACGATGCACATCGTCCCAAACAGAACCGTGTAAAGCACGTAGTGTCTTGATGAGTAAGCGCTGACAAACTTCTTGGAAAAAGCTGTATACAGGCTCCATACAAATGACGCAAGCACCACAAAAAGATCACCCTTGTTCGCCGTGAACTCTCCAGCATGAAAATCCTTCGATCCCACGACAATGAAAATGATGCCTGAAAACGATAAAATGATTCCAGTCCAGACTCGTCCGCGAACTTCCTCAACGCCCAGCCAGCGAGTCAAAGCCGCGGTAAAAATCGGGGTTGTTCCAAGTAAGATAGAAACATTCGAGACATAGCTTAACTTCACGCCGTAAATAAAAAGGAACTGATAACAGGTGTTTCCGAGAATTCCCAGAATCATCAGGCTCAACATGGCCTTCTTATCGGGTGGAGTTTTCAATACGTCCCGGTAAAGTATCAGTATTGTCACTGTAGCTATGGAAAATCGAAGGCAATTGAACACGACGGGATGAAACTGGCGCAAAGCGACTTTGATGATGCTGATGTTTGCGCCCCAGAACAGAATCATACAAAACAGGATAAGATCCACTTTACTGAATCGTATTTTCATAAAACCAGACTGTTCAACTCAACCGGACTCAAAACAGGGTTGGAAGTTTCCGGCTAGACATTGTAACGGAGAAACCTGAAAACGAATAGACACAGTACTGGAAATTGTCCCGCAATTCAGTGACTCGTTGGCTCGTCAGGCCTTCATTTTTGTGATAGCCTCATTTACCTGCATGAATCGGGGAATCGTACTTTTCTCGCTGGTGTTCTCGCTGTACGTGTTCACATTAGCTCCGACCTACCTCTGGTCAGATAGCGCCAAGCTGGCTATCTATGTTCATGAAAAAGTTTTCACCAGCCCCGGGCTGGGAGCTCATTCCGGTCATGCTGTCCTCGGCTACCTGTTTTCGCTTCTTCCGCTACCGCCGGCTTACAGTCAAAATCTTATGTCAGCCCTTTTTGGCGCCCTCACAGCGCTGCTTTTGTACAGACTGTTATGCCTCCATGTGGATCACAAAATCGCGTTTTTGTGCAGCCTGGCTTTTTCGGTCAGCCATCTTTTCTGGCTTTATTCAGTGATCAACGAAACCTACAGTCTTCTTACTTTTTTTATTGTGTTGATTCTATATCTCTGTTTCAAATCACTTGAAAAGCCACGCCGGCTCTATATCATTGTCCTGGTACTCAGCTTTGCGTATACAAATCACGCATCCATAGTTTTAATCATACCCGGCTGCTTAATTCTGCTCTGGCAACCGGTCATCTATCGGTTCGTGACCGGCCGGAACGGATTGTTGCTGCCGGTTTTTGCTGTCATCGGCACAGCGCATGTTTTCTTGATTCCGCTTCTTCAGGGAATCAACATTTTCTCCAGCGCTACAGACGATGTGTCGGGAGTGCTGAACGTATTCTGGCAGGGCCCGGCTCAGATGATGTCTCAAATTCCACGGTATCCCTTTTATCTTCTTTATCAATTTCCAACACTTGGTGTTCCTCTGGGCATCTGGGGCGCGTTGATTCTATTTAAGATTCATCGTCGTTATGCTCTGGCTACATTTGCAATCTGGATTGTTTACGTACTTTTTGCGACGCAATATTTTCTTCAGCGTCTTTTTCCTTTGCTGATTCCGTCGTTCCTGATTTTCTCAATCTGGATCGCATTCGGTATCAGTGAACTGACATCACGGTTCAAGACTGAGAAACGCCCATGGTTGCCGGTTACGCTGTTTGTTGTTTTGTGTGTACTGCCTCCGGGAATTTATTATGCGTCGTATCGTATTGCCGAGTCGAAAAAAGTGGGCCTGGAGTTTGTGCGGCGTCTGCCGTACCGAAACAACTATCGCTATTATCTTTTTCCTCCCAAACATGACGAATGGGGCGCCCGGCGATTTGTGGAGGATGCATTCAAGCAGGCGGACAGCGACGCGATCATTCTGGCAGACTTCAATCCTGCTATGGCGCTGCAGTACGCGCAAAAGGTCTTGAATCAGCGCCCGGATATCAATATCCAGCTTATGGATTTCTGGATTAATTCGTATACCGATCCGGCCCGGGAGATCCTGATACACATTCGCGGGAATATTGCGGCAGGAAAATCCGTGTATCTTGCCGATAACTGGGAACCGTATTATTTTGTTTCGTCACTGAGTCACGAGTTTGCTCTCACACAGAACGGAGGACCGCTCTGGAAAGTCACGCCGGTTTCTCAATGAGAACGCCTCCGCTGGATGCTCAGCCAGGGAGACGCATTTACATTAGCTGCTTGTGGAATTCAGTTCCTGAAAATCGATGAGGGTATCGCGAACCTGGTCCGCAACAGGAAGATCGGGACCATAACGCAGAATCATGCTGTACTGGTCCAGGGCCTTCTGATACTCACCTACGGCCTGGTAGAGTTTCCCTTGATTCAACGCATTACGGGCAAGCTGATTCATCTGATCGAGCACCGGTTTATCGAACGAATTCCCGGGGTACGCCCTTCGGAAATCGTGACCGTTTTGCAGAGACTTGAATGAGGAGACAAGCGCTTTCATTCTTTCCGAGGCAGGAGCCTGAATCGCCGGATCTTTTGTAAGAGTGGCAAGCCTGTAACATGCCGACAGGTCTTCCAGCCTGGGAATCAGTTGTAACAATCGTTCGCGGCTTTTGCCGCTCAATTCCGTGTCCTTTTCCAGAAGTTTTAAATGAAGCTCAACTGCATCCGGATTCTTGTTCAGAATCCGGTAGTTTTCTGCAAGTAGAAACTGGACTTCGGGAAGCCGAGGATTATCCGGGAAATTACTGATGAATCTCTCAAGTGTCTGAGTATCAAAGGATCGCTTTGCTATCACTCCATCGTAAAGCGGTAAAATTTCTTCCTTCTCTTTTTTTGCCTTTTCCAGACTTTCCTGAAGTTTCTTGATCAACGGGGCTTCCGGATCATCCTGACGAATTTCGGTAATGCTGGTCTCATAGAGTTTTGTCAATTTTCCGTAATCGCGGAAAAACATCTCCTGCTTGTTTTCTTGAGTTTCTGCTTCCTGTATGAACCAGGAACGAAGTTCCTGTCCCGTTTTCCCTTTCGGCAAAGCCGCCAGAGCCATTCGTCGCAATTCTTTTTTTGCCGCTTCATCTTTTTCACGAGGCAAGTAATCAAGGAACATTTTCTGCGTTTTTTCTCTGTACTCTACGGCATCGGGAGGATTCCTTGAAATATCGATGGACGCAGCGAGTACCCGGGAGGACGCAACCCGGTCTTCCAGATAAGGATGCGTTCGCCAGTAGCCATAGCCCGGGGCTTCATAGATTCTGCGACGCATTTTTTCAAATAGCTGACTGGCGCCCTGTGGTGAGAAGCCGGCTCCGGCAGAGGCGCGCATTCCGCCCTCGTCTGCTTCCAATTCCAGCTCCCTGCCAAATCCCCGCAGTAACAGTTCCTGGAAGACAAGCCCGAATCCGGCAACTCCCTGAAGCACCTCTGATTTTCTTGATTGTTGAGGGTATCCTGTTAGCGGATCGTAGTTCGAACCGTTGTCTTTGAGGCCAACCGCGATTCCAACGATCAAGGCCTGATACAGCAGATTCATCAGTGTTTGCCGCTTGCTCATTCTCCGGAAGTGTTCGTTTTTTACGTGAATGATTTCATGACCAAGCAGCGCAGCCAGTTCGTCGTCGGTCAAGTCCAGATCGAGCATTCCTGTTGTGACGAAAACAAATCCGCCGGGTAAGGCAAAAGCATTCGGTTCTTCCATTTTTACGATTCGAAATGAAAAATTCGGCGCTTCCGGGACGGCCCGATTGCCGACACGGTAGGCAATATCGTTCAATCGTCGCAATTTTTCCGGGTCTTCGACAAGTCCGAGCTCGCTGGTTGCCTCCAGAGCTATCTTCAAGCCTTTTTCAAAATCTTTTGGCGCCGAATCCTTCTGGGTGGTGGCTCCGCATATCGGGAACCAGATCAGACAGAAAATACACAGTAGACCGGTAAGCCTTTTCATGACTCCATTTAATATAAGACTTTTGGCAGGAAATGAAAGACTGAAGTATTTAATCAATGGTAGAATGATAGATGCAGATCAGTTCACGATGCGAATTGCAGCTTTATCCGATATAGGACTGGTTCGCAACAAGAATGAGGATGCATTCTGGTTCGATACGGATCGCTCCATTTTCATTCTGGCTGACGGACTGGGGGGACACAGAGCCGGCGAAGTTGCGGCGGCACTGGCAGTCAGAATTGTTGCCGAGCGACTCTCACTTGCTGTTG
>Ga0247727_10008814_pt1 | contig 18566 bp, 20 predicted proteins | sample WisWelCaveWW1625_FD_202498 | JGI IMG/M metagenome (GOLD analysis project Ga0247727, IMG submission 202498) | Biofilm microbial communities from Wishing Well Cave, Virginia, United States - WW16-25 | ecosystem: Environmental > Aquatic > Deep subsurface > Groundwater > Cave microbial mat | place... | reverse complement strand
CGCCGCGCCCACTTCGCCTGCGATTCCCGTCCCATCGTCGCCTCCGGCCAGGAATCTGCGCCTCCGGACCGCGCGCTTCAGGAACGGTGTTGCCCGAACGGATACTGTTGACCGCCTTGCGCATCGCTCTGGCCTCGGCCCTGGTTTCCGCCATGCGGATCGCGTGCGGCGCGACCTTCGGGTTCACGTTCTTCGGGTTCGCGTCCCCGATGCCGGTGAAGGTCCCCCGGCTGGTCACGACCGTCGCGTGGACGATGGCCGTCTCGCCGTTCTCTTTCGACGGCGCCTGCAGGAGCTTCGTCCGGATGACCTGGAGCCGCTCCTTGTGGACCATATCGAGGAGGCCGCGGTAGCCGACCACCTCCTTCGTGCCGATCACCTTGCCGTCGCGGTCCTTGACCGGAATCCGGCGGGTGAGTGGGTTCTCGCCCTTCGTCATGTTCTCTCTCCTTGTCGCTGGATGTTTGAAAAGTGCTCTGCGGACTGCTCTGTAGTCAGCGTACGGACGGGGGAGACGCGAAGGGAGGGGCCGGGGGGAGCGTTCGGGGGTGCCCGCCCGCCAGCGCCCGGTTACTCCGAGTAACCAATTCCGCGCCACTTGGGCGCACGTCGGCCAGCGGCTCCGCGAATCAGCAGGTGAGAGGAGTTCCCATGGACAGCCCTACGCCCCTTCGCACCGCCCCCGACCAGCATGCCGAGCTCGTTGAGAGGGTCCGCGCCTCCGAGCGCGCGCTCGTCGGTGCGGCGCCGGGGCTCGAGCGCTACCTCGAACACGCGGAGTTCGTCCGGCAGCTCGCCTCCGCGATCAAGCGGGACGCCAAGCCGGTCAAGCCCGCGTTCGCGGCGCACGGCCTCGACTACCAGCTCGCGCGCCAGTCCATGCGGATGCGAGAGACCGTCGATCGGCACCGAAGAGAGTTCCCGGAGATCGTGAACCTCGGCCCCTCGCTCGTGCTCGTCGTGAACGAGGCCGAGCAACGGTTCAAGCGGGAGCGGAAGGGCGCGGACCACCTTCAGCGCCTCGTCGAGGATCTCCTCGCGGGAAAACCGCGCAGCGTCGTTCGCGCGGAGCACATGCCCGCCAAGGCGGGGTCACCCGCGGATCGAGTCATTCGCCTGCTTCGTGGCGGGAGGATGGAGCCGGCCCGGCAGGCGTTCGACGCGTGCAGCAACGCCGAACGCGCATCGCTCCGGGTCCTCGCCGGCGCCCTCGCGCGCCTCTGCGGGATCGCGGCCGTGGAGGCGACCGCCGGTGAAGAGGCTCCCATGGAAGACGGCCGGCCAGGCCTGCCGGCCGCATCCATCGCCGATGCGGTGGGGAGCGTGCTCCGATGACCCGCTGCCGCGAGTGCCACTGCCCGCTTCGCTCGGACGGGGCCTGCCCCACCTGCCGGCCTCCGCCCAGCATCGTTCTCGGAGCGCGGTCGCTCGAGGCGCCAGGCGCGTCTCGGACCCGCGGAGAGATCGTGCCTCAGGCGAGCTTCCGCGCGGCGCCTCCCGCGGAGCCCTCGGCCCTGCGACCGTCGCTCGCACGACCCCTCCCGGCATCTCTCTCGCGCGCGCCGCACAACTGCGACGGAGCGGCCATCGCGGGCGGTCTCATCGGCTTCTTTCTCGGCGCTCTCTGCGTCGCGAACGCAGTCGGGAAGGCCGCGAAGCAGACTCCGAGTCGGGAGAAGTAGCTCCGCGTGGTTGGCCTCGCGCTCGGCTCCGCGATCCTCCTTCTCGGGCTCGGCCTCGGGCGCCGCATTGTCCCCGTCCAGCTACCCCCCTGGGCCGGGAAGGTCCTGGGTGTAAGCGCGGCATGTGCGCTGTATGCCGCCGCTCTTGGCGCATTGCCGCCTTGGGGGCGGGCGATCGCGCTCGTGCTCCCCCTCGCGGCCGGAGCCCTCGTCTTCGCGGTGTGGAGGCGCGGTGCGTCGGCGAAGGATCGCGAGGCGCAGCGCAAGGCGCTGCACGCCGCGAGGCGCACAGCTCGCCGCCGCGCGCCGCCCCCGCCGCCCGCGCGGGCGAACGTCGCGGCGCCGTGATCGAACGGTTCGCGTCGTGGCTTCGTCGTGTCTCGGGCGAACGGGATCACGCCCGCGGTGTGGCCGCCGAGCGCGACGAGCTCAAGGCCCTCCGACGCGACGCAGCGGATCCCACCTTCTCCCGAGAGCAAAGACGTCTTGCGGCGAAGTCGCAGGGCTCGGTCGTCCTCGGCGAGGTTCTGCGCGAAGGCTTGGTAGGTGAGGAGTTCCGGGTCGAAGCGCGCGACCTCCTCTCGGCCCACGCCTCCGTCACCGGAGCGTCCGGTGCTGGCAAGACGTTCCTCGTGCTCCTTATGCTCATGGCACTTCTCCGGAGCGGACTGCGCGGAGTGGTCCTGCTCGACATGAAAGGCGAGGTCTCGGACCTCCTGCTTCGGAGCTTCCTCCCCGCGTGGATCGGCGGCGTCGGGCAGGTCGAGCGCGCTGCAATCCTCCGGGAGCTCGTCGTTCTCGATCCGTTCGCCCGGGGGACGCTGCCACCACTCAACGTCCTTCGGCGCGACCCGCAGGTCGTGATCGAGGTCCAGGCGTTCGACCTCGCTTCGTCTTTCGAGCGGGCCGTGGGTGCCGAGATGGGTGTCCGGCAAGACACGATCCTCGACTGGAATCTCCGGCTCGCTATCGACCAGGGGCTCTCCTTCGTCGGCCTGCGCCGGATGATGGAGGAGCCTTTCCTCCTCGAGGCGCTCGTGGCCCGAACGCAGGACCGGGACATCAAGAGGTACTTCCTCACCCGCTACGCCTCGGAGCCGCAGGCCTCGAAGCTCTCCCTCCTTGCGCGGCTCGACCGGTTCCTCGCGCTGCCGAGCACGCGGCTCTCGCTCTCGGCGCCGGGCTGCGTCGACTTCGACCGGATGCTCACAGGCGGCATCTCGATCATAAACCTCGGAGGAGCGCCCGCCGGGTGCGAGGACGTCGCGAAGTTCTGGGCGACGATCCTGCTCACGAAGATCATCCGCGCGATCTTCAGGCGCGATCCGTCCGGCAAAGCTCCGCCAGCCCTCCTCGTCGCCGACGAGTGGCAGGAGGCGCTCACGCGCCCGATGGCCGAGCAGTTCGAGCGCGTGCTCACCCTCGCGCGGAGCCGAAACGTGTTCTGCTGGCTCGTCAACCAGCAGCTCGGGCAAGTGCAGAAGGCGTCTCCCTCGCTCCGGGAGATCCTGGTCGGAAATACCGCCATCCAGGTCCTCTTCCGCGCGAGCCCCGAGGATGCGCGTGCGATGCGTCACCTCCTACCCGTGGGCGGGCGAGCGCCTCGCGCTTCTCCGCTCCCGTGGGAGCGCACGACGGGCGGGCCGTTTCTCTCGGCGGCGGAGGAGCTCGAAGCGCGGGTCTCCGAGGTCGCGCAGATGCCCGAGCGGGTCGCCTACTTCTGGGACCGCCGCAAGCCCTGGCGGGCCGTGAGATTCCGCACCGCTACGCTCGCGCAGCCGGACCTCCGCGCGCTCCCCCGCGATCTGGTCGACGGGATTGTGCGAGGCAGCGCTGCGATCCCGGTCACGGAGCTCGAGACCGCGAGCCGCGCCGAGGCCGATTCGCTCGACGCTCTCGCGAGGCTTGGCGGCGCCGCGACGCCTCCCTCGGTCGCCGGCGGGCCGGCAAGACCCGCGCGGCGCCGGAAACGGAACCCGAAACTTCCGAACCTCGGCTGATGGCGAAGAAGATGGGAGGCGGCGGCACGCTCTGGGTCCTCGGCTGGATCCTAGCCGGTCCGTGGTTCGTTCTCTGGTCGGCGTTTCGGGCGCTGCGCTGGCTCGGATCGCTGGTACGGCACGGGCTCGCGCTCCGACGCGCGATGCGGGACGAACTCTCATGTCCGGTGGGTCACCTGAACTCCGCGGTCGGCCGCTGGGAGTGCAAGTGCGGTTTCGTCTTCATGGGCTGGGCGTTCGCGCCTTGCTCGAACTGCGGGGAACCGGCCGGCTGGTTTCCCTGCGAGCGCTGCGCGCTGGGCGTGAGATCGCCGCTCGCGTGATCTACGCCGCGAGCCGCTGCGGCGGGCACCATACCGGTAGTTCCGCGAACGCGAGGACGCGATCGTATGCGTCGCGGACCTCGGCGACCCATCGGAGCTTCACGGAGCGTCCAAACGCCCAGGCGATTCTCGTCGCCTTGTCACGGGCGATGCCACCAGCCGAAGCGTGGAGCGCAGCGCCGCGCGCCCAGTTCGCACTCATCGGGAACGTTCTCCAGGCTTTCCGATCAATCGCCCGACCCGACTCGTTGACGAGGGCGCAGCGAATGCAGGTCGGCAGGAAACGTCGACCGCGAATGATGACCTCGAGCCGGGCGGAGTAGCTCCAGCGCTCGTATGAGACCCACCGGGCATCGACCGTGCCGATAGGCGCGTCGAACTCGCTGAGGCAGAGGGGAAGGTCGTCCGTAGTCCCGTACCGCATTGGAGTCTCGAGGCCCAGGACGGCCAGTCGGTCCTCCGTGTCCAGCAGGGCACGCGCGTCCGACACGAAGCTGTGGTCACCGAGGATGAGATCCCCGTTGGAGGCTCGAAGCGCGTCCAGGAACGCCAGAGTGAAATAACCGCCCTCGCCGATGTCGTCCTCGTGGGCCTTCCTGTCTGCTGCAACCGCTGTGATCACCCGGGCGCCGCGCGATGCATGCGCGATGGCCCGCGACCACGCCTGGATCCCATCCTCGATCCCGGAAATCTCGGCGCCCTTGCGCAAACGGTCGACGAGGGCGCCGGACCCGCACGAGTCTAGGACGACGAGGACCCGCGGGATTCGGCACGCTCGGACGTACCGCTCAAGGAGGTCGAAAGGCAGCGTCTGGTCAGCAAGTGCGAGGCCGCGGCTGTTGCCGTGACCGCTGAAGTAGAACACGAACACGTCGGGCCGTGCCCGGGCGGCCGCAACAAGCGCAGCAGCGACGGCGTCACCCGTCGCGCGCTTCCCGAGCAGGACGGCCTTCGCTGGATTGCCGGCGCAGGGGCCGCGGGCGGAGTGCAAGAGGATCGAAACGCTCGCGGCGTCCTTCTCCGCCCACCGCAGGGTCTCAACCCCCGGAACGCGGTTGACGCCGATCGCAAGAAGCTGGACAGCCGGAGCCCTGAACTCGGTGAGATCCGACACGCAACTCTCCTTTGCTTGGGGATTCTGCCACGAGTCTCGGTGGGATGGAACCCTGCCCCGACCGGACCGATCGCACCGGATCCCGACAGGCCGTCTCGACCGAAACCGATAGAAACGCCGCACAACGAAACCTCGCGTCCGAATGCGTGGAAGCGCGCGCGGCACCACACCGTCGGACGAACCGCGGACATCATCGACGATGCCGCCGGGGGTCGTCCCATGCGCGAAGACGAACCGTGCGCGGGATCAGCGCTCAGGTGAGCCCTGGCCCGAGGACGCACGAGGAAGGAGGACGGCCCATGGGCGCAGGAGGTTGAAGGACGTGTCAGCGTTTTCTGCGCACGCAGCCGCGCGAGTCGCGAATGTTCTGCTGATGGAGGTGCTCCATGGGCGGATGCGGCGCACGCGGGTCCGAGTAGCGAGTTGGGTGGTTTGGGTTCTCGCGCAGGTCCTGCACGCGGCGATCGCGGGCTACGGCGCGACCATCCTGGTCCGCGCAGTGGAGGCGACGCGCGCACCGCAGGACACGCAGGAGATCACAGATCGATCGGCTCGGAGGTGCCGATCCGCATCTGAGGGGACCCCGAAGGGAGCGGGGCCAAAAGAGGTCGATCGCGCTGGCGGGTGGATCGAGTCGGTCGTGGTTCGGTCGTTCGGGGATGCCGGCGCGCTTCGCGGCGGCACACCGGGCTCCCTTACTCACGAACCTACTTCTCCTATGGCCAACTATCACCTGTTCTACGCGATCTCGAAGCGGACGCCGCCGTCGCCCCGAGTTTGGAAGGCGATCCAGGACGTCCAGGCGGATCTGAACCGCCGTTGCAGCTGGGTGCACGAGCGTCTCTCGCTCGCGACCTCGCGGCCGGCCCCGCGCATGCCGTTGCTCTTTCCATTCTTCCAGCTCACCCCGTCCCCATCGATGTTCGCCGGTGCCGGCGAGCGCGAAGGGGGTGCCGCGGTCTCGCCGCGCATCCCGGAGGCATTCGCCTCGGGCTCGACCCGTGTCCGGGACAACCTGTGGAACGCGCACCTCGTGGTCGCGTTCCTCCGGCGTGTGTCGGCCGAGCACCCCGAGCTCCTCTTCGAGCTCCACGACGACGGCGGCTTCGTGCAGGCCGGGGCGGTCTGGATCCAGAACGGGAAGGTCAAACTGCAGCGCGAGTGGCTGAACCGCGAACGGGAGCGGGTGCTCGAGAGGTTCGGCGATCCGGAAGCAGCCGCGCCGTTCGTCTGGGCGGAGCACGAAGCCCTGGAGGGCCGATTCTTTCTCGAGGCACCGGCGTCCGACTACGCGGAGGTGGCGGAGATCCAGGAGCTGGATGCCAGCTGGGAGCAGCTACGGGCGATGAGTACGTCGGACGCCGCTGACCTCGTCGTGGAACGCGCGACGTCTTCGGCGGTTCCGGCTCACGCCGCGTAGACGTCGTCCACCCTGCCCGCCGGTCGACCACCGCGGGGATGGGGGCGGGCGGATCGCAAGCCCGGTGTTGTCGCGCGAAGACGCGTCGGAGAGTCCCTCGAGCGAGAGCCTACGGCCGAGACTCGGGACGCCGACCAGGAATCCGCGTAACGGTCTTGCTCCTCCGCCCGCCCCCGAACGCGGTTCGCACGCACGAGGCTTCTCGCCTCGAACCGCAGATCGGAATCGACGCGACAAGCGCGCACGCCCCGGTCGTCCCGATCGAATCCATGACTGATGACGACGATGACGACTCCCGCGACGATCGAGCCGCACCCCTCCGCCAGCCCGAAGCGCTTCCTCCCCATCCTTCCCGCCGGCGGAGCAAGTGAGCCGACCTTCGTCGCCCTGCAGCGCAAGGAGGCGGCTGTCCTCGCCGAAGTCGCAGCCCTCGACCTCGCCGAGCTGCGCCGCCACCCGCTCCTCTCCGCGAACGCGAAGACGAGCGTCTCCCTCGACTTCCCGATCGGCCAGACCTGCGAGCCGACGCCGATCTGCGCCAAGGTCTGCTATGGGGCCGTTCCTCGAGCGGCGACCACCTGGAAGAAGTCGCTCCGCAAGCGGCTCCGCAACCTTCGCTACGTGGAGCTCGCCCCGGTCGACGAGGTCGTCTATCGGCTCAGTCGCGAGTTCCGGCGGGCGCAGCGGCGCTGGGCGCCGAAGGCCGCGATCGACTTCCTGCGAGTCTGCGGCACGGGGGACCTCTTTCCTGCCCTCGTACCCGTCGTCAACCGGTTCGCCAGGGCGAACCCGGACATCCGCCTCTGGGTAGTGACTCGCCGCTTTGATCTCGCCGGCGGGATTGTCACCCTGCCGAACGTCTTCCTGCAGCTGAGTCTCGACCGGAGCACTCCGCTGGCGCTCGAATCCGTCGCGCGCCTCCTCGTCGCGACCCGTCCGCGGGCGTACCTCTCGTTCCTGCGCACGGACCCCGGCAACGACACGCGGGGCGCGGCCATCGTCTTCAACGAGAAGCGCACGCCGGGACTCCCGTACGACGCCGGAACGGACTGCCCCGCGGACGCGGGGAGGCTCCCGCTTTGGAACGTCCGCGGTGTCGGCGGCACCGCCTGTGCGCGCTGTCGGAAGTGCTTCAGCGAGGGCACGCAGGTCCGGCAGTGGCGCCTCCTCGAGGCGCGGCCGTGAGGTCGCGGACCATCCAGCTGCGAGGCGGGGACGTTCGCGCGATCCGCCTCGTCCTGGGGCGCGATCACCTGCGCGTTCTGGTTTTCGACGACGACGGCGCGCGGCCCCTCATCCAAGCACGTCTCGATCGCGCGGAGATCGCGCGCCTCCTCGCCGCGCTGCGGCTCTTTCGGCGTGCGTAGGCGCCTCTTCGTCCTCGTGGACCGGCGGCTCCGACCGGTCCTGGCTGCCGGACCCGCTCCCTTCGACGGGTGCACAGCCGCGGAGGCGGAGGCCGAGGCCAGACGGACCGTGGGTCCACTTCGCGCCGGGTGGCGGCTCGTCCCGCTCTCGCCGCGTCTGGCGCGTGCACTTCGCAAGATCGCGGTCGCCTTGGGACTCTCCTCACGTCCGCGAGCACGCGCGCGGTGAGTCGCCGAGAGAGGCGCTCGGGATGGGCCTCGGGGATCGGCATGCGGCCGAACCTCACGCGCGACCTCGCGATCCTCTACACGGTCGGGCTCTGCAAGGTGCTCCCCTCCCGAGAGATACGCCGTCTCTTCTTTCGGAGCCAGGCAACCTGCGCGGACCGGCTCCGCAAGCTGTTCTGCGCGGGACTGCTCGACTGCCACGTGCGGAACCTTCACGAGCCGAACTTCTACGCGCTCACCGAGCGCGGACGCGCGTACGTCTGCGACCACGCCGACGTCGAGCCATCCGATCTTGCCGTCGCGCGTGCGCTCCCCGCGCAGCTCGACCACCTGGTCGCGACGAACGAGGTTCGGGTCCACCTCACTCTGGCTACGCGCAGCAACCCGGAGGTCGAGCTGGTTTTCTTCCGGCCGTCCTGGGAGCTTCAGGCGGAGCGACAGGCCGGGATCGTCGGGCTAGTACCGGACGCACTCGTCGGCCTCGAGGATTCTCGAGTGCTCACGGTCGTTGCGCTCGAGGTGGACCTAGGAAGCGAGGCGCCGGTGATCGTGAGGCGCAAGGTCGTCCGCTACTCGCGCCTCACGGCGGCGGGCCTCCCCTTCTATGGGCACGAGCACGTTCTTCCCGTGGTTCTCGCTTCCGGGACAAGACGGCTCCGGCAGCTTGCGGTCGCGCTCGCGGAGGCCGGCGTCCGAGACGGAGTCCTTCTCGGCGACCTCGAGACGCTCGACGAGCACGCGGTCCTCGGCCCGGCGTTCACACTCCCGCGCGATATTGGAGACGAGGCCGCGGGACACGATCTCCGGGTCTCGCTCACGGGCACGATCCTTCACGAGCGTTGAGACCAGCATCCCGCGACGAGGTCCCCTCACGGCCAGGGGACGCGGGGGCCGTGCAGCGTCCGAATGCGCTCGGCTTTTTTCAAGGGGGTAATTGGCAGATTCGAGAATCTTGATGTCGGTTCGTTCGCACGTCCTAGCCGGGTGGCCCGAATCAGTAGGTATGGGCGCCAATGGGTGACGGGGTGAACTGCAATTCGTTGCCGTTCGTCGTTCGGATAGACCGAGCGGAACTCGCGCACGACTTCGGGTGCGTCCGCGAATCAAGAACCATGGGCGCTGGAGGCTGAAGCGATGTCGGACCCGACGCTCAGGACGTCCGCCGGAGCGGCGAGCGCCCTGCCTGCCATAGCGGCAAGCAGGCAGACGCCGGTAGGCGCGATCGACCTCGCCATCGCCCTCGACCGGACGGCGTCTTCGATCGTTTTTCAGAAGGGAATAGGATTCTTCGCGCGGATATTCCTCTCTGAAATCGAGAGGCTCTCGCCTTCGGCGCGCTGCTGGGTCCAATCGCATGGCGACGAGGACTTCGGCGAGCGACCGGAACTCCTGACCGACGGTGAGAGTCCGGCTCAGGCACTCGATGACATTCGGCGGGTCAGCTATGTAGGCGGCGGAGACCTGCCCGAGACGCACAGCTCCGCGATCGAGCGGATCCTGGATCTGGTCCCGTGGCGCTCGGCATCCGGACGCGGGACGGGGATACTGCTCTTCCTCGGGACGCACGAGACGAAGCCCGCGGCCTCGGGTCGATCCGCGCGGGAGATCGGGCGGGAGATCCGTCGTCGCGGAATCCTCTTCTACGCGCTTTGCGAGCCGACGGACGAGCTCAGGCGGCTGGTTCGCTCGGCGAGGGGCGTTCTCCTCCCGATCTCGAATGATCCGCCGCGGGAGAAGGTGGAAGAACTTGCGCGCGCTGCCTGCCGCTCGGTCCGGGCGAGCGTGGGACGGCCTGGTGGACGCCAGTAGAGGAGGATGAAGAATGGAAACGAAAGCGCGAACACGAGACGAACTCCTCACCGCAGGCGTCGTCCGCCCGATGTCCCTCGGGCGGGGTGCCCGACAGCTCGCCGTGGCGGTACTCGACGTGTCCGGGTCCATGCACGGCCAGAAGACCGCTGACGCGTGCGCGGCACTCGCCGCCCTGCGCGAGGAGCTTGCGTCGCCCGCTAACCGGGACGGCTTCGACCTCGCGGTCGTGGCCTACGCGGACAGCGCGTCGGCAATCCTGCCCGCCCGCCGGGCAAGCCAGACAGCTCCTGCCGACCTCGTCGTCCGGGTCAGCCTCGGCGGAAGCACGAACTTCGCAGCTGCACTCACCGAAGCGCGCCGCGAGATCGATCGAGCGCTCGCCGCGGAGTCACGCCAGCTTCGGCCGGTCGTCGTCTTCTTGACCGACGGACACTGGAATACCGGGCCCGATCCGATCCCGCTCGCGGCGGACCTTCGCTCGGTCGCCGACGTCGTCTGCATCGCGTTCGGCTCCGACGCCGACCTCCAGGCGCTCGAGCGCCTTGCGACCTCCCCCCAGCACGTCGCGCGATGCAGGACTGGACCCGAGCTTCTCGCCTACTTCGCGCAGGTCGGCCGGTCCATGAGCGAGTCTCGCGCCTCGGGGACTCCGGCCTCGATCGCCCTCGCCACGATCGGAACCCAGAGCCGCCAGTGAAACGCGTCCGGCCGGACCCGCGACTCCTCGCCTACCTCCGGGACCTGCGGCGAGCGGCGCGCGCCGCGCGCCACGACCGCCTGCCGAAGCAAGGACGCTCGTTCGGGGCGAGGGTCTCGCCAGGGGTCCGGCTTGTGGCGGGCATCGTCGTGGTCCTCGCAGTCCTCTTCGCTGGCGGGGCCGCGTTCGGCGCAAGGCGCGGGCACCGTGCGGGCGCCGATTCGGCGTACGCGGGGGTTCAACTGGCTCCCGTTCCAGCCGAGGAGGCCGCAGCAGCGTCGCCTGCCGGGGAACGATGCGATGCGGCGGAGAGACGCCGCCCGAGCTTCCTGGTTCTCCTCGTCCCACAGCCGCGCGTGCGCCATGCGGCAGCGTCCGCGGCGCCTCCGGCTTCGGCGCGGACCTCCGGTCACGACCATGCGGGACTCTGGACCGCGACGGCGGTCGCCGGGGTCCTTGCGGTCGCCGGGGCCGCTGCCGGGACGCGACGCCTCCGCCGCGCCATCGCACGGAGGGCCGACCGCCTGGGGCAGCGCGAGCCCTGCATCGGACTCGCGGTCGCGAGCGTCAAGGGACATGTCCGCAAGCGGAACGAGGACCGCTGCGAAGCCTTCCGTGTCGCCTGTGCCGAGGTAGTGGTCGTCGCCGACGGCCTTGGCGGGCATCCTGGCGGAGCGCAGGCGGCGCGAATCGCGGTTCGCTCAGCGACCACGCACCTGCGCCGCGAGCTTCCAAGGACGGCGAGGGACTGCCGCCCGGGAGGTGTCCGGGCGCTCGTCGCCGAGGCGATCTGGCACGCCGGCAGAGACATCGCGCTCGCGGCGGCGCGCGGCGGCCATGCGCCCGACGCTCTGCGGACGACCCTCGTGGTCGCAGTCGCGCTCGCGGACACCTACGTCGTCGGCCACATCGGCGACGGTGGAGCTGTCGTCCACCGTCGGAGCGGTGAGGTCGACGTCCTCCTCGTTCCACAGAAGGGCGACTCTCCGAACGTGGTCGCCGCGTCGCTCGGACCCGAGACCGAAGGGTCGCCAGCTATCTCGGTCTTTCCCAGACGCGCCGGAGATTTGCTCCTCGTGATGACGGATGGGGTCGCCGACCGCGTGCCCGGGACCTTCCCGTCGGCCGTGCGCGCGGTTATCGACGAGGAGCGGGGCGACGCGCGACGCGCCGTCCGACGCGTGCTTCGCACGCTCGCCGAGGCGGAGGACGAGGTCGGCTACGTCTTCGACGACAACATGACCTTGGGTCTCCTCGGAACGCCCGAGCGGACGTCGGCCTCGGCAGCAGAGTCACTCGTGTGATTGAGACGCTCCGAGACACGAACGGTCGCACGTACCGCGTGGAGGCGTTCCTCGCGCGCGGAGGCCAGGCCCGGACCCTGCGGGTGACCGAGCGAAGGTCGTCGGCGCCGTTCGTCGCGAAGATCTTCCACCCGCAGTACTCGAACGAGACGACGCGCAGAAGGATTGCCTGGCTCATCGGCGCCGAGCTGTCGCGCAGGTCGCCGGCGCTCGCCGGACCCTACGCCGAGCTCCGGCACCGCGACGGGGTCGGATACCTCATGCCGCTCCTTCCGGGTAGGAGCCTCGACGAGGAGATGGCGAACCCCACCTGGACGCTCGTCGGGGGCCTCGGCATCGGGGCGGCGATTGCCTTCGCGGTCGCGACGCTCGAAGGCATCGGCATCGCGCACGGGGACCTCTCGGCCGCGAACGTTCTCTTCTCTCGCGACGGCGCCGGGGTCCCCAACGTCACCCTGATCGACCCGGACAACTTCGCCTACCCGGGCCTCCCGCCGCCTCCCATGGTCGGCGCGAAGCCCTACTGGGCGTGCGAGATGCTCCGGGGCGCGGCACCGTCGGTCGAGAGCGATCGCTACTCGCTCGCAGTTCTCGCTCACGAAATCCTCTACCTCCGGCATCCCCTCGCATCCGCCGTTCCGCCGGACGCCGACGAGTCCGCCTACGACGCCGCGCTCGCGTCCGTCCGGTGGTTCGACGACCCGGCCGGCGCGTCGAAGGCCGGCGACCCGCCGCCCGCAGGCTACCCGGCCGGGATTCTGGATGTGGCGACCAAGCGCCTCTTCCGGCGGGCGCTAGTTTCGCAGCGAGAAGATCGGCCCACGGCCGCCGAGTGGGCGCAGGTGCTCACCCGCGCCCTTCGGCGGGTGTGGGAGTGCGATCGCTGTGAGGTGCAGTGTGTGAACGACTCCTCACGGAGGTCCTGCCCGAACTGTGGGCACGAGCCGCCGGCACTCTCCCTCGTCGTGGAGGGCGGAGCGAGGATCTCGCTCGCGGCACCCGTGACCGTGCTCGGACGGCAGAACCTCGGTGCGGGCCTCGCGATCTCCTCGACCCATCTCGTCGTGCGCCGACACGGACTCGAGTACCGGGTCGAGGACATCTCGACGAACGGATCCTTCCTCCTCACCCGACACGGCTGGGAGCGGATCCCCAAGGGACGTGAGGTCCTGGTCGGCCGCGGCCGGCGAGTCCGCTTCGCGGGAGAGGTCGAGGCCTGCTTCGTCTGATGCGTGGAGTGGAAAGCGGTGAATGCCCTTCGGCCATCCGCGTCGTTCGAGCGCCTCTAGGCTTCAGTCTCTGCCGAGCCCTCGCCAGATCGGGGCTCGGCCATGGCCAGCGCGGATTCTAGGTCCAGCGCGACCTTCTTCGAAACGCGCGCGAAGTCCATATCCCCGAGCGTTCCGCGATCCGTCCAGTAGCCGCCCTTGAGCCGGTCGCTGGCACCGACGGCCAGGCGCAGACCCCCGTGGTGCATCGGATTCCGCGCTTGCCTTGCAACGCTCGGCTCGTGGCGGTAGAGAGCGGACACGCCGAATCGGCCGTCGTTTTCGCGGAGCATGCCGGCGGCAAGACCAACTGATGTCGCCTCCGTCGTGTACAACGTGACCGAGAGCGCCGTCAGCGTCTGCCGAATCGCGAGGAATGCACGGACCGGCGGAATCGTCGTCCCCGTCTCAGGGTCCTTCCAGTTGCTCTGAACCGTGCCCTGCCACGTGCCCTCGAGGTCAGGAATCCGGACCATCAGGCGCACGACCGGCCAGCGCCAGACCCAGCGATCGGACGCTGCCAACGCTGCGGCGACCACCATGACGATGAGGCTGAGAGGCCTGAAAAAACCCACGTCCACTTCCGTCCCGAGTACCGCCAGCGCGAGAGCCCAGGTGCAGGCCGCCAGAGCGATTAGGATCGTGAGAGGGACTCGGCCGGGCATGCTCACGACGGGAATCCGACGCGTCGCCATGCCTGCGCCAGAAACTCGTGAGCCTGGGCTCGCGTCCACCCCTGCTCGGGGCCGAACAACCGCTTCCTGCCGCTCACTTCCAAGAGTGCAGAGGCGGTCGCGTCCTCCCTTGTCACGTTCCAGGCATGGCTGATCACGGCCCTCACGTCCTCGTAGTAGCCCCCCGCCTCGCGGTTGAAGCATGTGTCCGGCGCGATGTAGGCGAGGCACTCGAGGAGAAACGAGGCTGCGGGTGCGCACGCGGCCCGGGCTTCCGGCGTTCCGCGTTCCTTCATGTCGTCCCTCAACCGCTTGAGGATTCTGGCCACCCTCTTGAATCTCCGATTCGTTGCTGCGTTGCGGCGGACTCCCGAGTCATAGTGCTCCTTGTGCCAGTTCACGATGCGCCTGTTCGGGTCGTTCGCCGGGCGCGTTTCGACGCCCTCGAGGTACTCCCACCGTCCGTCGGCGAATCTCTTCCCGGTGTAGTACCGGTGGAGCACGAACGGCGTGGCGTCCGCCGGAAGGCGGTACGAGTTCCCGGCGATGTCGAAGGTCTTATTCCCGGGCGTCACGTCCGTCCCGAACTTCTGACGCAGCGCGCGGCCGATGTCCGAGCGGAACTCGCCGAGTCCGTACCTCGAGACCACGCTCGGGATGCCCACGTCCTCGGCACGGACTCGATCCGGGAGCGTGTAGAGGAAGGCATCCTGAAGCACGAGCGCCACGTCGACATCGCTGCCGAGGCGCACGTTCGTATTGTTTCTGTAGGAGCCGGTCGGGTAGATGTTGAACGCCCGGCTTGAGAGGACGCCCGTCTCCCGAACGGCCTCGCTGATCATTCGCGCGGCATTGCTCGCCTTCTCCTCCTCGCTCTCCGAAGGCGGCTTGGCCCACTGTTTCAGTGTCTCGTGCCAGTTCGAGGACATCCTCACCTCCCCGTGGATCGGCCCGATCTGCGACGGGCTGCGCGCCAGCTTGGCCACGGGCGGGGACCACGTCAATCGACCGCGGGACTGCGGCCTGTAAGGCCTCGAGGATGGGAGCCTCGAGGAGGGTGTCTATGCGGCCCGCCGCAGCAGATAGGGCGGAGATCGGCGCGTGAGGAGGAGCGTCCAAGTGCAGCCGCGGCAAGCCTGCAGCGTACCGCGGCAGGACCTACAGTTGCTGGCGAATCACGCCGCGCAGGCGCGCCTCGACCTTCGCCCGCCGGTGCGCGATCGTCGTCCGGTCCCGCTCCCACGCGCGAGCGATACGCTCGTCGTCAGGACCCTCAAGTCCGAGGATTCGAGCAACCGCGACGGCGAGGATCACGATGTCGAGCCCGTCACGCGCGGCACGCACGCCGTCGAGGACCGCCCAGGCGAGTGCGCGCAGGATTCGAACCAGGTCGTCGGCGCTCATCTCCCTACCTCGACTGCCGCGACCAGCGTGGCGGCCAAGCGAATGCTCCGCTGCCGGTAGATGAGCCGCAGAAAGTCGGCGAGGGTCGAGCGAACAACGACGCGGACGGCCGCTTCGATGGGTACCGTGAGCGGAGGCGGGTGTCGAAGCAGCCTGCAGCGCACCTCCTGCCGGAAGTCGTCCACATCCGCTCTGGCTTCGAGGCGCCGTGAGATCCTCGCGAGCGTCGCCGGGTGGCTGTCGAGGTAGGCGAGGATCGTGTCCGGCGCGTGCGTTGAAGACCCTGTGGATAACCTCCGTGGCGCGGTCTCGCTGGCCGACGTATCCTCGGTGGGCGCCTTCGCACCCCCACCCTCCTCGCCGTGGAGCCGTTTCTCTTCGGGAGTTGTGTCTTGAATCTTGCATCGGTGCATCGTGCCCTCCTCGGGTCGCCTTGCACCGTCCGGTCTCCACCGCGCTCTCCGCCGAGGTGGGCGGGGCGTGCGCGGAGGCCCCGGTCGGTTTTGCGACCGTGGCCGCGCCCTCGTCGGCTTCCATCCGACGTCGGACGCGCGCGTCTCGTCCTTCTTAGTGCGACCAGGTCCCTCGTGGGCCTGGTCTTCTTGTTCGGGTACCTCCTCTTCCTCGAAAAGGCATGCGCCGGCGGTGGCAGCTTGCGCAACCGACTTGCACAACGTGGCCCGTCCGTTACGCTTTCTTGGGGGTGTCACGACGGGTCGCGACTGGAGGTCGCGTGGTGGAGTCTTCGACCCCGCGGAAGGCGTTCAAGGCCCTCCTCGCCCAACTTGAGGAGGACTTTCCGGCAATTCTTGCACGGGCCGACGACGCGATCCGGCAGGCCGGGCGATTCCCGAATCGTGAAGATCGCCTTTCCATCGGCCTTCTCTTGAGGTCGCGCGACGCGAACGATTCCTCCGTTAGACGCTATCGTCGCGAACTAGGAAAGGGCGGCGATCCGTTCCTCAAGTTCACGCAGCAGATGGCCTACCGCATCGCGTCCCTCGTCTTCGATCCCGACGCCGAGCCCGTTGCCTTTCGCCACGAGCTTGCAGCCGTCCTCAACAAGGCCCTCAGCGATGCGGCGATCGAGCATGAGGATGAAGCCACTGATCGGGTCCTGGCGAAGGCGGATCGTTTCGCTGACACTTGCGGGAAGAACCAGGAAACGATTCGTTCACGGTCGGTCGACCCTCGAACCATCACTCGCGCTTCCGGCGCTCCGCCGGACGATCTCGCGGCGCTCGTGAAATCCATCACGGCCCAGACTGCACAGGCAGAGGAGTCCCTCGCGCAGCTTGAGTTGGCAGAGGGAGACGAACAGGCACTGACGAGAGCGAGGCGCCACGGGTGCATCGGACTCGAGTTCGAGGCCCTGGGTGACGGCGCGAACGCCGCGCGTCACCTCGTGAGGTCCATCGCTCTCTACAGGAGTCTCGCTGGACACGAGCTCGACGTCGCTCTCCAGGAGGGCAACCTCGCCTTGGCGACCTTGACCCGCGGCGACATCCGCAAGGCTGCCGAGGTGCGGATGGGCACCCTCGACTCCCTTTCCCGACTCGGTACGATCACCGTCACGGTCCCTGACATCTTGCCTCTGGTACCCGATCTCGAGACATTGCCCGACCGCGTTCAGGCCACGGTCCGACGCGAATCGATGAGACGGATGGGCGTCAATACGACGGCCCCCAGCCTCCCCGCCGGCGAAGTACTCCGCTGCACGATCGCATTCCTCGATCTCTCCGCGAGTGTCGATCGGTCTCAAACGGGCATCACCGAGGGGCAAGCGTGCGATCTCGACCAGATCGGGCTCTGCCGTCAGGGGTTGCGTGAGTACGCAAGGGCCATCGAGAGCCACGAGCACGCCACTCGCTTGAACCAGAAATCGGCTCCGCGCCGTCTCCATGGAGAGGCGCTAAGCCTTTTTCATACTGGACTTGCCTGGCACGCGCTTGAGCGGTTCGAGGAGGCGATCGTCAACTACAAGGAATCGCTGCGAATAGTTGATGCCCTTGTGTCAGCGCCGGATCGGGTTAGATGTCTTGCCTCCGTGCACGCGATGCTCGGACTCGCTCTCCTTGAGATCAGGCCAGCGGACGTTCAGCTTGCCTTCGAGCATGTCGAGGCGGGGATCGCTGGTTCGAAGGAGGCGGAACTCCGCGAGGTTCTGCGGGACCTGCACCTGGTGTGCGATCACTTTCGGCCGGGGCTTGCGGCCTCACGTCCGCCCCGTCTCGTGAAGCGAGATCGCAAGGCGCGTCGCTGACGGTGGGCTCCTCTGGCTGCTCACGAGCTTCCGCCGCTCCTCGAAGGTCACTGACCTGGCCTCCCGTACGCCCTGCCCGGCGAGTTGCTCTTCGACGAGCTTTCCGATGGCCTCATGTCCGCCCGGTCCACGATGTCGGTGTAGGCGTCCTCGCAACAGGTCCGGCCGGGTGCGTCACCAGAGAACGCACGACGGGGCAGCGTCAGCCGAATACAGGATCATGGTACCCGTCCCCGGCCTCCTCTACCTCCCCGACTTCCTGACACCCACCGAGGAGGCCGACCTCGTCGCGCGCATCGCTGCGTTCGACCGATGGGAGACCGTCGCCTTCCACGGACGTCAGGCCAAGCGGCGGAGCGTCTCCTTCGGATCCGAGTACGTGGCGACCTCCCGCCGCCTCGTCGCGGCGCCGCCGATCCCCGACTTTCTGGTGCCGATTCGGGACCGCGCCGCGTCTCACGCGGCGAGCGACGCGAGCCTCTTCACCGAGGTCATCGCTTGGCGGTACGCACCGAGCGCCGGGATCGGCTGGCATACTGACGCGGACGTCTACGGCGCGGTCGTTCTGAGCGTCTCCCTCGGTGCGAAGTGCCGTTTCGATCTGAAGCGCGAGGGCTACGCGCTCCACCGCCTCGTCCTCGAGCCGCGTAGCTTGGTCGTCATCGGCGGCGAGGCACGTATCGCGTGGAAGCACCGTATCCCCCCGGTCCGGCAGGGGAGGTACTCGATCACGTTCCGCTCGATCGCGCCAGGTCGCGGCCGGCCGTAGTCGATCGCGCGTTCGCGCCTCGGGCGCCTCTGATCGCCGGCGCGCCGATCGACACGCGCATCTCGCGCGCGGTCTGCGGTTCGCCGACCGCATCTAGCTCCAGGCCTCAGCAGCCTGCGCTGCCGGTGGACGACGGGGCCCCTGGCTTTGATCCGTTCTTAGACAGGTCCGCTACGCTGCGGGCCTTGCGCCATCGACCGGGTTCGTTACCGCAGGAAAGCGGCGGGCGGGCAAGTCGTCG
>Ga0247727_10008813_pt1 | contig 18566 bp, 22 predicted proteins | sample WisWelCaveWW1625_FD_202498 | JGI IMG/M metagenome (GOLD analysis project Ga0247727, IMG submission 202498) | Biofilm microbial communities from Wishing Well Cave, Virginia, United States - WW16-25 | ecosystem: Environmental > Aquatic > Deep subsurface > Groundwater > Cave microbial mat | place... | reverse complement strand
GAAGGCGTGCCGCAGCCCCTCAGCCCGAAGCAGCATCGATGCACCTGGCGAGCTCGGTCAGGTCGAACGGCTTGACCAGGTACGCCGTGTGCGCGAGATCGAGCACGGTCATCACGGGCTCCATGCTCTCGTAGGCGCTGGTGACGACGACGGGCAGGGCGGGACGCGACCGGCGGATCCGCTGCAGCAGCGCGATGCCGTCGGTGTCGGGAAGACGCATGTCGAGGACCAGCACGTCGGGACCGAAGTCGTCGAGGCAGCGGAGCGCCTCGTTGCCGTTCCCGGCGAACGCCATGTCGTACTGACGGTCGAAGAAGCGCTGGTAGGAGGTGCGCAGTGCCGTTTCGTCCTCGACGAACAGCACCCGGGGACGCTTGGGCGCGGGCATCACGCACCCAATATAACGAGCCTACGCCGCCGCGCCCTTCTCCAGCTCGAAGAGATCGTCCAGCTTGGTGAGCACCAGCAAGAAGCGCAGCTCCTCGCTGGCGCCGCGCAGGCACACCGACTGGCGCCGCTCGGCCGCCTTGCGCTGGATCAGCATCAGGGCCCCGAGCCCCGCGCTGTCCACCTGCCGCGTCGCGGACAGATCGATCACCAGCCGCCCCGCCCCCTCCGCCAGCTGCTCCAGCAGCTCGACGGCGGAACGGCGGAACATGGTGCGCGAGTCCAGCCCCAGCCGATCCGGCGCGGCCAAGACCCGCTCGACGGGGCGCGTGGCCCCGGTGCTGACGTTCGTCACGATCGGCTCCATGGTGGTCCCGATCCCTGAATGCGACTCCGGTGCCACGCGACCAACACCCGCCACGGCACACGCTTGTTCGCGGCGGGTGATCGCGCTCACACCACGATCTACCGCAGAGCGAGACCGCGCGCGCATTCTGCAAGATCGCCTGCTTGACCGGCGCGACGGCGGGCGCCATATCTTGCGCCGTCCAGACCCGGGCCGCCACTCATGACCGATCGCATCGACACCCTGCTCGACGAGCGGCGCACGTTCCCTCCGCCGGCCGCGTTCCGCCGGGCCGCGCTGGTGAAGGACGCGGCCGTCTACGAGCGCGCCAGCCGCGACCGCGAGGAGTACTGGGCCGAGTGGGCCCGACAGCTCGAGTGGATTCGCCCCTGGGATCGCGTGCTCGAGTGGCGACCCCCACATGCGCAGTGGTTCCTCGGCGGCCGGCTCAACGCGTCGGTCAACTGCCTCGATCGACACGTGCGCGGCGGCCGGGCGGACCGGGTGGCGCTCATCTGGGAGGGCGAGCCGGGTGAAGTGCGGCGCCTCACCTACGGGGGGCTCCACGAGGACGTCAACCGCTTCGCCAACGTCCTGAAGTCGCTGGGGGTCGCGCGCGGAGACCGGGTCGCCATCTACATGCCCATGGTGCCCGAAGTCGCCGTCGCGATGCTGGCGTGCGCGCGCATCGGAGCCGTCCACACGGTGGTGTTCGGTGGATTCTCCGCCGAGTCGCTGCGCGACCGGATCAACGACGCCCAGGCCAAGGTGCTCGTCACGGCCGACGGGGGCTACCGCCGCGGCGGCGTGGTGCCGCTCAAGCGATCGACCGACGAGGCGATCGCCGAGTGCCCCAGCATCCGACACGTCGTGGTACTGCGGCGCACCGGCGAGGCCGTGCCGATGCAAGCCGGGCGCGATGCCTGGTGGCACGAGCTCGTGACCGGAGCGGCTACCTGGTGCGAGCCCGAAGCGATGGAGTCGGAGGACCCGCTGTTCATCCTGTACACGTCCGGGACGACGGGGAAGCCCAAGGGCATCCTCCACACGACCGGCGGATACCTCACCCAGGCGTACGCCACCACCCGCTGGGTCTTCGACCTGAAGGACGAGGACGTGTTCTGGTGCACGGCCGACGTCGGCTGGGTGACGGGCCACACCTACCTCGTGTACGGGCCTCTGGCCACCGGGGCGACCGAGGTGATGTACGAGGGGGCGCCGGACCACCCCGACAAGGACCGCGTCTGGGCCATTTGTGCCCGACACGGCGTGACGGTGTTCTACACGGCGCCCACGGCGATCCGCACGTTCATGAAGTGGGGCACGGGCCACCCGGCCCGCCACGATCTCGCCCGCCTGCGGCTGCTCGGCACCGTGGGCGAGCCGATCAATCCCGAGGCCTGGATGTGGTATCACACCCACATCGGCGGCGCGCGCTGCCCGATCGTGGATACCTGGTGGCAGACCGAGACGGGCGGCATCATGATCACGCCCCTGCCCGGCATCACGACCACGAAGCCGGGGTCGGCGACCGTGCCCTTCCCCGGGATCGACGCCGAGCTGCTCGACGGGTCGGGCCAGCCGGTCGCCGTCGGCGGCGGATACCTCGCGATCACGAGCCCTTGGCCGGGCATGCTGCGGACCATCTGGGGCGACGACGAGCGCTACCGGGAGATCTACTGGAGCCGCTGGCCGAACCTGTATTTCCCGGGCGACGGCGCCAAGCGAGACGATGACGGCTACTTCTGGATCCTGGGCCGCGTGGACGACGTCCTCAACGTCGCGGGCCACCGCATCGGCACGATGGAGGTAGAGAGCGCGCTGGTGGATCACCCCGCGGTCGCCGAAGCCGCCGTGGTGGGACGGGCGCACGAGCTCAAGGGGCAGGCGCTGGCGGCGTTCGTCACCCTAAAGGAGGGCCGCACGCCGAGCGACGCTCTGCGGGACGAGCTCAAGGGGCACGTGGCGAAGAAGATCGGCGCCCTGGCCCGGCCGGACGACGTCCTGTTCTCGGCGGATCTGCCGAAGACGCGCAGCGGCAAGATCATGCGGCGCCTGCTGCGCGACATCGCCGAGGGCCGGGCGCTCGGCGACACCACGACGCTCGCGGATCCCGCGGTCGTGACGCGGCTGAAAGACCAGTACGAGGAGCGGGAGAGCTGAACGCCCGAAACTACGTGGTGCGTGGTGGGTGGGACCTGACGGTGCAGACCGGAGATTCGGCCCGCACCGGGTGGTACCACTCACTACCCACCACGCCGTTCAGTGCCGGCGGACAGCCGTCAAGGATATCACCCAGATCGCCGTGATGATCGCCGCCGACGCGACGCACCAGCGGCACACGGCGTGGATGCGGAAGACGGCGAGATAGTTGAGGTAGGCGGTGAACAGCATCCCGAGCGTCGCCAGGGCGGCGAGCACCAGCGTGGGTCCGCGCCGGCCGAGCCAGCGCGGCTGCAGGCCGGCGAGGCTCACGCCCAGGAGCACGCCGTACCCAAGCACGCCGTGGAGCGCCACGGGGAGCCCGAGGAACACGGCGTAGCGGCTGGTTTGGACGACTTCGCAGCCCCCGGTCCCGCAAGTCAGGCTGCCGATCATGCCGATCTTGTACAGCCACAGGTAGAGCGCGACGAACAGGCCGGCCAGCGACAGCAGCGCGATCGCCTGGCGATACCGCATCACCGCCCGCGGCGGGTGATGCTGTCCACCACGCCCTTGAAGACGTCGGAGCCCCAGCTCCGGGTCGTGAGCTGCCGCCCGTTGATGAAGAACGTGGGTGTGCCGCTGACGCCGCGCGCGTCGCCTTCCTGCTTGCTGGCCTCGATGCGCCCGGCGTAGCGCGCGCTCTCCATGCAGCCGTCGTAGCGGTCGAGGTCGAGCCCGACCGTGCGCGCCATGTCGCGGAACAGGCGGCTCGGGTCGCGCCCCGTCTGCGCCCAGGAGTGATTGGCGAAGAGCTGGTCGTGCATGTCCCAGAAGCGGCCCTGCTCCCCCGCGCATTGCGCGGCGTGGGCGGCATAGCGCGCGAAGGAATGGTTGGGCAGGGGGAAATCGCGGAAGCGCCACCGCACGCGGCCGGTGGCGATGAGCTGCTCACGCACCGTCGGCATCTGCACGGCGGCAAACTGGGCGCAGGCCGGGCACTCGAAGTCCGCGTACTCGACGACTTCGACCGGGGCGGAGTCGCTCCCCATGATGTAGCCCGGGAACCCGTCGGTCGCCGGGAGCGGGACCGCTGCGCCACCTGGCCCCGCCGCGGGCGGGCGCCGCGCCTGGTAGGTGAGCCAGGCGCCGCCCGCCAGCGCCGCCAGCCCCAGCACCACGTAGAATCGCTTCATCCGTCGTCGCGCCTCGTCCAGGGGAGATCTTCGTCCTCGCCGAAGGGGGGCTCCGGCGCGGATCGCGTCGCGTCTTCCACGATCCGCCGGCTCTCGGCGATCTCAGGCGTATCATAGGTGAGCCGCACTTCGTAGTGGAACAGCTCGCTGCGGGCGGTCCCCAGCAGCCGCAACAGCTCGGGGGTCGCGGCGAGCAGCCGGCCGCGGCGGTCGAGCGCGCCGATGCGCGCGGCCAGCGCGCGTAGCAGCGCCACGAGGTGCTCGGCGCGCTCCGGACCGTAGGTTTCGTCGCCCGTCACACCCGATAATAGCACCGCCGGCCCCGTTGCGCGTGCCGTTTACAGCCGGGGGGCGTGCTGGTTAGATTGGGCCCCGCCGAGCCACCGTTCCCGTGCCCGAGAGGAGCCGCCCCGCATGGCCAAGAAACGTCGGGAGGACCGTAAGCCGTCCGCCCCCACAAGCTTCGAGCAGGCTCGCGACGAGCTGTTCTCTCATATCCTGCGCTGTGGCGTCCTGGACGCCGGACCCGAGCACCGCAAGGAGTGGTTCGACGACACGATGCTGTACCTCGCCGACCGCTACGAAGGCCTGACTCCGGGCGAGTTCGCCGATCTGCGCACCCTGGGTGAGCGGTACTGCCAACCCGTGCTGGGACGCAACGCACCCGTCGGGGTTGCCTGAGATAGCGAAGACGCGCAGACGCACGGACGGACAGCAGACGCAGCAGACGCAATAGGCGCACAGGTGGTGAACAGGCAGTGGGCGACGGGAGACAGGTCTACCTGACTCCTGACCCCCGTGACCTGTTGTCCATCTGTGCGCCTGTCGCGTCTGTGCGTCTATCTGTTCCCTGTGCGTCTGTGCGTCGGCCAACGCCGGCGTAGTCCGGCCGCTAGCCGCACCCCGCCCCCCACTCCCAGCTCGGCGTACAGGCCGCCCGGCCGGGCCGCCGCCTCGAGTCCCAGCCACGCGCTCAGGTAGGCGCGACCGCGCGTCCCTTCGGCGACCTGTCCGGCGAGGCCGAACGCCCCGTAGAGCATCGCGCCCGACGTCGCGCCGGGATTCACGAGGTACTGCGCCGTGACCTCGAGGCGAAGGGCAGCGTGGCCGTCCCAGCTTCCGCCCGCGGCGGTGAACGCCGGCCGCAGCTGGCCGCCCGAGCGGCGGCCGAGCCCGAGGCCCGCGCCATAGAACGGGCGACTCGCGAGCGCGGCGACCGCGCCGGCGCTGAGCTCGGTCGCGCGCAGGTACTGGGCGTCGCCGGAGCGGGCGACCAGCGTGAGGAAGACGAGCGCGGCCACCGGGCCGCCGCCTCCCAGCCTAGCCGATGGCGACGTCGTAGGTGACCTGGATGTCCGGGGCGAGCGAGGCGACGACCGAGCAGTATTTCTCGAGCGACAGATCGATCGCGCGGCGCGCCTTGGTTTCGTCGGCGCCGGCTCCCGCGATCGCGAATCGGAAGTGCATGGCGGTGTAGCGCCGCGGCTCCTCCTCCCGCCGCGTGCCGTGCACCGTGACATCGAGCGACCGCAGGACAACGCGCATCTTCTCCAGGATGAGGACCACGTCGGCGGCCGAGCAGGCGGCCGCCGCGACCAGGAGCAGCTCGACGGGCGATGTCGCGGCGGCGCCGTCGCCGTCCACGACGATCGCGGGTCGCTCCGGAGCGCCGCCCTCGAACAGCAATCGCTCGCGCCACCGCAGCCGCACTTCCCGGACGTTGCCCGCCACGGGTCAGTTCCCGCGGCGCGTCGTGAGCCCGACGTAGAGGCGGTGCCGGGCGAACGCGTCCATGGCGTGATACTCGACCAGCCAGCTGTAGGTGGAGCGGAAGTGAAGCTCCGCGCCCAGCACCACGTTGACCCAGAGGTCGGGGCAGTCGGGATCGGTACTGCAGTCGTCGCGCCCGGCCACGCTGAAGCCTGTCCCGGCGTACGGGATGACCACGGCCACGTCGTCGGTGAAGCGGTACAGCGCCTCGAGCGACCCCACGAAGGTGTTGGGCCCGTTGAACACGCCAATCTCACCCGAGGGCCGGAGTCGGAAGCGGTCGGTCCAGAGCTGGCCGGCGTCGAGGGTCGCCCCGAAAACCATTTGGGACTGATCGCTCAGCTCGAACCCGGCGCGCACGCCGAAGCCGAAGAGCCCGATGCGCGTGCCGCCCCGCGGCCCGCCGGCGGCTGGCGGCTGGAACTCCTGCGCCGGTGCCGCGGTCGCGAGCAGCAGGCCGAGCCACGCGAGCCGGCCGGAGGGCTTGCGCGTCGCCGCGCGCCCGTAGTCCCAGATGGCGTACAACGCGATGGCGCCGGTCGCCCAGGCGAGCGGCCGCGCGAGCGCCGACCCCGCGATGCACGCCACCAGCGCGAGCAGCTGGCCCACGGTGACGGCCTTGCCACCGGCCCGCGCCGGCAGGGCGACCGGACGACCCAACACGACGGTGCCGAGAAACGCCAGGGCAGCCACGACGTCGCGCAACAGCACCGCGACGAGCTCGACCGGCGCGAGCACGCCCTCCCGGGCCACGGTGAGGAACGCGACCAGCATGAACAGCTTGTCGGCAACGGGATCGAGGACGACGCCCACCCGCGACGCGCCGGTGCGGCGGGCGAGTATGCCGTCCACGTAGTCCGAGACGGCCGCGGCCCCCACGATCGCGAGCCGCCAGCCGCCGTGCTCCACCAGGGGGAACACGGCGGCCAGCGGCAGGCGCAGCGCGGTGAGCGCGTCCGCCGGGCCGAGCCACGGTTTCACTTGCTCCCGCCTCTGCACCGCCGTAGGTTCCCCTCCGTGGACCTCAATCTGTTGAAGCAGGCCGCCATCTTCCAAGACCTCGACGAGGGCGAGCTGACGCGCGTCGCCGAAGTGTGTCGGGAGCAGAAGTTCGACGTCGGCCAGGTGGTGTTCAAGGAAGGCCAGCCCGGCAACCGGCTGTTCATCATCTCGGACGGTGAGGTCCGGATCTCACGCACCATTCCCGGCTCGGGGGAGGAGGCCCTCGCGGTCCTCAAGCCCGGCGCTTGCTTCGGGGAGATGTCGATCTTCGACCGATCGGAGCGGTCGACCGACGCGATCGCCAACACCTCCTGCACGATGCTGACCATCTCCCGCTCCGATTTCGAGCTCCTCCTCGACTTCAATCGCGACATCGCCTTCAAGGTGCTGTGGTCGGTCGTGCGGCTCCTGTCCGCGCGCCTGCGGGTCACCAACGACAACCTGCGCTCGTTCCTCGCGATGTCGATGTTCTAGCGCGGTCCCGCCCCGGGCCCCGCCAAGCTACGTCCTTTTCCCCCTCGTGCCACCCATGCCCCGCCCCGCCCTCCCGGCGCTCGCCGCCGCTCTGTTGGTCGCCGCCGCCTGCGGCGACGGCGGGCCGCAGGGGGTCGCCACGCTCCGCGTCTCGCCGATCCTCGACTCGCTCTTTCCGGGCGACACGCTGACCCCGCCGTTCACGGTGACCTACACCGACGCCGGCGGGACCCTGCAGCCGACCGGCCCCGTCCGCTGGACCAGCTCGGCGGCCGCGGTGGCGGGCGTGGACAGCGTCACCGGCACGGTCGTGGCCGCCGCGGCCGGTGAGGCCACGATCACCGCGACGGCGCACGGCGTGAGCGGCCGCGCGCTGATCGTCGTCACGCGGCCCCTCGAGGTGAGCCTTCTGCTCGACACGATCTACCTGATGCCGGGCGACACGCTCACGGTGCCGGTGGCGGTCGTGGCGCGCACGGGCACGCCCCCACCCCTGCGGTTCGGCGCGCCGTCGCAGGGGGTGTTCTCGATCGACTCGGTGACCGGTCGCGTCACGGCCACGGCCGCGGGCGGCCCTTTCCCGTTCGTCGTGCGAGCCGACACGGTGGCCGACACCGGGGCCGTCGAGGTCCGGGTGCTCAGCGACACGCTGGGCGGACGCGCGTACTACACGGTTTTCGGCACGCTGACGCGGCGCCAGGGCGCCCCCGTGCGCGCCGTGAACTACCGCCGCCGCGGCGACACCCTCACGTTCCGGCTCAACGCGGGCGTCCCTACGGTCGCCGCGGCCGTCGAGAACATCGTGATCACCCTGCGGGAGGCAGTCACGGTGCCGGGCACCTACGCGATCGACTCGATCTCGCCCGCGGAGGCGTTCGGCGGGAGCGCCGACTTCGTGTGCGCGCCGCAGCGGCCCTGGGCGCTGTGGTCGTCGCGCGCCTTCTCACCGACCCTGGTCGCCCTGTCGCGTCGCGGCGGAACCCTCACTGTGAGCACCGTGGACATGGTGCCGAACGGGCTCGCGATCAGCGGCCGCTTCGAGTTCGCCGGCCAGCGGACCGACCTGTACGACGAGGTGCTGGGCGTGCTCCCCGTGCGCGGTACGTTCGTCGCACCCCTCGTCACCGACCTCTCGACCTGCCGATGATGTTCGAGCACGCCTTCGCCGATCTCGGCGGCGTTCCCGGCAACCGGCTCACCGACGAGCAGGCGCTCGCGGCAGTGCTCCTGTCCGCCGCCGGCGCCGCGGGCCTGTCGCCGGCGGCACCGCCCACGGTGAAGTCGGGGCCCCGCGGCGTGGCCGCCGTGCTGCTGTGTCACGGCGGCCACGTCTCGCTCCACGCCCTGCCGGACAACGGGCTCTGCTTCGCCGACGTGGCGGGCATGGGGCCGATCCAGCCGCAGCGCGGGCTCGACATCCTCGTCAAGCGGCTGGGCGCCCGGGAGGTGCGCAGCGACGCGCGCCGCCGCGGGTCGCTCAGTCACCTCACCGAACCGGAGCGGCCATGAACCAGCTCGCGCCATACGCCACGCTCGTGATGCGGCTCGCCGTGGGCGGTGTGTTCTTGCGCCACGGCATCATGAAGTTGCAGAATGGCCTTCCTGCCACCGCCGCGTTCCTGCGCGGCGTCGGGGTTCCGTTCGCCGATGTCTTCGCCCTCGCGCTCATCGGGATCGAGACCATCGGCGCCGCCTGCGTGCTGCTCGGCGTCTGGACCCGCGTGTGGAGCGCCGCGATGGCGGTCGAGATGGTCGTCGCCATCCTGGCGGTCCAGGTCCGTCGCGGCGCGAGCTTCGAGCTGGAGGCCCTGCTGTTCGCCGGCGCCCTCGCGCTCGTGGCGCTGGGCGACGGGCCGGTGTCGGTGGCGCTGAAGTTCAAGAAGACCTGACGTCATTAGGGGAAGGGGGAAGCGGGAAGGGGGAAGGGTACGGCGCGTGTCGTACCCGTCCCCCTTCCCTCTTCCCCCGTCCCCATCATGCTCCGGGCGCTAATGCAAGATGCGGAGGAGCCCCGCGTCGGCGCTTCCCCGGATGAAGCTCTCGGGGTCGGTCGCCGGGATGGCCACGCCGGTCTGGCGGCGCCCGCGCTGCGCGGTGGCCGCCATGTACTCCTCCAGCGAGCCGCCCGCCCACTCGGCGGCGTCGTCTTTCATCTGCAGGACGATCTCTTCCCAGGTGCCGCCGTAGGTCCGGCCCGCCGCGGTGCGCACGCGGTGCTCCGCGGGCGCGGCCGTGCCACCCACGCCCCCCGCCCCGCCGCGTCCGCGCATGCCCTGCAGCTCGGTCAGCAGGGTGCCGAACAGCTCGAGCTGCCGCGGGTCCCGCACCCGGCCGTCGGATCCGGTGGCCTCGAGCTCGGCGAGCAACAGGTCCTCCGGCTGCGAGTCGGTCATCAGGTCCTGGAGCCGCTGGCGCCAGGGCAGGAGCTCGGGGTCGCCGTCGGGGAGCCGGTGGACGCTCTGCTTGAGCTCCAGAAGCCGCCAGATCCCGAGCGCGTCGAAATGCTCCTCGGGCGTCGTGCGCTCCAGGTTGAACAGGGCGGCCTCGTACTCGCTCCGGTCGTACAGCAGGTTGGCGAGGTAGATCCGCGCCTCGCCGTGGGCGGGATCGAGCTCCAGCGCCCGGCGCAGGCAGGCGAGCGCCTCGTGCTCGTCGCCCAGGCGGTGCACGGCGTAGCCGAGGCAGGCCGCCGCCTCGGCCGAATCAGGATGCGCGGCCCCGGCCACCTCGAAGAAGCGGCGCGCCTGGTCCAGCACCCCCTCGCGGAACAGGCCGCGGCCGATCTGGAGCATGAGATCGTGATCGTCCCGGAACCCGAGGACCAGGATGCGATCGAAGCACGCCACGGCGCCCGCGCGCTCCCCGAACTTGAGAAGTACTTCGCCGAGTCCGGCGAGCGCGTCTTCGTGCTCGGGGTCGAGACCCAGCGCTTCCTCGAAGGCCCGCCGCGCCCACGCAAACTCCTCGCGCGCCAGTCGGGCGTAGCCCATGCCGACATGCAGCTCGACGGCGTTGGGGTACAGGCCGAGGCCTTCGCGCAGCGCTTCTACTGCTTCGTCGTATTGTCCTTCGTTGTAGAGCTGATGGGCACGTTCATCAAATTCGTCGGAGCTGAGGAACGGTTCCGACATCGCGGGGGTCTCCGCGGGAAGGTTGCGCTATGATAAGAGAAAGCGCGCGGCTACACAAGCGACGGCCGGCGCATATCTTGACGGCATGACGCCGCCGTTGGTGCCGGTCGCCGGGGGTTCAGTCACCTCCCCGAGGGGATTCACGGCGGCCGCCGCGCACGCCGGCCTCAAGGCCGACGGCGCCCCGGACGTGGCGTTGCTCGTGAGCTCGGCGAGCTGCGCCACAGCCGGCGTGTTCACGCGCAACGCCGTGCGGGCCGCGCCCGTGCTCTATGATCAGGAGCTGCTCGGCGAGCGTCCGGGCCGGATACGGGCCGTCGCGATGAACGCGCGCGTCGCCAACGCCTGTACCGGGGCACCGGGGCTGGTCGCGGCCCGCGCCATGGCGCAGGCGGCCGAGCAGGCCGCGGGGCTGCCGCCGCGGACGGCGCTCGTGCTATCCACCGGCGTCATCGGGGTGCCGCTGCCGATCGGGCCGGTAGCCGAGGGCCTGCGCCAGGCGGCCGCCATGCTGTCGCCGGAGGGCGGCGCGGAGGCGGCCCGGGCCATCATGACGACCGACACCCGGCCCAAGCACGCCGCTGTGCGGCTCGAGCTGCCGAGCGGCGAGATCACCGTCGGGGGCATCGCCAAGGGCGCGGGCATGATCCATCCCGATCTGGCCACGCTGCTCGCCGTCCTGACGACCGACGCCGTCGCCGAGCCGGCCACGCTGGCGCCGCTGCTCCGGCGCGTCGCCGACCGGACGTTCAACGCGATCTCGGTGGACGGCGATACGAGCACGAACGACACGGTCTTGCTGCTGGCCAATGGCGCCTCGGGAGTCGATCCGGCCCGCGACATCCCGACATGGCAGCGCTTCGAGGAGGCCGTCAGCCACGTGGCCCGAACGCTCGCGCTCGCCGTAGTGCACGACGGCGAGGGCGCGACGAAGGTGCTCGAGATCCACGTGACGGGGGCGGCCACCGAGGCGGCGGCGCGAGATGTAGGCCGCGCCATCGCGCGGTCCTCCCTGGTGAAGACGGCGCTGTTCGGCGGCGATCCCAATTGGGGCCGGGTGCTGGCGGCGGCCGGGGCGGCGGGCGTGCCCCTCGCCGTCGACCGGCTCAGCCTGCGGGCCGCGGCGGACGGCGACTGGCTGTCGCTCGCGGACGCGGGAGCGACGGCCCACCCCGACCCGGCGGCTGCGCGCGCCGTGTTCGCGCAGGCCGCGGTCCGGCTCCACCTCGATCTCGGACTGGGCCGGGCCGAGTCCGTGGTGTGGACCTGCGACCTCTCCCCGGATTACGTGCGGATCAACGCGGACTATACGTCGTAGGAAAGCCTCAACGCCCCGCCAGTGCCTCTCGCGCCACGGTGAGATACGTCGCCGCCCGGATCCCTTCCCCACCGATGCCGGCCGCGAACGCCTCGAGCACCGCCTCGGCGCGCCGCTGGTAGCTCGAATCCCCCGTCGCCCGGAACAGCCGCAGGAGCCCGGCCGCGGCCGTGGCGTTGGCCCCGGGCAACACGTCGTCGAGCACCTGCTTGGTGCGGTCCGCCTGGTTCGGCGCCGCCGGATCGGCCTGGGCGGCATCGAAGTAGCCCCCGAGCGGGTCGGCGAACTCCCGGTCCAGCACGGCCGCCAGATCCCGGGCCACGGCCAGGTAGCGCACCTCACCCGTGAAGTCGTGGGCCGCCAGGCACGCGGTCACCACCTGCACCTGGTCCTGGAGCAGCCCGCCGGCGCCGTCGCCAGTGACGTGGCGCACGGGGCGCCTCGGCCGGTACACGGCGCGCAGCAGCGCGTCGAGCGCGGCGCGGGCTCGCTCCGCGGCGAGGGTGTCCCCGAGCGCGGGGGCGCCGTCCAGCAGCGCGGCGATGCGATAGGCCTCCTGGTCGGTGAACACCGGTCGCCCGTCGATAGGCGCGAGGTCGGCCGCGAGCGCACGAGCGATGGAGACCCCGGCAGAGCGGTATCGCGGCTCCGCCGTGACGGCCCAGGCGAACGCGAGCGCGCGCAGCAGGCCGGCGCGCACCAGGTCGGGCGGATCCTCACGCTCCCCGCCGGCGGTTGAGGCGAGCGAGTCCAACAGGAACCCGAGCGCCGTCGTGGCGGTGTGGAGGGTGCCCGAGTCGGCGCTGAGGGCGTACTCGCGGAAGAGCAGAGCGACCGCCTGGGTATGGGGCACGCTGCCGAGCAGGGCCGGCTGGCCGGCGACGATGTCGATCGCGCCGCGCACCGTGCCGATCTCGAAGCGCACCGCGTCGGCGCGCAGCACGCCGTGCGACACCGCGCGCCTCCCGCCGGCGAGCTGACCCACGAGCGCCGCATGCCGCTCGACGAACGCCCGCTGCTCGCGATAGCTGCGCGCGACCTCCGGCAGGATCTGGCGGAGCCCGCGGCCGCTCACGGGATCGTCGGCGGGAAAGTACGTGCCGCCGAAGAACGCCGACCCCTCGGGGGTGAGAAAGACGGTCAGCGGCAACCCGCGGAGCCCGGCCAGGGCCTGCACCGCCGCCTGGTAGCGCCGCGCGACGTCGGGCCGCTCGTCGCGATCGACGCGCACCGGCACGAACAACGAATCGATGAGCGTACCGAGCACGCGGTCCCCGTACACTTCGCGGTCCATCACGGTGCACCACCGACAGTCCTGCGCGCCCACGTACAGCAGCACCGGGCGGTCCAACCGCTGGGCGAGGTCGAACGCGTCGCGCCCCCACGGCTGCCAACTGACCGGCTGGCGCGCCGCCCGGGCGAGATAGGTCGTCGTCGCGTGCGACATGCGATTGGTGAGCGGGCTGCGCTCTACGGCACAGGCAGTCACCGCGACCAGGGGGATCAGTATCCGGAGGGGCATCGCGCGGACCAAGATACCCTGTCCGCGGCCGGCGCGTTCCCGCCGGCCCCGCCGTGACCCGCGGCTCATGACGGATGCGAAGATCACGCCCGGCGGTGGGCGACCTTCAAGACCCGACGGCTGCGGTATTAGGTTTCGGGCATGAGCGAAACCACCATCACGCCCAAGGCGAACGGTCCGCTGATCGTCGCGGGGCCCTGCCGGATCGTCACCCCCGACGGCCGGGAGCTCCGGCCGCCGCCACGCAAGGACGGCACCCCGGCGCAAGTCATTGTGCTGTGCCGTTGTGGCGGCTCCGCCACGAAACCCTTCTGTGACGGAACGCACAAACGTATTGGCTTCACGGACGCCCCCGGGACGGGTGCCGGACCGGCGACCCCCACGGGCTGAGGCGGCATATTATGTTGTCAGCCAGATTGAGCCGCCCGCACCTTGCCCCTGGCCCCCAACGGAGGAGCGTCATGGCGAAGGCTGGAAAGGCCCCGATGGCGACGGACGAAGGCTATTGCGTGAAGTGCAAGGCGAAGCGGAAGGTGTCCAACCCTCAGCAGGTCAAGATGGCGAACGGGCGGCCCGCGTTGAAGGGCGTGTGTCCCGTGTGCGGCACGGGGATGTTCAAGATCCTGCCGCCGAGCTGACCGCACCGAGTTCGCCACGACGAGACAGCCCCCGCCGGCCTGGCGGGGGCTTCGTACTAGGGCTCGGTCATGAACGGATAGGGGAAGTCGCGCGGCGGGGCGAAGTTCTCCTTGATGGTCCGCGGGCTCACCCAGCGAATCAGGTTGAGCAGGGACCCCGCCTTGTCGTTCGTGCCGCTCGCACGGGCGCCGCCGAACGGCTGCTGGCCCACGACTGCGCCGGTCGGCTTGTCGTTCACGTAGAAGTTGCCGGCTGCGTAGCGCAGCGCCGCGTGGGCCTCCTCGACGGCGCCCCGCTCCTGCGCGAAGATCGCCCCGGTCAGCGCGTACGGCGACGTTTCGTCCACCAAGCGCAGCGTCTCCGTCCAGCGCCGCTCGGGATAGACATGCAGCGTCAGCACGGGTCCGAAGATCTCGTCGCACATGGTCCGGTACGTGGGATCGTCCACGCGCAGCAGCGTCGGCTCGACGAAATAGCCCTCCGCGTCGTCCGCGCCGCCGCCGAACACCACCTCGACCCCCGCGGCGCTCCGTGCGGCGTCGAGGTACCCCTTGATCTTGTCGAAGGCCTTCCGGTCGATGACCGCGCCCATGAAGTTGCGGAAGTCGGCGGGGTCGCCCACGCGGACGCGCTCGAGCATCGCGCGCACGCGGTCGCGCAGCCCGGGCCAGAGCGAGTCGGGCACGTAAGCGCGGGAGGCGGCGCTGCACTTCTGGCCCTGGTACTCGTACGCCCCGCGCACGACGGCCGCGGCGAGCGCGTCCACGTCGGCGCTCGCGTGGGCCACGATGAAATCCTTGCCGCCCGTCTCTCCCACCAGCCGCGGATAGTCCCGGTAGCCGGTGAGACGCTGGGCGACTTTCTGCCACAGCGACTGGAACACCTCGGTCGACCCGGTGAAGTGAATCCCGCCCAGATGCGGATCGGCGAGCACGAGATCCGAGATGGTCGCCGCCGGGCCGGGCACCAGGTTGATGACGCCGGGCGGCAGGCCGGCCTCCTCCAGCACCTTGAGCACGAAGTAGTTCGAGTAGACCGCCGTGGCCGCGGGCTTCCAGACGACCGTCGTCCCCATGATCGCGGGCGCCGTCGGCAGGTTGCCGCCGATCGAGGTGAAGTTGAAAGGCGTGACGGCGTAGACGAAGCCCTCAAGGGGCCGGTAATCGAGCGTGTTCCACGTGCCGGGCGCCGAGATCGGCTGCTCGGCGAGGAGGCGCTCCGCGAAGTGGAGGTTGAACCGCCAGAAGTCGATCAGCTCGCAGGCGGCGTCGATCTCCGCCTGGTGCGCGGTCTTGCTCTGGCCGAGCATCGTCGCGCCGTTCACCAGGGCGCGGTGCCGGCCGGCCAGCAGGTCGGCGGCCTTGAGGAACACCGCCGCACGGCGCGCGAGCGGCCACGACGACCAGTCGCGCCACGCGGCGCGCGCCGCGGCGATCGCCGCCCCGACCTCCGCGGGGCCCGCCTGGTGCACCTCGGCCAGCACGTGCCGGTGACAGTGAGGCATCACGGCCTGGGCCAGCTTGCCGGTGCGGATCTCCTTGCCGCCCACGACGACCGGGATCTCGGTGCGCCGGGCGCTCAGGGCGCGCACCGCCTGCTTGAGCTCGTCCCGCTCCTGCGTGCCGGGGGCGTAGGACAGGACGGGCTCGTTGACGGGAGAGGGGATCCGGGGAATGGCGTTCATGCAGGGAATCTAGACGCACCGACGGGTAGACGCAGCAGTTCGCTGTTCTCCGGGAACTGCCCACTGTTATGGTACGTGATGCCCCTCGATCCCCGAACCCGGATCGGCCACGTTCACCTGACCGTGTCCGACCTCGACCGCGCGCTTGCGTTCTACCGCGACGTGCTCGAGTTCGAGGTGACCGCCCGTTACGGGCGGGACGCGGTGTTTCTCTCGGCGGGCGGCTATCACCACCACGTCGGCCTCAACACCTGGGCGGGGCGCGGGGCGCCGCGCCCGGCTGCGGGGACGACCGGCCTGTATCACGTCGCGGTGCTCTATCCCGATCGCCGTGCCCTCGCAGCCGCGGTGCGGCGGGTGCTGGAGCACGGCGTCGTGCTCGAGGGCGCCGCCGACCACGGGGTGAGCGAGGCCGTCTACCTCCGGGACCCGGACGGCAACGGGATCGAGCTCTACCGTGACCGGCCGCAGGCCGAGTGGCCGCGCGACCCGGACGGCGGGCTGGTCATGCAGACCGGCCCGCTGGACGTCGCCGCGTTGTTGCGGGAAGCCTGAGCGTTCAGCTCTCGAGCAGCACGGGCCGCAGCATCGAGGGCTGCGAGCTCCGTTGGGGCGGAATGGGCAAGCGGACGAGGAAGGTCGTGCCCTGCCCGACGGCCGACTCCACCGTGACGTCGCCGCCGAACTTCTGCTGCGCGACCTCGCGGACGCGCACCAACCCCATGCCGGTACCCTTGCCGAACTCCTTGGTCGTGAACCCCGGCTCGAAGATGCGGGCCAGGTCCTCGGGGCGGATCCCGGTGCCGTAGTCGCGCACCACCAGCCGCAGCCGATCCCCCTCCTGGTCGAAGCGGACCTCGACGGGGCCGGGCCGGCCGGCCGACGCGTCGGCCGCGTTGCGGATCAGGTTGACCAGAAGATCGAACAGCTCGTTGGGATCGCCCCGCAGGTAGAGCGAGTCCATCGGGGTGTCGAACCGGAGCGCGAGGCCGCGGTCGCGCAACAGCAGGCTCTCGAGCGCGAGGCAGGAGCGCACCACGCGGACGGCGTCGAACCGCTCGTAGCGGGCGAACGCCCCTCGCGCGCGGTCCTGCACCGCGCGGAGGATCTCGACGGCGCGGTCGATGTCATGGATCACGAAACCCAGCTCCTCGAGCAGCTCACTGCGGCGCTCCGCCGGGAGGTCTGCGGCGCGCGCGATGGTCTCCATCGCGAGCTGCAGCCCGGCGCGGGCGCCCGCCAGCGGGTTGCTCGCCTCGTGCACGATCATCGCGGGCAGGCTCTGGAGCTCGGCCCGCGGATCCGGCTGCGGGCCGCGCACGGAGGACGGGTCCACCGTCTCGCGCCGGTCGCCCATGCCGAGGGCGAGCCCGGCGAGCTCGAGGGTCAGCCGCTCGCGGCTGCGCCGCTCCCGCCCGCCGGGGGGCGGCGCAGGCGGCCGGCTCCGCACGGGGGCGACGACCCAGGGGCCGTCGCGCCACACCCGGCACCCCACCCACTTGCTCCCGGTGGGCAGCGCGATCTTCCAACGCTCCAGGGTGGAGTAGAGATCGATGTCGGGTGGCTGCCGCGTCCAATCGGGGTCGCTCGCTTCGCGCGGCAACAGCGTCCCGCCGTCGACCACCTCATACAGCACCACGGGCCGGCCGCCCAGCGCGACGCTGGCCTGCCTGAGGATTTCCCGCCGTCCCGTCGTGATGTCGGCTGATGCGCCCACTGAGCATTCCCCTCGCCGCTCGAGACCGCTGCGGATGCAGACGACGAACCCCGCCGGCATCCGATCGGGACCGCGGCGACGTCTCACTACGTTTGGGCGCGCACTACGTATTGGATGCACGGCCGCGCCGGTCAAGGGCGCGTGACCATTCGCTCGCCAGGGAGTATGTTTAACGTGATGCCCATCACAATGAGGTGATCTATGACCGTTTCACGTGCATTGGTTCTCGGCGCGCTCGCGGTGGCCGCGGTCAGTCCGGCCTGCGGCGGGGGCGGCGACGCCTCCGGACCCGGTCGGACCCTGACGATCAGCGCCGGCAACGGCCAGACCGGCAACGCGGGCGCCGCCCTGGCCAACCCGCTGGCCGTCATTGTCCGCGAAGCCACGACCAGCAACCCGGTGCCGGACGTGACGATCAACTGGGCCGCCACCCGGGGCGGCGGCTCGGTGACCGCATCGAGCGTCACCGACGCGACCGGGATCGCGATCGCGACCCGCACCCTCGGCGCCGATTCCGTTGTGCAGACCACGACCGCGAGCGGGAGCGGGCTCTCATCTGTGACGTTCAGCGCGACGAGCCGGATCCAGGGAGCGACGCAGATGCAGCTGAGCGCCGGCAATACGCAGACCGACACGATCGGCGACACGTTGGCCATCGCCTACGCCGTGCTGGTGCGCAACGAGGCCAGCGTCGCGGTAGCCGCGGTGACGGTGAACTGGAGCGCGGCCGGCGGCGGCTCGGTCTCCGCCCCAACCAGCCTCACCAACGCGAGCGGCATCGCGACGGTCAACCGCATCCTCGGCACCACGGCCGGCGCGCAGACGGCGCAGGCCCGGGTCGCCGGCCTCAACGGCAATCCCGTGAGCTTCACGGCCACGGTGACGGCGGGGAACGCGACGGCCATCGAGAAGACGTCGGGTGACGGCGGCAGCGCCGTGATCAACGGGCAAGTGATCTACACGATCACGACGCGCGACCGGGGCGGCAACGCCAGGGCCGGCGTCACGGTCAATTGGGACACCACCGGTGGCGGGGGGTCTATCAGCCCGGCGCAGAACACCACGGGGGCGACCGGGCAGGCGAGCGCGACACGCATGCTGAGCGCCACGGCCGGGCCCCACACCACGAGGGCCACCGCGAGCAGCATCACCGGGGGGCCGTCGGTCACCTTCACGACGAACGCGACCACGGCGCCGCTGGCGGCGAACGTCTCGGTGGGCACTGACTTCTTCAACCA
>Ga0247727_10008812_pt1 | contig 18568 bp, 13 predicted proteins | sample WisWelCaveWW1625_FD_202498 | JGI IMG/M metagenome (GOLD analysis project Ga0247727, IMG submission 202498) | Biofilm microbial communities from Wishing Well Cave, Virginia, United States - WW16-25 | ecosystem: Environmental > Aquatic > Deep subsurface > Groundwater > Cave microbial mat | place... | reverse complement strand
CGGCGGGCAGCGAGGTGTAGGCGGTGGACAGCGCCGGGGGCGTGACGATCCTCGAGGCCGTCGTGGCCTCCGTCGCCACGGCCCACCGGACCGCCGCCTGGCCCGAGGGGAAGGAGCCGAACCGGTGGATCTTCAGGATCGGGAAGGTCGTGGAGGAGGAGACCTTCGCCTGCTCCACCGTGTCCAGCGAGGCCGTCGAGGACCCCCGCGCCGTGTCGTCGGATTCCTCGTAGACGTAGAGGTCGAGGTCGGCCGGCGCGCGGTAGGTCGTCGGCGCCCCGCTCCCGTTGGCGACGACCTCGCGGTTCCAGCAGAGGGTCGCGCGCCTGCCCGAGGCCAGCGATCCCGACCGCACGAAGACCGCCCGCGCCCCCGACGAGGTCAGCGTACCCTCCACGACCGAGGCCCGGCTCGTGAAGGCGGCGGCGAGATCGAGCCCGCCCGTCCCCCAGGTGTCGTCGGGGGTCGTCGGGTAGGGGCTCGTGTTGCGCGTCGTGCCGGCCAGAAGCGCCTTCACCCCCTCGGGCCGCCAGGAGGCGGCGTAGTCCAGCAGAAGCGCCATGGCCCCGGCGACGTGCGGCGTCGCCATGCTCGTCCCGTCCCATGCGACGTAGTCCGCGGCGGCCCCCTCCCAGGCGGGGTTGGCGGAGGAGATCTGCGACCCCGGGGCGGCGAGGTCGGGCTTGCGGCGCCCGTCGTCGAGCGGGCCCACGCAGGAGAAGGAGGAGATCGAGTTGTCGGAGTGGGTCGTCGTCCCCGCGTCGTTGAAGGCCCCCACGGTGACCACGTTGAAGCCGTCACCGGGGACCGTCACGTTCACGAGGCTGAGGCTGGGGTTGGGGTTGATGTACTTGTTCCCCGCGGCGATGGCCACGGAGATCCCGAGGTCGTCCGCGGCCGCGTCGAAGAAGTGCGTCAGGGCCGCGGAGCCGTCCGTCGTCTCGAAGGAGCCGAAAGAGCCGTTGAAGGCGTCCGCCCCCTGGTCCGCGGCCCAGTCCCCCGCGGCCATGATGTCGGCGTCCTGCAGGGAGCCGCCTTCGCTCGACCGGTATCCGCACTTGGCGTTGAGGACGGCCGCGCCGGGCGCCACCCCGCGGTAGGTCGAGTCCTGGCCCGCCACGATCCCGGCGACGTGGGTCCCGTGCCCGAAGATGTCGTCGGTGGAGGAGGCGTTGTCGGTGAAGCCGGGGTCCGTCGACCCCGCGGAGAGGAACACCCCCTGCGCGGTCACCACGGAGGGGAGCCCCGGGGGGGTGATCCCCGGGTGGGCGACGTCGATCCCGGTGTCCAGCACGGCCACCTTCGTCCCGGAGCCGTTGGATCCGGCACCGATCCACGAGGAGGCGCCGATGGTGGCGACGCTCGTGTTCAGGTCCGCGGTCCGGATCCCGTGCGGGAGGACGCGCCCGACCTGCGGAAGGGCATCGAGGAGCCCCGCCACGGCCCCCGCGGGAACCTCGGCCGAGATCCCGTTCAGGAGGATCGACCGCCCGAGGAGCCTCGCCCCGGGCACGCCGAGGACCGCCGCCTCGACGGGTCCCAGCGCCTCGAGGACGCGGGGCCGGGCCTCCGCGAGGATTCCGCTCCGCATCCCGCGCAGGAGGTCCTGCACCTCGCGCCGGAGAGCACGGCTTTCCTCGCGCTCGGCGGCGGAAAGGAGCGCCGCCTCCTCCTCCATGCGGTGGCCTACCTGGAGGGCGCGATCGGGGTCCTCCGCGCGGAGCGGCCCGATGCCGCCGAGGATCTCCCGCAGGCGGGCGAGGCGGGCCTCGACGGCGGGGGCGCTCCTATCCCGCGCGGCGACCGCGGCGTCGTGGACGGGGCTCCCGCGCAGGACGAGGACGACGCGCAGGGTCTCGCCCGCCCGCGCCGGGTCCTCAACGGCACTCCAGAGGGCAGGGTGGATGGCGCGGCGCAGCGGCGTGAGCCGGGCCTCCTCGGCGAGGACCGCCTTCTCGACGGATTCCCGCCGCGCGCCGTCCGGTCCCTCCAGGACCTTCCGCCCGGACGCGTCGTCCCGGAGGACGCGGTACTCGGCCCCCGTCGGCGCGTACCGGAACCGCTCGCCGGTGTCGCGGAAGCCGTCGTCGCCCCCGTCCGCGGCACCGCCGCCGGGGAGGAGGAGGACCGCGAGCCCGAGGAGGGGGAGGAGCGGCCGGCGCACGCGCATCGCGGAATCCTACGGCACCCGAGCCGTCATGCCGGGATTCGAAGGAGGAGTCCGTCACTCCGGGAGGGAACCGTCACGGCACCCGGACCTCCGCGACCGGGAGGAAGGTCCGGTCGAAGCGCTCGACGACGTCCTCCAGGAGGACCCGCGCGTCGGGCCGGGGGACCGCCTTCACGGTGCGCCCCCGGAAGGTGACGGAGACGGGCTTCTCCGGCTCGAACCCGCCCTCGGGGAGCAGGATCCGGAAACGCTCCACCTCCCTCCCCTCGGCCTCGTAGGCCCCCGGCCCCGCCCGTCGGACCCGGAGTCGGGCCGTGAACCCGTCGGCCGCCTCGATGAAGGCCTCGCGCCGCTCCGCGTCACTGAGCGCGTTCCACTTCCTCGGGTCCACGGGGAGGGTGAACCTCTCCTGCGCACCCTTCCCGAGCGCGGTCGCCTCGGCCCAGAAGGCCCGCGCCTCCCCCGGGTCCACGGCCCGGCGGACGACCTCCTCCGAAACCGGGTCCCGTCGGACCTTCCCGAGCCACTCCACCCAGTCCACCTTCGATGTGTCGCAGGCGTGTCCCAGGCCGGGGAACAGGACGAGGCGGGCGTCGGGGTTGCGGAACTCCTCGAGGAAGGAGAAGGCGCGCCGGAGGCTGTCCAGCAGCCGCGGATCGTCCTCCTCGCCTTGGAGGTCCCGGATCGGGAGGCGTCGGAGGTTCTCGATGTAGCGGAAGTTGTTCTCGCCCACGCTGTTCGCCAGGCGCGGTCCGCCGACCATGGGCGCGACGGCGGCGAAGAGGTCGGGGTGGCGCAGCGCGATGTCCCAGAGGAGGTGGCCGCCGCGGCTCGACCCGGCGCCGAAGATCCGGTTCTCGTCCGCGTTCCAGCGGCGCCGCGCCCACCGCAGCGCCGCCAGCGCCTTGTGGCGCTCCGCCGGCGTGGCGGTCCACCCCTTGTCCGCGAGCCTGTCGGTCGGCGCGACGACCACCATCCCGAGCGCGTCCGCGGCGGCCTTCCAGCCGGCGGGCTCGTCCCTCCCTCTCAGGCCTGAATCGTGGAGGACGAGGAGGAGGGGGGCGGGCCTCGCCGGGTCGTAGGAGGGAGGCGTGTACACGGTCACCTCCTCCGTCGCCGTCCCCTTCCCGTCGAAGAGGGGGACGGCCTCCGTGCCCGTGCCGGGCCTCTGCGGGGCGAACCGGCCGAAGGCCCGCATGGCGGCGAGCAGGTTCGGGACCGTGGCGTCGGGGCGCTTGAGGATCCGCCGCGCGGCCTCCGCCCGGGCCAGGGGGGAGGGGAGGTCCACCGCGGCCTCCAGCGCCTCGGAGAGAGGGGGGAGCGGTCCCTCCGCAGCGGGAGCGGCCCCGCCCACGGGAATCAGGAGGAGGAGGACGGCCCCGCCCCTGGGTGCCCGCATGGGGAAATCCTACCGGCGGGCGCCGCGTCGTCCCGGCGGGGTCAGACCTCCACCTCGGCCTCGTAGCAGCCCCGTCCGGGGACGCAGCGGCGGGGGTTGGTGGGGTCGTTGTCGTCCCCCATGGCCCAGCCCGTGAGGTTGCACCAGAAGGCGGCGGTGTCGGGGACGAAGGGGAGGCCGGGCGGCGGGCCCTCGTCGCCCGCCACGAACATCCCCTTCGTCCGGAGGTTCCGGCAGAGGGTGCCCCTGAGGATGGCGTCGCGCACGGGGTTCATGGCTACCTCCCCCTCTCGGCGGCCTTCAGCACCGCGCGCTTCACGCAGACCCGGAGGTGCTGGACCTTGTGGGCGTTGTCGCGGAGCGGCGTCGCGCCCTTCACGGCGGCGTCGGCGGCGGCTTCGGCCGCCTTCTCGTTCGCGACCTTGCCGATCAGCGCCTGCGCCGCCCCTTCGGAGAGCATCGGCACCGGCGCCACGGCGCCCAGCGCCACGCGGGCGGACTTCACCTTCCCGCCCTCGATCTCCAGCGCGACGGCGCAGGAGGCCGAGGCCCAGTCGAAGGACTGCTTCTGGTCCACCTCGACATAGGCGGAGGCCCGGGCCGAAGGGAGGGCCAGCCACAGGATCACCGCGCCGGGCGCGAGCCGCGCCTCGCGGAGCGGGTCCTCCTCGGGGCTGACGAAGAACCTGGCGTCGTAGGTGCCCTGTGTGACGATGAATCCACCTTCCTTCTCGTCGATTCCCGTCAGGATGGAGATGTCGGCTCCCACGGCGAGCAGCACGACCGCGAGGTTGCTCGGGTGGACCGCGCAGCACTTCCCGTTGCCGAAGATTGCCCCCTCGGAGTGGTCGCCCTCCATGGCCGGGCAGGTCTTCCCCCCCCGCTTGAGGCAGTCGAAGAAGGGGTCGCGGAAGTAGGCACAGCGGGGGCGCTGGAGGAGGTTCCCGGCGAGGGTCGCCAGCGCCCGGACCTGAGGCGTCGCTGCCTGGGCGGCGGCCTCGGCCAGCGCGGGGCACTCCCGGGCGACGAGCGGGTCCGAGGCCAGGCGCGCGAGGGTGACCCCGGCACCGAGGGCGAGCCCGCCGGGCCCCGTCGGTTGGAGGACCTGCATGAACTCCAGCAGGCGGACATCCACCATCGTCTGCGGCGTCGAGATCCCGTTCTTCGCGAGATCGAGGAGGTCCACGCCGCCGCCCCTCGCCCGGGCGTCCCCGGTCAGGAGTCCGAAGGCCTCCTTCGCATCCTTCGGCCGCGCGTAGGCGAAGGGCTTCATGGCTACCTCCCTCCCTTCGCGGCGAGCGCCGCCAGGACGCGGGCAGGGGTGATGGGGAGGTCGCGGACGCGCGCGCCGGTGGCGTGGGCCACGGCGTTGGCGATGGCGCCGGCCGTCGGCACCTTCGGCGGCTCGCCGAGCCCCATCATGCCTACGCTGTTCCCGGCGTTCGCCACCTCGAACATGACGACCTCGATGTCCGGAATGTCGCGCGACCCCGCGATGCGGTATCCCTCGAGGTCCCCGTGGAGGAGGCGCCCGGTCTTCCGGTCCTGCACGCGGTCCTCGAAGAGCGCGTAGGAGATCCCGTTGATGACTCCGCCCATGACCTGGCTCTCGGCCGTGAGCCGATCGATCACGCGCCCGCAGTCCTGGATGGCCAGCACCCGGACGACCCGCACGACGCCGGTCTCCGTGTCCACCTCGACCTCGGCGAACTGCACGCCCGCCACCTGCCCGTGGAACTGCTTGTAGGACCTGGGGCGCCGGCCCAGGAAGGCCTGCTTCTCCCCGTCCATCCGGGCGCAGGCCCGCTTCCACGCCGCCGCGTCCCCGGCCGCGGCCTTCCCCAGGATCGCCTTTCGCGCCGCCTCCGCCGCCGCCCGGGCGCAGGGCCCGAGCGTCGGGGCCGTCGTGCTCCCTCCCGACCCCGGCCCGGACGGCCACCCGGTCCGGCCCAGGTTCACCTGGACCTCCGCCGGATCGAGGCCGAGGACCTCCGCGACGATGACCGCCAGCACCGTGCGCGTCCCGGTGCCGATGTCCTGCGCCCCGTTGCTCGCCTCCACGCGCCCGTCCCGGTGGACCGTCACCTCGACCGCGTGCCCCTCGCCGCCCCCCTGGTACCAGATGGCGGAGCCCGCTCCTGCGCCCCTCTTCACCGGACCCCTTCCCGCGCCGGGCTTCACGGCCCGCATCGCCTTCCAACCGAACCGTTCCGCCCCGAGTTTGTACTGCGCCTGCCGGATCGCGTTCCCGTCGAGCCGGAGCCGGAGCTCCAGAGGGTCCATGCCGATGGCGTCGGCCGCTTCGTCCATCATCGATTCCAGCGCGAAGGAGCCCTGCGGGTGGCCGGGGGCCCGGAAGGCGGCCCCGGGGCCGCCGTGGGTGGCGACGGTGGCCTCGCTCTTCGCCTGCTTCCCCAGGTCGTAGATCATCGGGTTCGCCACGCCCGCGCCGCCCTCGTTGAACCCCGAAGTCCCGCGGGAGCGGACCGTGTAGCCAAGGACGCGGCCGTCCCTCTTCAGGCCGATCTTCACCGTCTGCTCCGAGGAGGGGCGGTTGCCGCCGAGGAGGTGCTCCTCGCGCCGCTCCAGCACTGCCCGCACGGGGGCGTTGAGCGCCACGGCGGCGCGGGCCGCCTCGACCCCGAAGGAGGAGCCCGGCGTCGAGGGGCCGAACTTGCAGCCGAAGCCGCCACCCACGAACTCCGACGCGACGTGCACCCTGTCGCGGGGCAGCCTCAGCGCGCCGGCGATCCCGTCCAGCACCGAGAAGGTCCCCTGTGTCGAGGCGAAGACCGTGACGCCGCCGTCATCCTCGGGGCGGACCACGTAGGCGTGGGGCTCGAGCGGCGTGTGAACCTGGACCTGCGTGCGGTAGGTCCGCTCCAGCACGACATCCGCCTTCTTCATCTCCCTCTCCGCCTCGGCGAAGGCGCCCTCCCCGCTGTCCCTCCCGCCCGGGAAGACGTTCGACCCGCGGTCGGGGTGGACGAGCGGCGCGCCTTCCTTCGCGGCGTCCTCCAGCGTGGCGGCCACCGGCCCCGGCTCGATCTCCGCCCTGCAGAGGGCCAGCGCCTCCTCGAGCCGGTCCTCGCTGTCGGCCACGAGGAAAGCGAGGTCTCGGCCCTCGTGGGTGATCCGCATCCCGGGGCGGGCGACGGGCCGGGCGTACTTCACGCCCGGGGCCTTCTCGGCGGCGGTTAGGTCGAGGGACCGGAGCGTCCCCCCCGGCGAGGAGGCGCGGAGCATCCGCCCGTGGAGCATCCCGGGGAGGAGGACGTCGGCAGTGTAGGTCGCGCGGCCCGAGGCCTTGATCGCCCCGTCCACGCGCGGGACCGCGGTGCCAACGACGCGGAGCCTGGCGTCCGCCCCCCAGATCTCGGGCTCGTCGTCCGGGACCTCGACCTCGATCTCGCGGACCTCCCCGGCGAAGCCTGCCTTCGTCTTCCGCTTCTCCGCCACGGCTCACCTCCCCTTCCGGAGCGCGGCGGCCGCCTCGCGGCAGGCCTCCACGACGCGCGGGTAGGTCCCGCAGCGGCAGAGGTTCCCGCTCACCGCCTCGCGGACCGCGTCGGGGGACGGGTCGGGATTGCGGGCCAGCAGCCCCGCGCAGGACACCACCATGCCCGGCGTGCAGAAACCGCACTGGAGCGCGTCCCGGCGGACGAAGGCCTCCTGGAGCGCGTGGGGCCCCCCGTCCGCGGATGCCAGGCCCTCGCAGGTGACGACCTCGCGCCCCGCGCACTCCACGGCCAGCACCATGCAGGCGACCACGGGGACGCCGTCCAAGAGCACCGTGCAGGCGCCGCAGGAGCCGCGGTCGCAGACCTCCTTGGGGCCGGTCACGCCGAGGTGGAACCGGAGGGCGTCGAGGAGGGTTACGCGCGGCTCCGCCCTGAGCGCTCGGTCCTTCCCGTTCACGCGGATGGTGAAGGGCACGGGGCCCGGGCCGAGGACCTCCGGCCCCGCGGCCGGGCCCTCCGCCCGCGCTGCGGCCGCGACGACGAAGGGGATGGCCGCCGCCCCTCCCGCGGCCGCCGCCGCCGCGCCCCTCAGGAAGCTCCGCCGGTCGAAGCCCTTCGCTGGCTTGCCCATGGCCGACCTCCTGGCTCCCCTTCCCAGAGTATCATCCGGCCATGCCCGATCCCGACCCCCGAGCCCTGGAGCCTCTCGTCGTGCAGGCGGACGCGAAGCCGTGGAAGGGATTCCCCGAGGTCCCCGGGGTGGAGTACAAGGTCCTCCGCAGGCACCCCGAGGGAGGGGGGCTCACCCTCCTGCTCCGGTTCGCCAGGGGGGTCCACTACCCGACCCACCGGCATCCCGGCGGCGAGGAGTACTACATGCTGGAGGGGACGCTCCGGGACGGGGGGAAGACCTACGGGAAGGACGCTTTCGTGTACCACCCGCCGGGATCCATCCACACGCCGTCCAGCCCCGGCGGCGCGGAGCTCATCGTCGTGCTCCCGAAGGCCATCGAGCTCGTGGCGAAGGGGTAGACCGGCTACTTCCCGTCCTTCTCCCCCTTCTCGTCCTCCTCCATCTCGCCCATCTCGTCTTCCTCGCCCTCCTCGCCCTCCTCCTCGATCTGGATCATCCCGCCTTCCCCGATCTCGATTTCGGTCTGCTTCCCGTCGGGGCCCACGAGGACGATCTTGCCCCCCTTCCCCTCCATCTTGAGTTCGCCCATCCTCATCATGGCCGTGCCGCCCTTGCCATCCATCACGCCGAGCCGGATGCACTCCATTCCGGCGCAGGCGCCGCACTTCTCCTCGAGCGCCCCGACGCGCTTCTCCAGCGCCGAGACCTTCTTCCCCATGGCCCCCCCCTCGTCCGGGGTGTTGCCGACGGCGAGGACGCATCCTGCTGCCGGCAGGAGCAGAGCGACCGACAGGACACGGACGATGCCCTTCATGGATTCCTCCCCTGGTTTCACCGGACGAACGGCAATGAGGCAACGGCGCAGGATACCACCCCCGCGGCGGTCCGCAAGCCGAGGCGGGTCCCTTCGGCGTCGTGCTCGCGGCGGAGGAGACCGAGGGCGACGGGCCTCCCGAGCGAAGGCGAGAGGCAGGCGCTCGTGACGGCTCCCGACTCCTTCTCGCCGGCGAGGATCACCGTACCGCGCTCCGGGACCGGGGCCCCGGGCTCGAGCAGGATCCCCACGAGCCCCCGGTTGGTGTGCCCGCGGTTCTGGAGCCGCGCCACCGGCTCCTGTCCGAGGAAGCAGCCCTTGGCGAAGGAGACGTGGTCCGCGAGCCCGCACTCCTGCGGGAGCGTGTCCTCCGTCGCCTCGGCCCCGAGCGCCGGGACGCCGTTCTCGATCCGGAGGGCCTCGAGGGCTTCACCTCCGATCGGACCGCCGCCCTCGGCCGCGGCCGCGGCGAGGGCCTCCTCCCGGAGCCTGGGGAGCGCCCCGGCCCCGGCGAGGATGTCCACGGCGGGGAGTCCTGCGCGTGAGCGCCGCAGGAGGTCCACCTTCCCCGGCTCCGGCCCCAGCCGCGCCGCGGCGGCCGCGGCCCGGGGCCCGACGAGGGAGAGGAGGCCCGCCGTTCCCGACGCATCCTCGAGGTCCACGTCCTCCCCGACGACGTACCTCGAGAGCGAGTCCCGGAGCCGGGGCCGCGCACCCGGCGGCGCGACGAGCGCCACCCGGCCGGGCAGGACCGCCAGGAGGAAGTCCGCCACGACCTTCCCCTTCGGGGTGAGGAAGAGCCCCCGCGCCGTCCCGCCCTCGGGGAGGCCCTTCACCTCGCAGGAGAGCATCCGGTGGAGGAAGTCGATCCGGTCCGCGCCCGTCACCCGGAGGAGGACCGCGTCGGGAAGGTCCGCCAGGCCGACCGCCCGGCGCGCGCGGAGCGCCTCCTCCCCGGACTCCCGGCTCAACGCGCCCTCCGGTCGAAGAAGGCGGTCACCCGGCGGAGTTCCAGCGCGCGGAAGTGCGGGGCCACGAGGTCGGCGTCCCGGAGCGCGTCCCCGGAGAAACCCGTCGTGATCCCGACGCAGCGCATCCCCGCGGCCCGCGCCGCGGCGACGCCGGGGGGGGAGTCCTCGAAGACGAGGCACTCGCGGGCCTGGAGCGGCGGCTCGGGCGCGGGGGAGGAGGCGTTGAGCCCCTCGAGGGCCTTGAGGAACGGCGCCGGGTCGGGCTTCCCGGCCGGGCAGTCCTCGTAGGTGACGACGGTCCGGAAGAGGTCCCGGATCCCGAGACCGCCCAGCACGAGGTCCACCTCCTCGCGCCACGCCCCGGTGGCCACGGCGAGGAGGTAGGCCCCCGCCGCCTGCCGCACGAAGTCGGCGGCTCCCGGGACCGGGGACGCGCCGGTTCCCAGGCTCTTCCGGTAGGCGGCCCTCTTCCCCTTCAGGACCGACGCCACCGTCTCCGGCGGGCAGGAGACCCCGCGCTTGCCCAGGACGGCGCGGATCGCCTCCCCGTCGGGGAGGCCGACGATCTCCTGGTACTCCGGCGCCGTGAGCGACTGGCCCATGTCCAGCAGGGCCCCGTTGAGGGCGCGGTACTGGAGGGGCTCCGTGTCGGCGAGGGTGCCGTCGCAGTCGAAGAGGAGGGCCCGGATCACGACGGGCATGGTACCGGGAGGCGGCGTCCGCCCCGGCGGTTCTACCGCAGCCGCGGGAAGAACCCGACGAGGCTCGGGTCGTCGAATCCCGATCGCCGGAGCTCCAGGCGGAGGCCGTAGAGATCCCGGACGTCCTCCACGCCGAGCTCGTCCGGGAGGAGGTCCCCCTCCCGGGTGTCGAAGGAGAAGAACCCCAGGCCGTCCGCGGTGGAGAGGAACGACATGTCCAGGAACTCCAGGCTCAGCGGGTCGTCCGGATCGGTCTGGATCCAGACCTCGTAGGTCTCGTCCTCCGTGAGGCCGGTCGCGTAGATCGAGAAACCCTGGTAGGCGGGCTCCGCGTCCCCCCGCGTGCGGCGGCGGAAGGAGCGCAGGGTCGCCCGGGCGCCCTCGTCCTCGGCGGTCGCCTGCAGGTCCGTCCGGCGGCTGCGCGTCGCGCGGTTGCCCCGGCCGTCGACCTCGTCCCACCGGAAGGGGCCGACGCGGCCCTCGAGGATGGTCGTCTCGGAGAGGTTGGTCCGCGTGATGCGCACCTCGACCAGGCCCCGCTCGAGATTCAGGACGGTCTCGGCCCCCAGCGGGATCTCCGGATTGGTCTCGAAGGAGGAGTCGAGGCGGATCTGGTAGAGGCCCGACCCGTTTTCGGAGACGGGGATGGTGACGACCTCCTCGAGGTCCGTCTCCCCGGGGGAGGCCATCCAGAGGGCCGCGCTTTCCATGTGGAAGACCCCGGTGCCGGAGACGCCGCGGAACCAGACCGAGAATCCCTGGACGACGCGGTGGCCGTTGGTGACCCGGAGCCACGCCTCGATCCCCCCGCTCACGCCCGCGGAGAGGGAGAGGAGCGGCCGCCGCATGAGGAACCCGTCCCCCCCCTCCGCCGACGGGCCGGGCGCGAGGAGGGCCGCGGCGGCCACCGCGAAGGCGAGGGAGGTGCGGGTCTTCATGGCGGCTCCATTCTGCACGCCGGCGCGGCGCTCGTCAGAATTTGACGCTGGCCGCCCGCTTCTCCTTCCCGCGCACGTACCGGATGACGACGGTGTCGCCCTGCCGCGCGTTGGCCACGAAGGCCGTGAAGCGCCCCACCGGGTCGTCGTCCAGCAGCGAGAAGCCACCCCAGGAGGTGATGAGGTCCCCCACCTGGAAGGACTTCTCCCCCAGGCTCCCGGCGAAGACCGCCGTCACCCTCACCGCGGAGGCGTTGTCCGCGAGGTTCAGCGGGTCCTCCTCCTCCGGCGTGCAGGGGTCCACGGCGACGCCGAGCTTCCCCCCCGCGCCCGTCATGTCCACCTTGCGGAAGGAGGGCCTCTTCTCCGCGTTGGCGGCCCTCCAGAGCACGCCCAGGCCGTGGCGCGCGATGAGGGCGATCTTCGGGCAGTTGATGAGGTCCGGGGTGTCCCGGTTGGTGTGGTAGTCCTTGTGGAAGCCCCCGAAGAGCATGAGGACCGGGATCCCGGCCTGGAGGAAGTTCCACTGGTCGCTCCGCTGGAGGAGGGTCGGCGGCGGGTAGGTGCACTCGAACCCCGTCTCCTCCAGCATCTCGCGGTGCCAGGCGTCGATCTCCGGGCTCGAAGTGTTCCCGAACACCTCCAGGGACTTCGTGGCGTTGCGGCCCACCATGTCGAGGTTGATCATGGCCACGGTGTCGGCGAGGGGGAACAGGGGGTGGTCCACGTAGTGCTTGGAGCCCAGCAGGCCGAGCTCCTCCGCCCCGAAGAAGGACACCACGATGGTCCGCCGCGGGACCACGCCCTCCTTCGCCAGGCGCCCCAGCGTCCGGGCGATGAGGAGGACCGCGGTGGACCCGCTCGCGTTGTCGTCGGCCCCCCAGAAGACGCCCGACTTCTTCACCGTTTTGCCCCTCTTCGGGTCGCCCCCCCGGATGCCGAGGTGGTCGAAGTGGGCGCCGAGGACGACGAACTCCTCGGCCGGAGGGGCCGGCTCCGCGGCGGGCGGCTGCGCGGGGGGGATGGGCGCCGACGGATCTTTCGGCGGCCCCGGCGGCGGCGGGGATCCCGGCGGCGGAGACGGGCCGGGCGGAGCCCCGTCCGGGGGCGATCCCGGGGGAGCGGGGGGACCGGGCGGTGCGGAGGGAGGGGGGCCCGCCTCCCCGCCGGCGGGGGGCGTAGAAACGCCCGGCCCGACGACACCCGGCGCGCCCGCGGGAGCCTTCCCTGCCCCCCGGAGGAACCCGACGACGTTGCGCGTCGCCCCGCTGGTCACTCCCGGCCCCAGCCGCGCCGTGGGCACCTCGAAAGGCTGGAGGTAGTCCCCCTCCACCGTCTTCCCGTTCTCGACGCGGTCCTGGACGGGCGCCGGCGGGATCCCCGCCTTGCGCAGCTCCGCGGCGAGCCACTTCGCCGCCTCCTCGTTCCCCTTCTGCCCCGTCCCCCGCCCGTGGAACTTCGGCCCGGCCAGGGTGAACTCCACGGCGCGCGCCTCGGACGAGGTGATCTCCTTCTTCGCGGCCGCGGCGAGTGGATCGACGGCGACCGCGGGGACGGAGGCCGGGAGGACGAGCGCCGCACCGAGGAGGAGGGTGGAGGCGAGGCGGCGGAGGTCGGACCGCGGGGCCATGGGACGGCCATCGTACCCTCCGGCCCCCGCGCTACTCCTCCTCGTCGACGAGGACCTCCTCGTCCGAGCCGTCCGACCCCGGGCGGGCCGGGTTCCCGGGCGCCGCCGGGTCGGGGAGCGGCTCCAGAGTCCCATGGCAGTCGATCTCGAAGCCCTCCAGCACCTGGGCCGTCCCCTTCCACTCCTTGAGGCCCTGCTTGCGCAGGGTCACCGTCACGGTCCCGGGAGGAAGCGTCTCCCGGAGGAGGAGGCCCTGCGCGCTGGTCTTCGTCGCCTCCTCCATCACCTTCTGCCAGTCCACGCGCCCCGTCCCGCCCGACTTCTCATAGGCCTTCTGCCAGATGCGGCCCCAGTCGGGCTGGAGGATAGTCCCGGTCGCCCCCTCCTGGAACGTCACGTCCGCCCCCGCCACCGGGGCTCCCTTCCCGTCCGAAGCGTGGACGAGGATCGAGCCCCCCGCCCGGAGCGTCATCTCGACCTCGGCGTCCACGCCGCCCCCGATGTTCACCGTGCGCGACTGGCGCACCCGGCCTTGGTGGTCGCCGTAGAGGACCCAGGTCCCGTCCGGCATGGCGGCGAAGGAGACCGTCCCCTCGGCGTCGGTCTGGCCCCAGAACTCGTTCTGGAAGGAGCCGTCCGGCATGGAGCGGCCGGCGCTGATCCCCGCCCCCTGGAGGGCCGTCCCGACGGAGTCCCGCACCGTCACCTTGAGGCGCCCCCCCACCGAGAGGATGAGGCGGAGGTCGGAGACCGTCGCCCCGGCGACGACCACGATCCCCCCGAAGCGCGCGGAGACCTTGTTCCCCGAGACCGCCACGATGGCCCACAGGCCCTCCGGGACGTCCTGGAGGACGAACTTCCCCTCGCGGTCGGCGAACTCCTGCTCCCTCTGCATGTTCCCGGGGCCCGAGCGGTTCCCGCGGGCGTCGATCTCCATGTACATCCGGACCTTGAAGGCGGGTACGGGGGTCGTCCCGTCCGTGTCCACCACGCGGCCCTCGAGGCGCGCGTTCGGCAGCATCGTGACGGGCAGCTCCCGGGTGCCCGTGGAGATGCCCTGCAGGATCTGCTGGGCCAGCCCCGTGCACTGGAAGTTGAGCTGGTAGGTCCCGTCGCGGAGCCCGTCCATGAGGAAGAGCCCGTCCGCATCGGTCCGCACCTCGGCCCGCTGGACCCACTCCATGTTCCCCTCGGAGCCGACGACGACGCCCCAGGCGGTGACGGACACGCCCTGGAGGGGCTCCCCGGCCTGGTTCCGGACCCGGCCGGTGATGCTCCCGCCCTTGCGGAGCACGAAGTCGAGGCCCGCGATCTCCCCCTGGGCCGGGGCGGCGAGGCGGCTGCGGCTCTCCGGGGCGTAGCCCTCCAGGTTCACCCGCATCTGGTAGTTCCCGGGCGGCACCCCGGCGACCTCCCAGGTCCCGTCGGCGAGGCTGTAGCCCACCATCTCCGGGATCCAGAACCAGCCGCCCTCCTCCTGCATCCGCTGCCAGTCCTGCCAGTTCCACTCCTTCTGGACCGAGAAGGAGACCGCCGCGAGCGGCTCCCCGTCCTCGTCCTTCACGGTACCCTTGAAGGCCGCCCCCGTGATGAGCGTGATGCGGATGCCGGAGATCTCGGTGCCCGCCCGAAGCTCCAGGGGATCCGACTTCGTCAGCGCGAAGCCGTCGGCCACCGCGAAGAGGACCCCGCGGCGCATGGCCGGGACCGCCTCCAGCGTGAACGCCCCCTCGGCGTCGGCGGTGGCCGTCTGCTCGGGGACGCCCGTCAGGAGTTCCCCGGGGTCGCGGCCCACCCGGGCCCCGGCCGCCGGGGAGCCGTCGGGCTTCATCACCACGCCCGACACCTTCCCGCCCTTCCCGATCTCCATGTCCCGCTCGAAGTCCGCCGACGGGTCCCCGGACAGTTGCACCCAGGTCCACTGCTCGGGGTACTCGGGGGCGCTCACCTTGAAGGACATCCCGCCCTGGTCGGGCGAGGGGATCTCGTACTTCCCGTCCTCCCCGCTCTCGGCGGACTTCGCCCCGTCCCAGGTGCGGATCTTCGCGTGGGCGACGGGCATCTTCGTCTCGACGTCCACGACCTTCCCCTTGAGCTTCCCCCCCCGGACGACGGGGATCTCCTTGAAGGTCTCCTTCCCCTCGTTCACCTCCACGTCGGAGAGGTTCACCGCGCGGTACTCCGCCGGCCGGACCTGGATCCAGAGCCGCCCCGGCGGGACCGAGCCGAACCGGAACATCCCCTTCTCGTCCGTCCGCCCCGTCTCCCACCAGTCCCCGCGCTGGCTCCAGCCGGAGAGGTAGCAGTCCTTGACGGGCTCCCCGGTCAGCGCGTCCACCACCTTCCCGGCGAAGACGCCGCCCGACTTGAGGGAGAACTCGAGGCGCGCCCCGGTGCGGACCGTCTTCCGCTGGGAGGCGAACCCCTCGGCGCGGGCCACGGCCGAGAGCTGCGCCCGGGCCACGGGCCCCGCGACGAACTCGCCCTCCTTGTTCGCCTTCGCGGTGGAGAGCACCTCCCAGACGGAGCGGCGCCAGCGCTCGACGGAGACGGTGGCGCCCGGGATGGGCTGGCCCTTGGAGTCGCGGACGATCCCGCGGACGGAGTCCTGTGCGGGCACATCGGGGAGGGCGTTGGGGTCCTTCTCCTTCGGCTTCTCCTCCTCCTTCTCCTTCGGGGGCCCGTAGAGGTTCTCGGCCCGCTTCTGGGTCCCCCCGAGGGATTCCGGGAGCGCCTCGCGGACGACCCGCCGCACCCTCTCCGAGCCCAGGCCGAGCAGCAGGATGATCCCGACGCAGGCCGCCGCCACGAGCGCGGTCCAGGAGCCGCGGATGTTGTCCAGGTTCCCCTTGCGCGTGGCCGTGGCGGTGCCCTCCCTCTGGCTGAGTCTACCGGACGGGGGCGGCACGCGGCCGCCGCCCCGGACGGGGACCCGGGGGTAGGAACGGACGGGAGGCCCACGGGTTCGCCCGAAGCGCCTAGGGCAGGAACTTCCTCGGGTCCTTCAGTTTCCGCGGCAGGTACTCCTCCATCACGAACCGGAGCCCGAACTTGGCGAAGGCCTGCTGCTCGGCGCGGACCCCCATCTCGAGCAGCTGCTCCACCGCCCACTTCCACTTCGGGTGGACCTCGTAGAAGGGGTCGTTCTTGAGCGCGTCCTGGGCGCGCTTGACGTCCACCTCCTTCAGCGGGTGGGTGGGGAGCTTGAAGTCCACGATGTCCTGCGGCGTCACCCCGAGGAAAGAGGCCTTCGGGACACAGAAGAACTGGTTGATGTGGGCCGCGTTCCCGGAGCCCACCTTGAGCGTGCGGTAGATGTTGGCGAAGCCGTAGGGGTCGCAGTCGGTGAAGGCGTAGACCGGGATCTTCACCTCCTCGGCGAGGCGCCGGATGAACCGCCGGCAGGCGCGGGTGGGGACTCCCCCCATCTCCACCAGAACGCAGTTGGCCGTCCTCCAGTACTCCCCCGTGTTGAGCCGGTCGAAGGTGCCTCCGGTCTCGATGACCAGCACGAACCTGGCCTTCGTCTCGAACCGGAGGTGCTCGACGTTGGAGGGCACCGTGTAGGCGCCGGACCCGAACCGGGTGCAGTCGATCCTCACCTCCTCGTCGCTTCCGCGACGGCGGTCGAGGATGGTGAGCGCGCCGGCCACCGACCCGCCGTGCTCCTCGGGCTTGAACCGCATCATCTCGCGGTTCACCCCCCAGGAGGAGAACATGGCCTCGACGTCGTCCATGACCGTGTCCGACTCCTCCTGCGCGTCGAACCGGGCGTCGTCCCAGTTCTTCGAGATGTAATAGGCCTCCCTCTTGGTGGCCTCCTCGTCCTCGACGACGTGCTGCCTGGAGAGCGCCATCATCCGGAGCGTCTGGGCGAAGGACTTGGCGGTGTTCACCGTGAGCGTGCGGACCGCCTTGCTCCGGCCGATCTCGAAGTACCCCACCTTCGGGTCGTACTTCACGTTGGCGAGGGAGCGGATCGGGAAGTCGAGGTCGGGCTTGCGCATCCCCTGGATGGCCCGGTGGACGTCCGTGGCCACCTCGTCCACGGCCTTGAGCACGAGACGGTCGCGGTCGTCCAGCTTGCGCCGCGGGGCCTTCGCCATGGGATCCCCTTCCGTCCGTCAGGCCGTGCGCGACTTCTCCAGGATCTCCGTCAGGTTCCGCGTCGCGCCCTTCTGCGCCTTCTCGTCGAGGGCGAGGATCTCGGCGAGCGCCGCCACGATGTGGGGCAGGTAGGCCGCGATGTAGTCCTTCTTCTTCTGGGCGTCGGCCATGCGGCGCTGGCGGGAGAGGTGGCGGCCGAGCTCCCGGCCGCACTCCATGACCGCGAGCCGGATCTCCTTCAGGATCTCCGGGTAGTGGGCGATGGCCTCCTTGGACTCGCTCGTGAAGGGCACCCAGACGGACGCGAGGTGAACGAAGAGGAGCAGCGGCCCCGTCGGGAGCGCGCCCCGGGACTGGTCCACGCCGTAGTTCCGCCAGGGGCAGGAGAGCACGGACTTGCTCACCGCGCAGGCCGACTGCTGGTAGAGGAGCGGGACGCGGTTGGCGAAGCGGTAGACCTGGGCGAACTCCTCCGCAGGGATCCCCTCGCCCCCCCAGGCGACCCCCGCCTCGACGACGAAGGGGTTCCCGCGGTAGACGGACGGCGGCCGGGTCACCGCGTGGACGAAGGCCCCGGGCCGCTCCCGCTGGAGCGCCCGGCGGACCGCCTCCTCCCCGATGGGCGAGACGCAGTCCGTGGGCGGGTTCTGGATCCGCACCTCGGAGAGCGCGGCGTGGAGGCGGTCGGCCTCCTCCCGGGCGATGCGGGCGACCCAGGCCGTGGGCGGGAGCCCGGCCCTGGCACAGATCTCCCCCGCCGTGCGCGGCGAGACGCGCGAGAACTCGTTCTGGAGGAAGGCCTTGAGCTTGCGGCTGCCGGTGGCCTTCATCATCTGGATGAGCATCCCCAATTCGACCCCGTAGGGATGGGGCTGGATCTCGCGCGGCGCCTCGGGGAGCGCCTTCACCGCCCGCTCGATGACCGTCTCCTTCCCCTCGGGGTCCCGGTAGCGGAGGGTGACGTGGGGGTTCGCGAGCGCGGTCTGCCGGAGGTAGTCGTCCACGCTCCGGGCGCCCTTCTGGTACTTGGCCTCGAGCTCGATCTCCACCCGCGTGCCGGTCGGGTGGTCCCGGTCCCAGGGGGTCTCCTCGTCCTTCGTCACCTCCGGAGTGTTCTTCCGGAGGTCCATGTGCATCTCGATGAAGTGGGCCGGCTTCTTCTTCGAGATCCGGGACCAGATCCGGACGGGCTTCCCCGTGGTCAGCTGTCCGTACATCCCCGCGGCCGAGATCCCGATTCCCTGTTGCCCTCTCTGCTGCCGCAGCCGGTGGAACTTCGACCCGTAGAGGAGCTTCCCGAAGATCCGGCCCACCTGCTCGCGGACGATGCCCGGCCCGTTGTCCTCGACGGAGACGAGGTAGCGCTCCGGCGCCGCGGTGGCGCCGCGGCGCTTCGGCCCCGCGTCGGCGTCGTCGTCCTCGTCGCCGGCCGGCGGTGAGGGGGCGGCCTGAGGCGCGAAGAGCGGGAGGTCCTCGGGCTTCGCGGCGGCGCTCCCGTTCCCGTTCCGCTCGGCCACCCGCTGGATGGAGACCGTCACCTCGGGGAGGATGCCCGCCTCCTCGCAGGCGTCGAGCGCGTTGTCCACCGCCTCCTTCACGGTCGTGAGGAGTGCCTTCCGCGGGTTGTCGAAGCCCAGCAGGTGGCGGTTCTTGGTGAAGAACTCGCTGACCGAGATCTCCCTCTGCTGGCCCGCCATCTCCTCCGCGGTGACGGGGCGCGGGGCCTTCGGCTTCCTCGCCCTG
>Ga0247727_10008811_pt1 | contig 18568 bp, 15 predicted proteins | sample WisWelCaveWW1625_FD_202498 | JGI IMG/M metagenome (GOLD analysis project Ga0247727, IMG submission 202498) | Biofilm microbial communities from Wishing Well Cave, Virginia, United States - WW16-25 | ecosystem: Environmental > Aquatic > Deep subsurface > Groundwater > Cave microbial mat | place... | reverse complement strand
ACGACCTGATCCAGCACGAGGATGCGGGGCCGCTGGGTCGACGTCTCCCCCGATCCGACGGCCACCGTGGCCGCCTCCGCGGTCCCGCTCCCGCGCAGGACAGTGCCCTTGAAGGTGATATCCCTCACCCCCCAACGGAGGAGAACGTCCACGGTCTCGAGGACGGCGCCCGTCGCCACCGAAGGGTCGGCGTCCACGCCGGCGCCGTCCACCTCGTTCCTCCTGCCCCCGAGGAACCTCTCCAGGTGGGCGAAGACGGACGGGCCCGGGGCGCCGCCTCCGCCTCCCTGGGAGCGCAGCCGGACGGGAAGGACCCCACCGGACACCGAACCACCGACGGCCGAGGGACCCCGATCCACGGGGAGGAAGACCGCCATGGCCCCCTCCTCGCCTCCCGCCACCGGGACGGCCGCGAAGAGGATCCGGTACACCCGGACGGTGGGGTCGGCGCAGGCCTGGAGGACCCACTGGGTGTCCTGCCAGCGGAGGTCCCGGTCCACCCGGAGGACGACATGCAGCCGGGAGATGCGGGGCGGCACATCCTCGTAGAGGCCCCGGGATCGCTCCCTGAGGACGGCCTGGAGGCCGGGGAGATCCAGCGCCGCCCCCTCGACCTGGAGAAGGGGCGCTCCCGGCCCCATGCTCCGGAGTTCCACGACAACGCACTCCCTCTCGGGCGGCAGGTCTCCCACGGTGCCGAGCCTCGGCAGGCGATCCAAGGGAACCAGGGCCGTCTCCCGCGGCGGGGACGGACGGGCCTCCGCGACCGCCCCTTCGTCCGTCACCGCGGAACAGCCGACGCCGAGAACGGGCAGCAGGAGCATCCAGGCGACGCATTCCCTCATGGCGCCCTCCCCGGGCCCCGGGTGCGGAATCCCCGTACGGATTCCGGGAGGCCCCGATTCCAAACGGATGCGCCACCCGGAGGTTCACCGCTTCGTGGAAGGGGCGGTCGGATGGCCGGAAGGAGGACCGCGGCTGGAATCGGGCGGAGCGAGCTCCGCCCCTACAGCTTCTTCGCCTCCGGCACGCCCTCCTCGAGCAGCCAGTGGGCGCGCGCGTCGAGGTCCCGGTACTCGCTCTTGGCGCCCGACGGCCAGGTGACGAGGACGCGGGACGCCTTCGCGGCCGACCCCAGCCCGAACAGGAGGCGGGGATCGGAGCTGCTGCAGAAGGAGTCCCCGTGGTGGAGGACGTCGGTCTGAGGGAGCAACCCCTCGGCCTCGACGCGGACGAGCGCCCCGGCGGGGTCGCGGGGGCTCCGCTTCCAGTCCCCGCGAAGGGTGAAGCGGATCCAGGCGTTGGCGTTCCCACCGTCGTTGCGGAGGATGTAGGCCTTCCCGTTGAGGACCGCGACGACGAAGTCCATGTCCCCGTCGTCGTCGAGGTCGGCCTGGCCGCCGCCGCGGTGGACATCCTCGGCGCGGAAGCCCGGCCCCGCCTCGTCCCCGACGTCCGCGAACACGGGCGAGGTCCCGCCGAGGTTCTCAAGGAGGAGGTTCCGCTGGCGGTAGGTGGTGCCGGAGGCGGCGAAGTTGTCGATCTCCCCGAAGACGTGGCCCGCGGCGTAGAAGAGGTCGCGGTCCCCGTCGTTGTCGAAGTCGGTGAAGTGCGCCGCCCAGCAGAGGCTCACGAAGGTCGGCAGGTTGACGCCGACCCGCACGGTCACGTCCTCGAAGGCGGGGCGCCTGCCGCCCGAGGCGCGGGCCTTCGACTGGTTCCGGAAGACGGTGTTGTAGTCGTGGGAGAAGTTCGTGATCGTGAGGTCGAGCAGCCCGTCGTGGTCGTAGTCGGAGACGTCCACCCCCATCCCCGCCTGGGGCTTCACGTCGGCATTCACGGCGCAGCCGGCGATCATCCCCTCGTCGGTGAAGACCCCCTTCCCGTCGTTGACCCAGAAGTGGTGCGGCTCCGTGTCGTTGGCGGCGAAGACGTCCATGTCCCCGTCGCCGTCGAAGTCCGCGGCCACCGGCTGGAAGGTGGGGCGGGCCGCCTGCCCGCGGAGGTTCTCCGTGGCGTCCCGGAAGACACCGTCCGCCGTCTGCAGGTAGAGCCGGTCCTTCTGGTAGGGGAGCATCTTCGGGCCGCAGTAGACCTTGAACCCGCGCCAGTCGCAGGAGCGCCCGGGGCGGCCGACCGCGCGGAAGTCGTCCACCACCTTCATCATGTCGAGGTAGTTGGCGACGTAGAGGTCCAGCCTCCCGTCCCCGTCGAAGTCGGCCCAGGCGCAGGCCGTGCTCATCTCCCGCTCGTCCCCCTCCACCCCGGCCGCGGCCGCGACGTCGGTGAAGGTCCCGTCCCCGTTGTTCCGCAGGAGGTGGTTGCGGCCCAGCACCCCCACGAAGGCGTCCGCGTCCCCGTCCCCGTCGTAGTCGGCCGCCGCGCCGCCGTAGCCCACGCCCGTGATGTCGATGCCCGCCTCGCGGGTCACCTCGGTGAAGCGTAACTTCCCGTCGTTCCGGTAGAGCCGCGTGCGGGCGCCGGGGTCCTTGGGCCGCGCGACCACGTTCCCGTCCACGAAGAGGATGTCCTGGTCGCCGTCCCCGTCGTGATCCAGCAGGATGGCGCCCCCGCCCATGGCCTCGGCGATCCACTGCTTGTCGCCGGGGATGCCGGTGTGGTTGACGGGCCCGAAGCCCGTCGCCTCCTCGTGGAGGTCGGTGAACCGAACCGACATCGGCCTCCGTGGAGGCGGCCCGGCGGCCTTCGGCGGGGCCGTCGCCGGGGCCGGCGGGGGCGCGGGGGGAGCGGCGGCGTCTCTCTCTCCGCAGCCCGCCGCGGCCGCGAGGAGGAGGGCGCAGCGGAGCCCGGGGCCGGCGGCCCGGCTCAAGGCCGCCTACCCCGGCGCCCGGCGATCCAGTTCCACAGCGGCACGGCGAACTGGACGAATCTCCCCACGAAGTACAACGCCATCCCGAGGATCGCCACGCCGAGCGAGATCGTGTTGTAGGGGGAGGAGGACGGCCAGGCCCCGAGGAACCCGGCCACCCCTCCCGCCGCCCCCACCGCGGTGACGCCGCAGCCCACGAGCATCCACCCGTTCATGTCGAACCGGAACGGGAGGCCGGGGATGTGGAACCTCATGGCTCGTCCTCTGCAGTGGATGGTCCCGACGATACCTGACGCGGATGAAGCAACCTACCGGTTGAACCGTCGGGGGCGGGGGGGGTAGGATGCTCCCCCGGAGTCCAGGACCTCGGAGCCATCCCCGTGCCCGACAAGGACATCACCTGCGTGGACTGCGGCGAGACCTTCGTCTTCACCGAGCGCGAGCAGGAGTGGTACCGCGAGAAGGGGCTCACCCACGAGCCCCGGCGGTGCAAGAACTGCCGGTCCTCCCGCAAGTCCTCCGGCGGCGGCGGCGGGGGAGGAGGGGGAGGCGGGGGCGGCGGAGGAGGCCAGGGGGTAGGGTACGGCGGCGGCCACGGCTCCCACCACGGCGGCGGCGACTCCTCCGGGGAGGGCGGGGGCGGCCACGGCCCGCGCCGTCCCTCGTCCCGCAACAGGGAGATGTTCACGGCCGCCTGCGCCACCTGCGGCAAGCCCACCGAGGTCCCCTTCCGGCCGGACCCGTCGCGCCCCGTCTACTGCCGCGACTGCTACGTCGCCCGCGGGAAGAAGCGGTAGGCGCGGGTCCGGACGTTCCCCCGACGCGGGATGGCGACGACGACGCTCCCGCAGGGAAGTAGACTCTCGGAGCCGGTGATCGCCCTCCGGGAGGTCCCCATGGCACGAGCCGCCCTCTGGACACTGTCGGCATCCCTCCTCCTCGGGCTCCCGCCGGCCGCGGCACAGGACGTGCCTCCGGCCCCGGCCCCCGCGCCTGCCGCGGAGGCGAGGGAAGACGCGCCCTCGGACAGGGAGAGGAAGATCCGCCACCTCCTGGAGATCCAGGGGATACGCCATGTCCGGCGCCTCGTCATCGAGAGGATGACGGAGGGCATGAAGGCTTCGGTCAAGGGGATGCCGAAGGGGTACGCGGAGCGTTTCCTGAGGCTGATGGAGGAATCCGATTTCGAGTCGCGGATGGTGGCCATCCTCGAGAGGCACCTGAACAACGAGACGCTGGACGCCGCCATCGCGTTCTACGATTCCGAGGAGGGACGGAAGATGGTGCGGGCGCTACCCGAGATCATGAAGGAGAACATGGACGAGGGCCTGCGGCTCGGGCGGGAGCTCGGAATGAGGGCCTTCGAGGAGGCTGCCGCGGCGGACCCGGACTGGGTCTCGCCGAACGAGGGATTCGCCGTCGCCACGCTCCGCTACTTCGTCCGCTGCCAGGAACAGCTCCAGGCGACCGGGAGCATCGACACCGACAGTGACGGGACCGGCGAGTTCGGGACCCTCCTGAAGCTGAGCGGGAGCGCGCCCGTGCGTAACGGGTTCCGCCCGGGCGCCGGGAAGTACCAGTCCACCGATTTCCGGTGGGCCACCTCGGACTACTCGAAGACCGGGCGCACCCTGAACCCTCCGATCCTCGCCGAGAAGTACGGAGCGGTGGACGAGAACGGCATCCTGATCATGTCCGGCTACTGCTTCCGGATCTTCCTTCCCGACGGCGCCGGTCGTTCCGGGTTCGTCCACGAGACGGGGCCGAGGGCGAAGCCCGGCCTGGCGGGCGGGACCAGCACGGTGGGCGTGGACCACTCGGAAGTCATCTGGTGCGCCTACGCCTGGCCCGAGAAACTCGGAGCCAATGGGAAGCGCGTGTTCTGGGTGAGCAACGCAGGTGACGCAGTCAGGTCCGAGAACGCGCGGGCCCGCTGGGAGGGGACCTCGAACCCGGTCAGTCCGGACGCCGCCTACAGGGATGCCGGATGCACCGCCCAGATCGCCGTCGGCACCGTGGGGCGCGACGGGGATGTCTGGCGCATCGCGGAGTAGCCCGGATTAGGCTCCCTTCCGCGGCAGGAGGAGGCGACGGCGCGCCCTGTCCACCACCGCGAGAGGAAGCGGCAGGTCCCGCCACCTCCCCTTTCCGATGGCGGCGTCGTTCACCGCGGCGGCGCTTGCCACGGCCTCCTCCAGCCGGGCCGCGTCCTGGTCGCAGCCGCCGTCGCGGACCGGGGTGAAGGTGACGCAGCCGAGCGGCTTCGCCGCGTGCACGCCGCAGAGGTTCCCCGCGGTGAGGAAGGGGCAGGTGTAGGTCCGGCGCGCCGCCGGGTCGTCGTCGAGCCGCCAGCGCTCGACCGCCCCCTCGGTCCGGGTGAGCGCCTCCTCCCGCCCCCCCGCCTCGTCGAGGTGCCGCAGGATCGCCTCCGCCTCGAGCGGAGTGGCGCGCATGGCGTTGAACCCCTCGCGGCAGCACCAGGCGACGCACCCGCGGCAGGAGAAGAGCCCCGCCCTCTCGCGGTTCCCGGAGCCCCGCAGCGATTCGCGGAGCGCGGCGAGATCCGCCAGCGCGCGATCGAGCTTCGCGGAGGGGGGCACGGCGGGAGGATACCGCGGCGAGGTCAGGATCCCGCCCCGGCCCCCGAGGACGGCGCCCCCCATGGACGCGATCGAGATCCGGCCGCTGCGTCCCGAGGACTCGCTGGTGGAGCTCACCGGGCTGCTCCACCGCGCCTACGCCGACCTCTTGGCCGCGGGGCTCAACTTCACCGCCGCCACGCAGGACGAGGCGAAGACCCGCGAGCGCGTCGAGGGGAACGAGTGCTTCGTCGCCCTGGACGGCGGCCGGCTCGCGGGCACCGTGACGCACCTTCCCCGGTGGCCGGAGGACATCCCTCCCCCGGCGGGCGGGATCCGCGGCGCCTACATCTTCCAGCTCGCCGTGGAGCCCGCCCTCCGCCGCCGCGGGCTGGGGTCCCGCCTCATGGACCGGGCCGAGGTCCGCGCCCGGGAGCTCGGGTACGCCGTCGTCGGACTCGACACGGCGGAGCCCGCGGCGCACCTCCTGCGCCTCTACGAGGCCCGGGGGTACCGGCGCACCGGCCACATGCGGTCGCCCGGGAAGGCCTACCGGAGCGTGCTCTTCGAGAAGGACCTCCGCGGGTAGCGCCTACTCCGGCTCGACGACCTCGTGGATGCGCCCCGCCGGGAGCGGCGGAAGCTCCTGCAGCCTCCCCGAGGGCCAGCGGATGAGGGCGCGGTCGATTCCCGCCGCGGGCCCGAGGCCGAACCGCAGGACCGGCTCCGAGGAGGACTCGAAGGAGTCGCCGAGGTGCAGTTCCCGGGTCCGGGTCCGGCCCCCCGCGGTGACGGTCACCCGCGCCCCGGCCGGGTCTCGCGGCGACCGGGTGCCCCGCAGCCGGAACCCGATCCACCCCCGCCCCGCCGGGTCCGTGGTGTTGCGCAGGAGCGCCGGGGGCCCGCCGACCGCCGTCGCGACGAGGTCGAGCCGCCCGTCCCCGTCGAAGTCCAGCGTCGCGAGCCCGCGGTGGACCCGCGGCTCCTCCAGCCCGCGCGCGCCCCCGTCGGTCCGGTCGGCGAAGGCGCCGCCGCCCAGGCCCTGGAAGACCTGCATCCGCTCGGGGAAGGAGACCTCGAGCGAGGGCATCTCGGCCACGTTCGGGTAGAGGTGGCCGTCGGCCACGACGATGTCCTCCTCGCCGTCGAGGTCGAGGTCGGCGAAGACCGCGCCCCAGCCGAGGTACCGGTAGGAGGGCGGCCCCACGCCCGCCGCGTAGGAGCGGTCCGCGAAGGCGGGTCTCCCGGGGCGGCCGGCGTTGCGGTAGAGGGTCAGGTGGTCGTTGCTGAAGTTCGTGACGAGGATGTCCGGGAGGCCGTCCCCCTCCGCGTCCCCCACCGCCACGCCCATCCCCGCCTGCGACTTCCCCTCGGCGTCGAGCGCGCAGCCGGCCTCGAGCCCCAGGTCGCGGAAGCGCATCCCGCCGAGGTTCCGCCAGAGGCTGTTGGGCTGCATGTCGTTGGCCACGTAGACGTCCACGAGCCCGTCCCCGTCGGCGTCCGTGGCGACGCACTGGAAGCCGTAGCGCGCCTCCTGCCCCTCGAGAGCCGCCGCCGTCGCGTCCTCGAAGCGCCCGCCGCCGAGGCCGCGGTAGATCCGGTCGGTCTGCGGCGCCAGCGGCCTCGGGCCCGCGAAGACCGGGAGCCCGCGCCAGATCCCCTCGCGGCCGGACTCCTGCCCGAGCATCCGGCGCCCCTCGCGGTAGCCCTCCTGGTCGGCGTAGCGCGTCACGAAGAGGTCGAGCACCCCGTTCCGGTCGAAGTCCGCGGCGGCCGCGCAGGTGAACCAGGAGCCGGGCTCCGAGGGGAACCCCGCGTCCTCCGTCGCGTCGTCGAAGACGGCGCCGCCGCGGTTGCGGAGCACCCGGATCCGCCCGTAGCAGGCCAGCACGAGATCCCGGTCCCCGTCGTTGTCCAGGTCGGCGGCGACGACCCCGTGGACCCTCTCGGGGACGTCGATCCCCGAGGCCGCCGTCCGGTCCTCGAAGGTCCCGTCCCCGCGGTTGCGGTAGAGCCGGCAGCCCGCACCCTCCGGGCGTTCCCCGTCGAGCGTCCAGGCGTCGCCGAAGAGAAGGTCCGGGAGTCCGTCCCCGTCGAAGTCGGCGGCCGCGACGCCGCTCCCCACCGACTCGGCCATCCAGGCGAGCCGGTCGAGCGGCGCGTGGTGGCGGAAGCCGATCCCGGCCGACGCGGTGGCATCCGCGAAGGAGGCGAAGGGCCCCGCCGCGGCCCGGGTCGGCTCCTTCCCCCCGGGACCGGCGCTCCACCACCACTTCCCCGAGAGGACGGGCCGCATCCCCGCCGCGACGAGGAGGACCGCCGCCGCCGCGGCCGCGGCGGCCCAGGTCCTGCGCCGTGCGCCCGGCAGGGAACGGATCGGAGCCGCCCGGGACCGCCCGCCGCGGATCCTCTCCAGGACCGCCGGGGAGAGGTCCCGCGAGGGCTCCACCGCGAGGAGCGCCCCCGCGACGCGGTCCGCCGTCGCCCCGAGGGAGGCGGCCTCGACGGCGCAGGCCTGGCAGGCGGCGAGGTGGTCGTCCACGCGCCCGCGATCCGCGGCGTCCGCCTCCCCGGCCGACGCGAGGAGAGCCAGCGCCTGGGCCTCCTCGCAGGGGCCCGACGGGGACGGGTCGAAGCCCTCCCCGTCGTCGGCGTCCCGTTCCTCGAGGGGTCCGTTCACGAGAGCCTCTCACGGAGCGCCCGGAGCGCCCGCGTGAGCCGCATGGCCACCGCGGCCGGCGAGTCCCCGAGCCTCTCGGCCACTTCCTTCACCGCGAGCCCCTCCCGGTAGCGCAGGACCACCGCGGCCTGGCTCCGCGCGTCGAGCGTCCCCAGGGCCTCGAGCACCCGCGCGAAGTCCTCGCGGAGGAGGAGGCCCCGGTCCGCGGGCGCATCGCCCGCCGCGGGCTCCGCCGCGCCGTCCTCGCCGAGGGATCCCGTCCGCGGCCGGACCGCGGCGCGGCGGCGGTGGTCGAGCGCGGCGTTGACCGCGATCCGTGCGAGCCACCCCGCGAACTTCCGCGGCTCCCGCAGCTCCGGGAGCCGCTTCCACGCGCGGAGGAACACCTCCTGGGCCAGATCCTCGACATCGTTCCGCCCCCGTACACGGGCCGCAATCAGGGCCAGGACGAGCCCCTGCCGGCGGCGCACGAGCCGCGCGAAGGCCTCCTCGTCGCCCCGCTGCGCGGCCGCCACCTCCTCGAGCTCCGCGGGATCTCCGGACCCCGCGGCCCTCGGAGATGGAGACGCGCCCCCGGGGGGGGATGCAACGGGGCGGGAGGGGGGAGGAGTCACGGGGGGGCATCCTAAGGGGAGATCGTTAGATTGGCCCCAGGGGCTCGTCTCATCTCCGGATTCCAGAGGAGGGAACATGGCGGAATGGAACCGCAGGGAGCTCCTGCGCATTGCGGGAGGCGGAGCGGCGGCCTGGGCGCTCTCCGGCTGTGCCGCGCCGGGAGAGGGGGGGAGGGAGGGAATCGTGGCCCCGATCCCCCCGAACGGCTCCTACGTCGACCTCCCCACCGGGATCCGGATGTACTACGAGGTGCAAGGTGCAGGAGAGCCCTTCCTCCTCCTCGGCGGCACCGGGAGCGACCACGGGCTCTGGGCCCACCACGCCCCGGAACTGGCGAAGGACTTCCGGGTCATCACGCCGGACCCTCGGGGGACGGGTAGGACGACCTCGCCCGCGGACCCGGCCTCCTGCTCCATGCGCCTCATGGCCGAGGACGCGGCGGCCCTGCTGGACCACCTCGCGTTTGGCCCCGCCCATGTCGCAGGGCTCTCGCTCGGCTCGGCGGTGGCCATGGAGCTCGGCGCCGCGCGGCCCGACCTCGTCCGGAGCCTCCACCTCCACGGGGCCTGGGCGCGGAGCGACCGCTGGTTCGTGGAGATGATGGAGATCATGGAGTACCCGGCGCGGCGGGGGGATCTGCGCAGTTTTCTCCGTCTTGCACTCCCTTGCATCCTCTCCCGCACCTTCTTGAACGACGAGCAGGCCGTCGCGGCCATCTACCGCGGGTTCTTCGACGAGAACCCCGCGCCGCCGAACCGCGACGGCATCCTCGGGATGATCCACGCGGACAAGACCCACGACGCCTGGGACCGCCTCCCCTCGGTGCGGGCCCCGGCGCTCGTCGCCACGGGGGAGAACGACATCCAGGTGCGGCCCGAGTACGGTCGGGAAGTCGCGGACCGCATCCCCGGGGCCGAGTTCCTGCTCTTCCGGGGCCCTCGGGCGAGCCACTGCTCTCTGCTGGAGATGCCCGACGAGTTCTTCCGCGTCACCCGGGACTTCATCCGCCGCCGCTGCGGTTGACGGGCGTCAAGGCCCCCCCGGGTCGGATCGACGCTTGCTCGACCTCCGTCACGGAGGTGCGGCATGTCCAGGGTTCATCTGAGGCACGACACGACGGTCGACCAGTTCCTCGACGCGCTGGTGGCGGCGGCGGCGGGGGAGGACCGCGGGAAGGTCCGGGACCGGCTCCGGGACTGCATCTCGAAGCACATGATGCAGGCCGACCTCTGCGGGATCTTCACCAACTGCGACGACGTGAAGTTCTTCGACCCCTTCGTCAAGATCCCGGACTGAGGGCCGCGGCGCGGCCGATTCTCCGCATGCGCCGGGGATTCCCTACGGGTACCGTGCCGTCACGGTCGCCGCCATCCCCCCCCGCGGGGTGAAGGCACCCGTCACCTCCATCCAGCGCGGGCGGCAGGAGGCGACGAGGTCGGCGAGGATGGCGTTCACCGCGGCCTCGTAGTAGATCCCCCGGTCGCGGTAGGAGTGGAAGTACAGCTTGAGGCTCTTCATCTCGAGGCAGAGCCGGGCCGGGGCGTAGGCCACCGTGATGGTCCCGAAGTCGGGCTGGCTCGTCTTCGGGCAGACCGAGGTGTACTCGGGCACGGAGAACTCGACGACGTACTCCCGCCGGGGCTCGGGGTTGGGGAAGGTCTCGACGGGGGCGGGCCTGCGTGTCCGGGCCATGCGCCTCACAACATACCGTGGTCCTGGAACCAGGCCACCGTGTCCCGGATCGTCTCCGCCAGCGGCCGCGGCTTCCAGCCGAGGTCGCGGCGGGCCTTCGCCGAGGAGAAGGAGGCGTTGCGCCGCGCCATCTGCGCCTGGTCCCGGGTGACGACCGGCGCCTCCTTCCGCAGCCCCGCCCACCACTCTGCGGCGATCGCGAGCGGCGGGAGGACCCAGCGCGGCAGGACGATGGGCCGCCCCGGGTTCCCGGCCTCGGCCCTGACGGCGGCCACGAAGTCGGGCATGGGCACGGAGGCGGCGGTCAGGATGTAGCGCTCCCCGCCCCGGCCCTTCTCCGCGGCGAGGACGTGGCCCTCCGCCACGTCCCGCGCGTCCACGAAGGACTGGAGCATGGCGACCGCGGCCGGGATGCGCCCCCGGGCCGATCGGATCACGTAGTCCCCCCCCGCGCTCGGCCTCGGATCCTCGGGCCCCAGCACGATGGACGGGTTCACGCAGACGACCCGGAGCCCGCCCTTCGAGGCCGCGAGCGCCGCCTGCTCCCCCGCCCTCTTCGTGGCCGCGTAGCCCGGCATCCCGTCCCCGGGCCAGGGGTTCGTCTCGTCCACCTCGCCCGAAGCGGCGCTCCCGCCCACGGCCGCCACGCTGGAGGTGACGACGAGGACCGAGGCGCCGCCCGAGCGGCAGGCCGCGACGGCGTTCCGCACGCCGCCCTCGTTCACGGCCTCGAGGCGCTTGCGCTCCTCGCGGAGGAAGGAGACGAACCCCGCCACGTGGAATACCCGGAGCGCGCCGTGGGCCGCTGCTCCGTAGCCGTCGGCGTCGGTCACGTCGCCGGGGACGACCTCCACGCCGAGGCGCTCGAGGTGCCCGGCGTCGGTCCCGGGACGCACGAGGGCCCGGACCGGCCGGCCGCGGAGCCGAAGAGCCCGGACGAGGTGGCTCCCCACGAACCCCGTCGCCCCCGTCACGAGATCCGGCTTCTCTCCCCCGGCCATGGGGGGATCCTATCGCTCCCGCGGGGATCGGGCCGGGTACGCTTCGCCAGGGAGGTGCCCATGGCGGCGAAGCGGCCGGGCAAGCAGGTCGTCGTCGCGTTCCGCGTGGACCGCCACCTCGCCGAGGAGCTGGAACGGCTCTCGGACAAGAGCGGGTTCATCCGCGGCGCCATCGAGAGGGCGTTCCACGTCTCCTGCCCCGTGTGCGAGGGGAGGGGCACCGTCTCCCACGAGACCGCCGCCTACCTCGGCCGCATCCTCGGGAGGGAGCGGGCGCTCCGCTGCCCCTGCTGCGGGGCGGTCTCGCCCTCCCCCGGCCGCGGCGGAATCCGCGGCCCTCGACCCGGCAGGGTCCCCCCGCGCCTCCGCGTCGCCGCCGTTGCCTGCGGCCACTGCGGGGTGGACGAGCACCGGCACTGACGGTGAACCGAACGGTGTCAGGCACTTTTCTTTCGCGCCCTGCAAGGCCGAGGGCCTCTCCCACATAGATCTCCTGATATGGCCGAACCCGGGACCGGGACGAGGGCCTCGCCCGAGGAGCTCCTCGAGCGGTTCCGCGCCGGGGGCCGCCCGGGGGACCTCGCGGCGCTCTTCGACGCGACGGCGCCGGAACTGTTCCGCCTGGCGCTCCACCTCTGTCCCGACGCCGCGACCGCGGAGGACTGCCTGCAGGAGACCTTCCTCGCGGTCCTCCTGCGGGCCTCGTCCTACGAGCCGGGGCGTCCGGCGCTGCCCTGGCTCACGGGGATCCTCCGCAACGAGGCACTCATGGCCCGCCACCGGGCCGCGCGGCGGCCGGACCCGAGGAGGGTCGCGCCCCCGAGGCCCCCGGACGACCCGGGAGCGCTGGCCGAGACTGCCGAGGAGCGCGAGGCGCTCCACGCCGCTTTGCAGAGGCTCCCCGAGCCCTACCGCGGTGTGGCGCTGTTGCGATGGCGCTACGGGCTCGAGCCAGCCCAGATCGCCGACGTGAAGGGCGTCCCCCCGGGGACGGTCTGGTCCTGGCTCCACCGGGCGCTGGCGCGGCTCAAGGTCGAGATGGGCGCGCTCCCGGCCCTCCTGCTGGCGTTCCGGCCGGAGCGGGGGATGGAGGGGGTACGGCGGGCGCTACTGCGCCGCTCCGGTGCGCAGGCGGCGGCTTCCGTGGCCGGCGGGGCGACTGCAGCGAGTGTTGCGACGATGGGAGGGTTCCTCATGGCGAACAAGGCGCTCGCGGTCGGGGCGGCGATCCTGGTGCTCGGTGGGGCAGGCTGGCTCGCCTTCCGGCCAGTCACGGTGCCGGGCCCGGCGCCTTCCTCAGGGCCGGCCGTCGCGAGCAGCCGCCCCCCATCCCCCGTTCCCCCGCCGAAGCTGCCTCCATCCCGGCCCGCGGCCGCGGAAGAGGCGCAGGAGGCCCTCCCCGACCCCGTGGACCTATCGAAGTGCGACCGCGACCTCGATCTGTTCGGGGTCGTGGTGGACGGGCAGGACTTGCCCGTGGCGGGGGCTGTTCTCCAGGTCGAGTACTACCCTTGGCAGGCGGTGCACGGGATGAACTCGGCCCACTACTACGACATGGTGCCGGGGCCCGGGACCCGCTCCGGCGTCGACGGGACCTTCCGCCTGCGCCTCCGCCGCGGAGAGTCGGTGAACCTGCGGGTGCGGAAGGAGGGGCTGGCGGAGCGGTTCCTCTCCCAGTGCCTCGCCGGGGAGCGGCTGCGGGTCGTCCTCGCCCGTGGGGCGGACCTCGTGGTCCAAGTGCTCGACGAGGACGGGGCCCCTGCTAAGGACGCGCGGCTCCGGCTCTGGCGAAACCTCCCCACCTACGGGAAGGAGATCGAGCGCACGGGCACGACCGACGAGAAGGGCAGCTTCGTGTTCGACGCGCTCACGCCTGGGAGGGCGCTCCTCTCCGTCGAGCACGAGAGCCACGCCCTTCCGAACTGGGCGCAGCCGGAGATCAAGGCGCAGGAGACCGTCACGGTCGAGGTGCGGCTGCCCGCCGCGCGAATCGTCGAGGGCACGGTGAAGGACGCGGCCACCGGCGCCCCCGTCCCGGGCGCCCGCGTGGGGATCGGCTGGACGATGAAGTGCGCCGTCACGACGGGTGCGGACGGGACCTACCGAATGGAGCAGTGGGCCCCGAAGCAGGGCCGGTCGGACCTCAGCGCTCGGGCGGAGGGCTACGTGGGGCTGGGGATCGAGGTCCCCGAAGTGGGCGGGGTGGATTTCGCCCTCCGGCCGGGGGACGCGGTGACGGGACGGCTGGTGGATGCCTCGGGGGACGCCGTTGCCGAAGCATTGGTTTCCGTCGACTCCATCCAGCCGTCGGGCCCGCCGTCCCCCGCCCTCCCCATGCCCATCGATTATCTCTCGGGGCCGGCGGGCGAGGACGGCCGCTTCCTCCTGCGCGGGCTCGTCCACGGGACCGCCTACCACAGGCTCACCGCCACGGCCGACGGCCACGGCCGCCTACTCCTCGAGTTCCCTCCGGCTCCGGAAGAAGGCGGGACGACGGACCTCGGCGATCTCCCCTTCCCGCCGGCCCGGGCCATCGAGGGGGTCGTCCTCGATCTGGAGGGGAAGCCGGCGGGAGGCGTCGGGGTGAAGGCGCAGGGAGGATTCCCCGAGCGCGGGCGGAGGATGCCGGGAGGGAATCCGCTCGGGCCGGAACTCGGCCGCGGATCGATGGACCTGCGGAGGACGGACGACCTCGGGCGGTTCCGGTTCACCGACCTCGCCCCGGGGCCCTGGACCGTGACCGCCCGGCTCGAGGGGCTGCCTCCGCTCTCGAAGGATGTCGTGCTGCCGTCCGATCAGGATCTCACCGGGATCGTTCTTGGCGGCTCCGATCCGAAGGCGGCCACCCTCGCCGTCCGGATCGTGGACGAGAGGGACAGGCCGATGGAAGGGCTGTTGGTGAGCCTGCAACGGATGTCAACGGGAGGTCCCGGTCTGCGGCTGGAGACGGATGCATCGGGCTCCGCGGTCTTCCGTGGGCTCCGGAGGAAAGAGGCCTGCCAGCTGATGGTCATGCTCGACGAGGCTCGCAGGGGCTTCGTCCAGCCGTTCAATCTGCCGATCTCAGTCGACGGCCAGGAGGTCCGAGTCGTCCTCCGGGAGGCCGCGGAGATTCGGGGCGAAGTCTTCACCGCCCGCGGCGAGGCAATCGAGGGCCTGACCGTGCAGGCCTGCGATTCCGATGCCGAGGCGAGCGCGCGTCCGATCGGCGCCGCTTGGACGGACGCCTCGGGTGCGTTCACGATGAAGGTGCCCCGCGGGGCACCCATGGACCTCGAGGTACCGGGCTACAGGATCGTCCGGAGCGATGATCCGGGCCGCGCCCGGGCGCAGGAGCTGACCCCGTGGAGGGGCTCCGCGAAGGGAGTCGTGGCCCCGGTCGAGGGGATCCGGATAAACTTGGTCGAGGCGAAGTCGGACCGCACCCTCATCGTGGAGGTTCTTGACCCCGACGGCCGGCCGGTCCCCTTCATCGTGGTGCACCTCCAGGGGGCAGACCTCCGCGATGTCGCGACGGGGCCGGACGGAAGGGCGAAGTTCGAGTTCCTCAAGCCCGGGCCAAACATCGTGATGCTGCAACTGCCGGAGGGTTTCTCACTCCCCGAGGACCTCCTGCCGCCCGCCGCAGCGCAGGTCCCGGTCGACGGGGGGACCATTACGATGCGACTCACCCGGGGTGCCGTGCTCGCGGGAAGAGTTCTCCTGCCCGACGGCAATCCCGCCGCGGGCGCCCATGTCTACGCGATGGTCCTATCCAAGTCGCTGATCTCGTTCAGCGTGAAGACCGACGCCGCGGGTCGGTTCCGCCTGGGGGTGATGCCCGGTGAGGAGCACTTCGTGTCGGCGAGCCTCTTCCGGCCCGACAACTCGGTCCTTCTCGGGCACATCGAGGCCGTCGTCCCGGGCCCCGACCCGGTGGAGATTCGTCTCGCCCCGAAGCAGAAGAACTGACGCACGCACGGCGCCCGACATCGTGCGGACCAACCAAAGGTGTCAGACACCGTACGGTGGCGCCGTATACGACTACTTCCGCAGCACCCGGTCGAGGAAGTCGGCCGCCCGGCCGTAGGCCTCGATGCGGTGGGGGAGCTTGGCGAGGCCGTGGCCCTCGTCTTCGTAGAGCAGGTACTCGACCTCGACGCCGTTGCGGCGCGCGGCGGCGACGATCTGCTCGGCCTCGCTGACGGGCACGCGGGGGTCGTTCTTCCCCTGGATGACCATGAGCGGCGCGCGGATGCGATCCGCGCGGTTCACGGGCGCGGTCTCCTCGAAGAACGCGGCATCCGCCACGGGATCCCCGTACTCCGCGGCCCGGTGCCGCTGCCGGTAGGCCCCCGTGTTGCGCAGGAAGGTCCCGAGGTGCGCGATGCCGACGATGTCCACCCCCGCCGCCCATCGCTCCGGCTGGTGGGTCAGCGCCGCCAGCACCATGAACCCCCCGTAGGAGCCCCCCATCACACCGACCCGGCCCGGCTCGGCGATCTTCTCCGCGACGAGCCAGTCGTGCACCGCGCCGAGATCGGCCACCGAGTCCATCCTCTTCCGCCCGTCGTCCAGCGCCGCGAAGGCCCGCCCGTAGCCCGTGGAGCCCCGCACGTTCGGCGCGAAGACCGCGTGGCCCCGCGCCGCGAGCATCTGCGCCAGCGGGTCGAACCCCGGCCGGTACTGCCCCTCGGGCCCCCCGTGGACGAGCACCACGCAGGAGCGCGACGGCCCCTTCGGCCGGAAGAGGAACCCCGAGATCTCCAGCCCGTCGAAGGACCGGAAGCGCTTCTCCTCGGGCTCGACGAAGGTCGCGGGGTCGAGCCCCGCGAGGTCGGGGCGCGTCCATTCCTCCCCGATGGGATGCGGACCGCCGAGGTCGAACCGCAAAAGGGACGCCGGCTTCGTCGCCGAGCCCCAGGCCACGAAGAGCACGGGCGCCCGGCCCGCGAACACGGGCCCTGAGCCGGCCCGCCCCCCGTCCAGCAGGATGCGGGGCTTCCCGCCGCGTGAGGGGTCCCAGGCCAGGAGGCGCGAGCGGCCCCGGTCGTTCTCCGTCCAGGCCATCCAGCCCGTCGGCGAGACGTCGAGCCCGTCGACGTCCATGCCCTCCTCGGACGCCACCGTCTCCAGTGGCCCGCCGTCGACCGGGATCCGGACGATTGCAAGGAAGTCCCTCCCGAGGTCCGAACCGCAGATCACGGACTTCCCGTCGGGCGCCCAGCGCGGATCCTCGAAGCGGCCGGGCGGGGCCTCGGGGAGGAGGCGCTTCCACTCGCCGGTGCCGAGAGCCACGACCGCGAGCTCCTGCTCGAAGGAGCCGTGGTGCCGGACCGCCAGGACGGACTTCCCGTCCGGGCTCACATCCCCCGCCGCGTTCATGTGGTCGCTCTCGAAGAGCGGGCGGGATTCCCCCGACGCCGCGTCCGCCACCCAGAGGTCGTGGTGCGCCGGGTGGCGCCGCGTCGAGGCGAAGACGAGCGATGACCCGTCCGGGGTGAAGCCTCCGATCTCGTTGCGGCCCTCGGAGCCCCGGGCGAGCACCGCCGGCCGGCTCCCGTCGGGCCGCACGAGGAGGAGGTCCGACCGCTCGTCCCCGCCGAGGTCCCCCGCCACGAGCAGGCGGTCCCCCGCCGGCGTCCAGCGGACGCCCATGGCCCGGTCGGCGAAGTGCGTCACCTGCACGGGCCACCCCAGCGGCCGGTCCACGAGCCAGACCTGGGGGGCGCCCGTCGCGGATTCGAGGAACGCCACCCGGTCCCCTCCCGGGGAGACCGCCGGGGCGGACTGCCCCCGCGCCGCGAGGAACAGGCGCGCCTCGGGCGGACCCGACGCCTCGTCGGCCGGGGAACGGCCTGCGCCCCTGACTTCAGGCAGATCCTGCTTCCTCCCGCCGCCACCGGAGGGGGGCGTCGGGACGGCCGAACAGCCCACGGCCAGGAGAAGAACTGCCAGGATTGCGGACACCAGCAGAGTGATGTTCAAGACCCCTCCTTCGAATCCTCCCAGAGGCGCAGGCAGGATACGGCCGAATGGCCCGGAATCGTGAAACGCCGGAGGCGCAGGATGCACCATGACTCCGTGGGACCCGTCCTCGTCCGACTGCCCGCGGTGGCCGACCCCCTCGAGGGGGCCCTCGAACGGTACCTCCTCACGGGGGACGAGGATGCCCTGGAGGCGGTGGTCCGCGAGACGCGGCCGCGGCTTCTGGCGGCGGCGCGCCGCATCGGCGCCTCCCAGGACGCCGAGGACGCGGTGCAGTCGGCCTACCTCTCGCTGGTCCGCCACCGGGGGGCGCGCCTGGACGCGCCGCTGCTCCCGTGGCTGCTGACGGCGGTCATCCGCATCGCCTACCGGCGCAAGGCCGTGCAGCGCCGGGAGGAGGGCATCGCGCGCATCCTGGCGAGGCCGAAGGACGGGCCGCCCCCGGAGGTCGAGGCCATGGGGGCGGAGGAGGCGTCTCGGCTTCGGCGCGAGGTGGACCGGCTCCCCGAGAAGTACCGGGACCCGGTCGTCCTGCACTACCTCCACGGGCTCCCCACCCCCGAGGCGGCCCGCCTCCTCGACCTCCCCGAGGCGACCGTCCGCACGCGGCTCCTGCGGGCGCGGCGCATCCTCCGGTCCCGGCTCCCCGCGGGGCTGGCGCTCGCGATTCTCGCACTCCCCTGGATCCTCAAGGACGCGGGCCACGGCGCCGGGAGCGCGCTGGGGCTCGCGGCGGCAGGAGGCACCATGACGGCGACGGGCGCAATGGGCGTGGCGGCGGCGGCGGCGGTGGTCGGGGCCCTGGTCGGGGCGGCGCTCCTCGGGGGCGGCGAGTCCGGGGAGGAGCACGCGAAGACCCTCGCGAACACCATCGCGACGACCCTTTCGACCGAGAAGGCCAAGCGCGATCAGATCGAGGCCCAGCACGCCGCGGCGGTCGCGGCCCTGCGGAAGGAGATCGCCGAGTCCGGCGCGCGGGCCGAGAAGGCCGAGAAGGAACTCTCGGAGACCCGGGGCGAGATCGAGAGCCTGAAGGCGGCGCAGGAGGAGCAGAGGGCACGCGCCGAATCGACCAAGGCGCCGAAGGACCCCCGCCCCGAGGGCGGCCCCCGCTTCTCCTTCGGCGAGTACGACGCGGCCCTCCGGGAGGTGGACTGGAAGTCGGTCGGGGTGAGCACGCACTCCATGGTCCCCCTCCTCTCGG
>Ga0247727_10008810_pt1 | contig 18568 bp, 19 predicted proteins | sample WisWelCaveWW1625_FD_202498 | JGI IMG/M metagenome (GOLD analysis project Ga0247727, IMG submission 202498) | Biofilm microbial communities from Wishing Well Cave, Virginia, United States - WW16-25 | ecosystem: Environmental > Aquatic > Deep subsurface > Groundwater > Cave microbial mat | place... | reverse complement strand
CTTCGGTTACTGTTCAGGCATCGGCTCTTGGTGATGTTACTCAAAATCATTTCTTGAACATTACCAACAATACTGCAAACGACGGAAGCTGGAAAGTTGTGAATTGAAAAAAGTTCAAAGTTGAAAGTTGAAATTAAAAATGTAAAATCATTTTATAAATGTCCGAATGTTCGGGCATTTTTAATTTTACAATGAAGTTTTGCATTTTTAATTTTACACTTTAAATTGTTTGCTCCCTTCGGTCCATTTTTTGAACCACGGACAAATCCCCTTCTTTTACCTCTTGTTTTGGGAGGGGATTGAGGGGAGTTCTAAAATTTCAAATGTCAAAGTTCAAATGTCAAAGTTGAAATTAAAAATGTAAAATCATTTTATAAATGTCCGAATGTTCGGGCATTTTTAATTTTACAATGTAATTTTGATTTTTAAATTTTTAATTTTGAATTACTAATGAGTGACGAGGAAAATAAAATGTCGGAGTTTGAATTGTTTTATCATTCACACCCGGAGCAGTTCAAAAAAATGTTCGGCGCAGATTTCGCGGAGAGGTTTGCGAACTATATTGAGTTCTGTAAATGGTGGGAGGGTCCTTACAAGGAATACATCGCCGAGGCAAAGCCGAAACTGTTCGAGCTTGCGAAGAAACACTATAACGATTCCAAAGAGATTACTCATCCCGTGCAGATTAAATACATAGACAGAATGTGCGAATCAAACTGCTCATTCATGATGTTCCAGATGGAAAAGCTGTGCAAGGAGTATAAAATTAAAGATGACATTCATAAAAGATACCCGAAGCTGGAAGAATGGAGAGCATTTTACTGCACACCTGAGAAGCCGAAAGTTGCGGAGGAAGAGTACAGAAAATTCTATCCTCACCTTAGCGATGAAGAATGGGAAAAACGCCAGTCGGAAGAAAACAGGAAACTGCTTCTCATTCATAAGTGGAATGAAAAACGCAAAGGAGAATATTACGAGATTGTTCAGCCGCTTCTTTTTAAATATCTGCCCGTGCTGAACGACATAGAAGGGGATTACTGGGTGTCTTATGCCGTTACTATAAGAGACATTTACGAGGAATGGAAAGTCATGTGCGAGAGAATTGAAATAGTAAATGATTATGACATGCCGCCGGAAAACGTAAATATGGACGGTGCAGATTTTCAAAAAGCAGCATATGAATACTTTACCCGCTATGGACGTAAGAGGTCGGCAAAACGGGATGAAAGGATTTATGGGGAGAAGGAATTAAATTAAGAATTAGGAATTAGGAATTAAGAATTGGTAGGGGAGTTTTTTGTTGGGGGGAGAGGTATTTTTGTGTGGGAGGAGTTTGTAAAATTTAAAACTATGCCAAAATGAAAATAACAGACGCACAAATAACTGAACAAATACAAAAGTATTTAAAAATAAAGGGAATTATGAAATTGATTTAGATGCTTCAAATTTATCAAGTGGTGTTTATTATTATAGAATGGTATCAGAGAATTTCACAGATACCAAAAAGTTAGCAGTTATCAAGTAGTACTCAAGCATAAACACATAAATTTTAGCCCTAAAGTCTATTAACTTTAGGGCTTTCTATTTATCTTACGTCCAAATTACACAAAGATGAAAAAGATATATATAGTTTTATTGGTAACGCTGCTAACAAGAATTTATCATATAAATTTCCCTGTTCTCGGATGGCATTCATGGAGACAATCAGATACGGCGAGCATAGCGAAAAATTTTTATGACAATGGATTTCGGATTTTACATCCGCAAATTAACTGGGCTGGTAATTCAAGCGGCTACGTTGAATCTGAGTTTCAGATTTATCCGTTTCTTGTTTCTGTCCTGTATAAATTTTTTGGTGCTGATGATATGTGGGGCAGATTGTTATCAGTGCTTTTTTCTTTGTTTGCTGTATATGGCTTATATCTTTTGGTTAGAAAAATAATAGATGAAAAAACTGCGTTATGGTCATGTATTATTTATGCCATCCTGCCGCTTAACATATTTTACGGCAGAGCGTTTATGCCTGAATCAGCTATGCTGATGTGTTCAATTTTCAGTGTGTACTTTTTCAGTGAATGGATTGATAAACAAAGTATAAGATATTTTCTGCTGAGTGTAATATTCACAAGTATGGCTGCATTGTTGAAACTACCTGAATTGTATCTGGGACTTCCGTTGAGTTATTTATTATTTAAGAAATTCGGGTGGAAAGGTTTTGTTAAACCGCAAAGCTTGTTGTTTGCCATTTTGGTTTTCCTGCCTGTTATATTTTGGTATTACCATGCTCATCAATTATTACTTAATGGTGGTGTATCTTTTGGAATTTGGTCTTTCGGAAAAGATAAATGGGGAATGTTTGAACTTCTTTTACTTCCAAATACTTACAGTGATATTTTTTTCAAAAGCATAGCTGAACGCCATTTAACTTATCCTGCTTTTATTTTATTGCTCCCTGGTTTATTTATAAAACGGAAATATTCTTATGAAAGAGTATTTGATTTTTGGTTAATTGGTGTGATTGTTTTTATTTTAATTGCTGCACAAGCTAATTTAGCACAGGAATATTATCAGCTTCCGTTTACAATAGTTGCATCCGTATTTATAGGGAAAACGTTCGCAAAATATCTACACCTTGATAACATAAGAAGTGCTTTTAGATCTTACGGATTCAAATCCTATTTCATAGCTTTATGTTTAATTCTAATTTGCATATTAAGTTATCTGAGAGTAGCAAGATTTATGAACGGTGAAAGTTGGGACTCACCTGTTCTTAAGATTGGAAATGATGTGCAAGCCATCACGCAGAAAAACGATTTAGTGCTTACCGTTAGTAATGGTAATCCTGTGTATCTATATCATTGTGATAGAAAGGGCTGGACAATGGGCGTTCACCAGTTCAATAAAGATTTTTTGGAAGAGAAAAGAAAAGAAGGGGCAAAGTGGGTCGTGGGTGAAAAAGGTTTTTTTGAAACAGATGAATCAAAAGAAGAATTTAATAAAATCATTTCAAGATATACATTGGTCAAAAATGAAAAAGATTATTTTATTATAAAGTTAAATTAATTTTCTTGTTCCAGCAGAGTTTCCCGCAGGTGACACTGCTTAAAACACAGCAAAATAAATTACATCAGCCGTCCGTGTGGCGGCTTTTTTATTTATCGGTTTAAATAGTTTACGGGTAGTGTTATATTTGGGGTAATAAATAAGGAGCGAATATGAAATACAGAATATTAATAGAGCAGGACGAAGACAGGATGTTTGTGGCGGAAGTGCCAAGTCTTCCGGGCTGTATCTCTCAGGGCAAAACGCGTGAGGAGGCGGTGGCAAACATTAAGGATGCTATTAAGGGTTACATTGCAAGTCTGGAAAAACATAAAGAGCCGGTTCCGCCTCCTATCACAGAGGAATTTGTGGAGATATAAATGCCTAAGCTGCCCGTTGTTTCAGGCAAAGTTGTTGTGAAAGCAATGGCTAAACTCAATTATGAAGTTGACCATCAAACGGGCAGTCATATAATTCTTCGTCAAAGTTATTCACCATTCAGAAGACTCACCGTTCCGAATCATAAAGAAATCGCTAAAGGAACATTAAAATCTATTCTCAATCAGGCGGGAATTTCTGTTGAAGTGTTTATAGAGTTATTATAAGCCATCTGTGACACTGCTTAATACATAGCAAAATAAATTTTCACTCTTAATGCAAAAGACAAATTATTTAATACCAAAGGAGCACCAGCATTATAAGGCAATCGAGGAAGCGTTTTCGCCTATGCTTGAGCTTTTAGTTCAGCAACCGAAAAAGAACTTTTCTCTCACTGTGCCTGCTAATGTGGTATCTTCAAAGGAGACCGCTTTTATAAACGAGATTGTCATGCTTGCTCAGCATAAAAAGGAATGGGTTCACAGGATGCTGTTTGGCATAAAACTTAAATTTCAAAAGTCACCGGATAGTGAAGAGATATATGAAGACGGAGAATGGCAGATTGAAAAAGATATTCAATTATGGATACGAAAGGTAGGCGAAGGAATTCCCGTGTCGTGTTTTTTCCTGCAAGAGTGGGAAGCAAGATACCTCTGCATTACTGGTGATATTTTTGCAGATGATAGAATGAAGATTTTGGATTATAGAGATGATGGCAGATTGCAGCTTGAGACTACGGTGGAAGACCAAAGAGTTATCATAGACAGGATAGCAGATGCAAGCAAGATGTTTTTATTCTACTGCCATCCGTCGGGCTTCGACCCGAAGCAGGCTATCGAAGCAATACTTGCAGAGTTTAAAATCCCTCTCGAATTTGAAATGATAAAAGAGATGTATGATGAAGAAGTTCGGAACGGCATTTTTATTCATGCGATTGCAAGAAAGTAATAAAATTAAAATTAGTGTCGTCAGTGGTTCAATTTTCAGCCGTCCGCGTGGCGGCTTTTTTATTTCACTCCACAAAATCTTTTCTTCTCTGCTCCGTATAATTAATTTTACATTTTAAATTTATTTTGGTTGTCTAATCCCTCCTTTTATGTATTATATTAGAGTAATCAAGAAACTTAACAGAGGACAGTATGAAAGCTCTAAAACTTTCAATAACACTTTTCTTTTTCATTACATTTTCCACAAACATTTTTTCGCAGACATGGGCGCCGCTTGGAGTGGGCACAAACGGTGATGTTCAGGCATTGCGTCTCTTCGGCGGACAAATGATTACTGCCGGAAACTTTTCCACTGCCGGCGGAAACATCGTAAACAGAATCGCTGGCTGGAACGGCTCGGCATGGAATTCACTCGGGCTTGGAATGAACGATAATGTTTATGCTCTTACTATTTTCAATAACCAATTGGTTGCCGCAGGAAGATTTACAACTGCGGGCGGAATTACTGCAACAAGAATTGCAAGATGGGACGGCTCGGCATGGTTTTCTATGGGCGACGGATTCAATGGTGACGTTCTTGCATTAGCCGTGCAGGGAAGCATACTTTATGCCGGCGGCTCTTTTACAATGTCCGGAACAACCGCTGTATCAAGAATTGCAAGATGGAGCGGACATGACTGGCAGCCGCTTGCTGCAGGATTAAACAATACTGTTTACACACTTGCTGTTCATAACAGTCAGCTTTATGCAGGCGGTGCGTTCACAATGTCTGGCTCAACAGGAATTTTGAAAGCAGGTCTCTGGGACGGAACAAGCACATGGTATCAGCTCGGGCTCGGTATCGATGACGGCGATGTGTTTGCAATGGCTTCTTACGGAGGGTTTCTTCTGGTTGGAGGCGGCTTCACCACAATCGGCGGAACGACTGTTAACCGAATTGCAAGATGGAATGGTACTTCATGGTCGAATGTCGGCAACGGATTGAATAATACTGTGAGATGTCTTACGGTTTTCGGAAGCTGGTTTTATGCGGGCGGTGATTTTACTTTTTCAGGCGGTACACCTTTGACAAGAATTGCAAAGTGGGATGGAGTATCAACATGGTCAGCACTCGGAAACGGCATAAGTGGAAGCTCGCCGTTGGTTACTTCACTGGCAATTGCGGGAAACTTTCTTTACGTGGGCGGAAGATTTTCTTTGGCGGGTGCAACTGCTGTAAATAATATTGGGTTCTGGGGCGGAATTACCGGTGTTAAACCAATCTCAAATGAAATCCCGAATCAATTTTCTCTTGGACAGAATTATCCTAATCCGTTCAATCCAAACACGAATATCGGATTTCGGATTGCCGATTTCGGATTTGTAACGATTAAGGTTTATAACATCCTTGGGAATGAAATCGCAACTCTTGTGAATGAAAATCTAAACGCTGGAACTTATGAAGTTGATTTTGATGGAAGTAATTTGGGAAGCGGAGTGTACTATTATAAGCTTGTTGCGGGGGATTATACTGAAACTAAGAAAATGATTTTGATGAAGTAAAGGAGATTCAAAATGAAAAAAATATTATTCTTATTTATCATTGCACATTGCACATTGAACATTGATAATTGTTTGAGCCAGTGGCAGCCGGATGTGCGGCTGACAAATGACCCTGCTTATTCATCTACATCTTGGAATAATGCGTGGTGTATAGCCGCAAGCGGTCAGGTAGTCCATGTTGTATGGTGGGACGGGCGTGACGGGAACGAGGAGATATACTACAAACGCTCAACAAACGAGGGCGTAAGCTGGTCTGCAGATACACGGCTGACGATTAATACTGCTAATTCAGGGTCTCCTTCTGTGGCAATATCCGGCTCGGTTGTGCATGTCGTATGGAATGACGAGCGTGACGGGAACGATGAGATATACTACAAACGCTCACCAGACGGGGGTGTAAGCTGGGGAGCAGATACACGGCTGACGAATAACACTGCTATTTCATGGCCTCCTTCTGTGGCAGTATCCGGCTCGGCTGTGCATGTTGTATGGTATGACGACCGTGACGGGAACTTTGAAATATACTACAAACGCTCAACAGACGGGGGCGTAAACTGGTCTGCAGATACACGGCTGTCGATTAACACTGCTTTTTCAGGGTATCCTTCTGTCACAGTATCCGGCTCGGTTGTCCATGTTGTATGGTATGACGGTCGTGACGGGAACGATGAGCTCTACTACAAACGCTCAACAGACGGGGGCGTAAGCTGGGGAGCAGATACACGGCTGACGAATAACACTGCTACGTCAGTGTATCCTTCTGTCACAGTATCCGGCTCGGTTGTGCATGTCGTATGGCAGGACGAGCGTGACGGGAACTATGAGATATACTACAAACGCTCAACCGACGGTGGCGTAAACTGGTCTGCAGATACACGGCTGACGAATAACACTGCTGATTCATACATTCCTTCTGTCGCAGTATCCGGCTCGGTTGTCCATGTTGTATGGTATGACGGTCGTGACGGGAACTATGAGATATACTACAAACGCTCAACCGACGGTGGCGTAAACTGGTCTGCAGATACTCGGCTGACGAATAACACTGATGTGTCACAGATTCCCTCTGTCGCAGTATCCGGTACTGTTGTGCATGTTGTATGGACTGACAATCGTGACGGGAACGCTGAGATATATTATAAACGCGACCCAACGGGTAATCCATTTGGAATAATAAATATTAATTCGGAGATACCTAAGGAGTTTTCTCTTTCGCAAAACTATCCGAATCCGTTTAACCCAAGCACAGTTATAAAGTTTCAAGTTGCAAGTTCATCAAGTGTGAAGATTACTGTGTTTGATGTTCTCGGCAGAGAAGTTGCAACACTTGTAAATGAACAGCTCCAGCCCGGAACTTATGAAGCGGATTGGAATGCGGATAAGTTTGCGAGCGGAGTTTATTATTATAAGTTATCGGCTGAGAATTATTCGGAAACAAGAAAGATGATGCTTATTAAGTAACAGAAAGTATAAAATGAAAAAGATATTATTCATACTTCTCATTGTTCATTGCACATTGTTAATTGATAATTGTTTGAGTCAATGGGTGCTGGTGAATAATGGAATGGGCAATTTAGTTGTATACACATTATCAGCAAGTGGAAATAATATCTTTGCCGGAACTAATGATTCTGGTGTATATCGCTCTACAAATAACGGTACAAACTGGACTCAAACTTCTTTAAATAATCGATTAGTTCGTTCATTATCAGTAAATGGAAGTAATGTATTTGCAGGAACCGGTGCTGATTATGGCGTATATTTATCTATAAATAACGGCACAAGCTGGTCTCAAACTTCTTTAAATAATCGAACTGTTTATTCATTAGCAGTAAACGGAAATAATGTCTTTAGCGGAACACTTATTTATGGTGTCTATTTATCTACAAATAATGGTACGAGCTGGACTCAAACACCTTTAAATAATCGAACTGTTTATTCATTTGTAGTAAACGGAAATAATATCTTTGCCGGAACTTTTGAGAATGGAGTATATTTATCCACAAATAACGGTACGAGCTGGACTCAAACTTCCTTAAACAATCTATCTGTTTGGTCATTAGCAGTAAACGGGAATAATATCTTTGCTGGAACGGGTAGTTTTGGTGTATATTTATCCACAAATAACGGTACGAGCTGGACTCAAACTTCCTTAAATAATTACACAGTTTATTCTTTAGCAGTAAGCGGAAATTATGTCTTTGCTGGCACCGGTTTTTATGGAGTTTTTGTATCCAATGATAATGGAACAAGCTGGATACAAAGAAATGAGGGCTTAGGTAATCTTAATGTAAATGCATTTTGTATATTAAATAATTACATATTTGCAGGTACATTTGTCAGCCTTTACAGAAGACCGCTTAGCGAGCTTACAAGTATTCAGCCAATCTCAAATGAAATCCCAAATCAATTTTCTCTTTCGCAAAACTATCCGAATCCGTTTAATCCGAACACGATTATCAGATTCAAGATTAAAGATTCAAGATTAACAACATTGAAAGTGTTTGATGTATTGGGCAAAGAAGTTGCAACACTTGTGAATGAAAATCTTAATGCAGGAACTTATGAAGTTGATTTCGATGGAAGTAATTTGGGAAGCGGGATTTATTTTTATACTTTAGAAGCAGACCCTGAAACAAGTTCAGGGTTTAGAGAAACAAGAAAAATGGTTTTGATGAAATAAAAATTAATTACTAATTATTAACTACTAATTGTCTTTCACGCATCTGAATCCGCTAATCAGCCATCGTTCGTGTGCTTTGAAAAAGTTGCGGTAAGTATTTCTGGTTGAAAGCCGCGGTGTTGCAAATGAGCCGCCGCGTAAAACTTTTTGATTACTAAACCACTTGTCGTTGTATTCCTGAAATCCCGATTTGAATCCGGGATATGCGACAAACTCTGAAGCTGTCCATTCCCACGCATTTCCAATCATATCAAAACATCCGTAAAAGCTTTTCCCGTTCGGGTATGTGAACACGTCAGTTGGTGACCAGATTTTTGATTCGAGTAAGTTGCTGTTAAAGTCGTTGGGATTTTCAATTTTGTTTTCTTCGCTCCATGGATAAAATCTTTTTTCGTTTTTGACTTCATCAAAGCTTGCAGCTTTTTCCCATTCGGCTTCTGTCGGCAGACGTTTTCCAGCCCAGCGAGCATAAGCATCGGCTTCAAAAAAGCTGACGTGAGTAACCGGCTCGTTTGGAAAATTCTCGATGAATCTTTTCCCTTTTAAGTCAAGCTTGTACCAGCTCCCGCTTTCATCTCTCTGCCAATACATCGGTGCTTCTATTTTCTCGCGGCTCACCCATTGCCATCCTTCATCAAGCCAGAACTTAAAGTTTGTGTAACCGCCGTCGTTGATGAAATCGAGATAATCAGAATTCGTTACGGGAGTGTTATCTATCCAATAATCGCTGAGATAAACTTTGTGCAATGGCATTTCGATGTCGTAAGCGAACTGGTCTTTCCATTTCATGACATCGAAGCCAAGCTCGAAAATTCCGCCGGGGATTTTCAGCATTTCTTTTTTATAAGGATTACCGTTCATTGCAGGCGGAGTTTTAATTTCTTTGGGCTGATAAAGATTCCCGAGCAAATGCTGAATGTCATACACCATTAATTCCTGATGCTGCCATTCATGGTTGAACGCAAGCATGAAGAGCTTCAGCATTTCAAAAGTAACATTTGTCTTTTCAAAAAATGCAGAGACCTGGTGGTTGATGTGATTCCAATACTCGATTGTTTCTGCAACTGTCGGACGTGAAACGGTTCCGCGTCTTGCTTTATTAAACGGCTGACCGAATGCCTGGTAGTATGAATTCAAATAATGTGAATAATCTTTTTTGAACGGTTTGTATTCTTTGAAATGTTTTTTCAGAAGCTGTTCATAGAACCAGCTCACGTGTCCGAGGTGCCATCGCGGAGGTGACATGAAATAATCTGTCTGCACAACGAAATCTTCGAGCTCAAGTGTTTCTACAATTTCAATCGAGAGCCGGCGGACAGTTTTAAAAAGTTCAAACATTTTATCGTTATCGATTCCGGCAAGCGAGTTCTCGATGGCAGCAATATTCAGAACCGTATTTTGATTTTCCATTTTAAAGTTTTATTTGTAGTTTGAACTGAACTTTTGGGACAAGCCAATATAATTCTTCGCTTAAATAAATAAACTAAAGAAAGACCGCACTGAATCCAGTTGTGTTTCAAAATATCTCTCACTCCTTCGGCTCGCAGGAAGTTCTCAAAGATATTTCTTTTGAGATTGAGCTGAACAAAGTGACCGTCATCATCGGCAAAAGCGGAAGCGGTAAGTCAACCATTCTGCAAATCATAAACGGTTTGGTGAAACCAACTTCAGGCAAAGCAATTGTGTTTGGGAATGAATTGGATTTTTCGAACATCGAAGAGACACGGCTGAACATAGGTTATGCAGTTCAGGGAACAGGTTTATTTCCGCACATGAGCGTTTATGAAAACATCGGACTGCTTGGTGTGATAAAAAAATGGAGGAAGCATGAGATTGAAAGACGAACAGACCAGCTAATGAGCTTAGTTGATTTACCTCCGAGCTACAAAACAAAATATCCGCACCAGCTTTCCGGCGGTGAGCAGCAGAGAACTGGTTTGTGCCGCTCGATGTTTCTTAACCCGCCTTTGTTTTTATTAGACGAACCATTCGGGGCTCTCGACCCGATGACGAGAAAAGATATTCATTCTGAAGTTATGAAAGTTCAAAACATCGAGCTGAGAACAATAGTGATGGTTACTCATGACATGCATGAAGCGTTGAAGCTGGGTGATAAAATAATGGTGATTGATAAAGGAGAGATAGTTCAGTTCGACGATAAAGAAATAATTGTGAAGCAGCCGAAGAATGAAGCAGTGAGGAATTTGCTGGTATGAAAATTATCTTTAAGATATTGTTAATTTTTTTGTTCTGCTGCTCTGTGCAATCTCAGACAATTCGCGTCGGTGCGAAACATTTTAATGAGAGTTACATTCTCGGCGAAATAATTTCCCAGATGCTTGAAGCAGAAGGTTACAAAGTGGAACGCAAGTTTAATCTTGGTGGAACGAAGATTTGCTTCGATGCACTGAACAACAATGAACTTGATGTTTATCCTGAATACACTGGAACAATTTCATCGGAGATACTAAAGCTTGACGGTAACTTTGAGCCGAAAGAGCTATCAAAGATTTCATCGGAGAAAAATAATCTTGAGCTTTCCGAGCCGTACGGTTTCAACAATACGTATGCTTTCGTTGTGAAGAAAGAATTTGCTGATAAGCTGAGCTTGAAAAAAATTTCCGATTTGAGAAATCATCCTGAGCTGAAGCTTGCATTGAGTTACGAGTTTCTGAAAAGAAAGGATGGCTGGGAAAATCTTTCGAAGGTTTACAATCTTCCGCAGAAACCGGTTGGAATCGAACATGGGCTTGCGTACCAGGCACTTGATGAAAATAAGATTGGGCTTACGGACGCTTATTCAACCGATGGCGAGATAACAAAATACCAGCTTGTTGTTCTCGAAGATGATTTGAATTTCTTTCCGAAATATTTTGCAGTTTCGTTTTATAGAAAAGAGCTGAATGAAAAAATAAAAAACATTTTGAGTAAGCTTAGTGGGAAAATCAATGATGGAAAAATGCAATCGATGAATGCAAGTGTGCTTTATGAAAAGAAAAGCTTCAGCGAAGCCGCAAACAAATTTTTGCTGGATGAAAAATTAGTAACTACAAAAATTGAAAACAGAAAAGCTTCGAGCGAAATAATGTTGAAGCTTCTTGAACATTTAAAGCTGACTTTTCTTTCATTACTTCTTTCGATAATTGTTGCTGTTCCCCTTGGGATAATTCTTTACTTAAATAAAAATTTTGCAAAACCGATTTTATATCTTTCCGGACTTATGCAGACGATTCCTTCCATCGCATTACTTGCATTAATGATTCCTGTGTTTGGAATCGGAGTTGTCCCTGCGATTGCGGCGTTGTTCCTTTACGCAATTCTTCCGATTCTCAGAAACACGGCTACAGGATTAATGACAGTCGAGCCGCTCTTAAAAAAAGTTGCTACAGGCATGGGCTTAAGTACTTTTCAGAAATTAAGGTTTGTTGAAATTCCTTTGGCAGTGCCGACAATCATTGCAGGAATAAAAACTGCTGCGGTGATAAACGTAGGAACGGCAACACTTGCTGCGTTTATCGGTGCGGGAGGACTTGGAGAATTTATAGTAACAGGATTGGCTCTTAATAACACAGAATTAATTTTGAAAGGAGCAATTCCAGCAGCGTTGCTTGCTCTCTGTCTTGAAATTATTTTTGAGGTGATTGAAAAAATTGTTTCACCGGAACATTTAAAATAAAATTATGGGAGATAATTACATCATCTATCTTCTTGTTTGGATTGCACTTACTCTTTTTCTGATTATCTTTTATAAATTCATGCGAAAAAAAATGCTTCAAACAGAAGACAGACAATCTAAGAATTCCCTGTTTTTTATTTTAATGTTAATCGGAATCCCGGTTCTGATGTTTGTATTTATAGCACCGATTATTGTAATTGGAGGAGATGAGAACATGCCGCAGTCTTACAGAAATATTTTTTATTTCTGTGCGGGAGCTTTGGTAATATATTTTATTATTTCACAAAGGGGAAAGAAGCCGGAAGAGGAGAGTAATTAAAAAAAGCGAGCATTAACTCGCTTTACAAAAAATATTTTTTAAAATTATCTGAGTACCGGTTTATCTTTACCAATCTTTTCCTGAATCTGAATCAATGCCTGAATCAATGCATCCGGTCTTGGCGGACATCCTGCAACGTAAACGTCAACAGGTAAAAATAAATCAATGCCCTGAACAACGGAATAGCTTCGGTACATTCCGCCGCTTGAAGTGCATGCTCCCATAGCGATGCAATATTTCGGGTCGGGCATTTGGTCCCAAATTTTTTTCACAACCCAAGCCATTTTATAAGTAACGGTTCCTGCGACAATCATTAAATCGGATTGACGCGGCGAGAATCGAAAAACTTCCGCACCGAATCTTGAAATGTCATAACGCGACGCAGCGAAAGCCATCATCTCGATTGCACAGCATGAAATTCCCATCGGCATGGGCCAAACAGCATTCTTGCGTCCCCAGTTTATAATTTCATGAAGCTTCGTTGTAAAAAATCCTTCGCTTTGAATTGATGAATGTAAGTCTGTCATATAATTAAAAATTTATTTTTCTGTCAGAACGTTCCAATGAATTGCACCTTTGCGAAGCATATAAAGATAGCCGATGATGAGAATTAAAATAAAAGCAATCATTTCAATAACTACATAAGTCATCATTCCTCCATCGAAGCTTTTAAAAATTACAGCCCACGGATACATGAAAACTATTTCTATGTCGAACACGATGAACAGCATTGCTGCCATATAATATTTAACTGAAAACCTGTTATGTGCCGTGCCTATTGGCTCCATTCCGCTTTCATAAGTTGAAAGCTTCTGAGGGTTTGGATTTCTGGGACCAACAGCACTCGAAAGAAATACATTGATGATTGTAAAGATGAGTGCGAAACCCATCACGATTAGTATTGGCAGGTAATCTAAAAGCATGAAGTAAATATAATCATATCATACAACTAATTAAATTGCTAATTGACCGGCTAAGGTTCTGATTTGTTTTTGTAAAAAGCATAGATGATGTATTGATATTTATTCTCAATAATTTTTCGTTTCGGTTTCAGTGTTGGTGTAAGCTCGCCTGTTTCAATTGTGAACGGTTGTTCGAGTAGTGCAAATTTCCTTACTCGCTCATACTTTGCAAGATTTTTCTGAGCAGAATTAATATCACGTTCAACTTCCTTTAGAATAATTTCCTCTTTGATTAATTCATTATTGGTTTTATCCATTAAATAATTTTTCTGTGCAAACAAACTAAGCTCTTCGAAGTTGGGAACAATCAACGCAGATACAAATTGTGTGTCGTCTGATGCAATTGCGATAATCTGTTCAACATACTTTGATGAGCTGATAGTTTCTTCGATGTGTGTAAGCGAAATATATTTTCCTCCGGAAGTTTTGATTAAAGCTTTCTTACGGTCAGTGATTTTCAAAAACTTTCCCTCTGCAAATTCTCCGATGTCACCTGTATGAAGCCAGCCATCAATAATTGTTTCGGATGTTTCTTTTTCATCCTTATAATAGCCAAGCATAACATTGTTTCCGCGAACAAGAATTTCTCCGTCGTCTGCAATTCTGACTTCAACTTCGTCCAACGGAATTCCAACCGTACCAATCATTGATGCAACATCGCGGTTAACGGAAATTACCGGTGACGCTTCAGTCATTCCGTAACCTTCCAAAATATTTATCCCGATGCTTTTGAAGAACAATGCCGATTCTTTATTCAATGCAGAGCCGCCGGAAATAAAATAGCGGATTCTCCCTCCCGTTCTTTCACGAATCGTTGAGAAAACTTTTTTGTCAGCGAGCTTCCACAGAAAATGATTTTGATTGTCAATATATTTGAGGCCGATGGAAAGAGATTTCTTCCCGATATATTTTTTTACTCCCGGTTGTGTCTCTATGTTTTTTAAAATACGGGTATGAATTTTTGTGAACAGGATTGGAACTGAAACTAAAATCGTCGGCTTAACTTCTGTCATCTGCAATTGAAGCGTATCAATGCTTTGTGCATAAAATAACTTTGCTCCGATAGCAAGGGGAAGATAATAGCCGGCTGTTCTTTCGTAAGTGTGAGCCAGTGGAAGGAAAGAAAGAAAAGTATCATCACTGTTCACCGGGATTGCTTTGGAACATGCACGGACATTAGATAAAATATTTTTATGTGTGAGACAAACACCTTTCGGCTCTCCTGTTGTTCCGGAAGTATAGATTATAGTTAACAAAGAATGTTCATGGATTTTCAAAGAGGCTTCTTCGAAATATTTATCTGCCGATTCATTGTCAAAAAGATTGTCTGAAACCAATTCTTCAAAGCTAATTGCATTTTCATTCATATCATTTAATTTATTGAAGTTGATTATTTTTATCAGCGAAGGCATCTCATCAAAAATTGAATTTACTTTTTCTGCAAGAAGCTTTGTCGAGACAAAACAAAGCTTAGCTTCGGAGTGTTCGAGAATATATTTTATCTGCTCCGTAGTCATGTTGGTATAAATCGGAACAGTAACGAAATTATTTACAATACAAGCAAAGTCTGTAACAACCCACTCAAAACGAGTTTCAGAGATTATTGCAACCTTGTCGCCGCCGAATAGATTAAATTGCCGAAGAGCTTTTGCTAAAAGAAAAGTAAGCTCTTTCAGTTTGCTCCCAGTGATGTGCTCGTATGTATTTCCGGCTTTGTAATTTATTACTGGTGAGTCACCATAGCTTGAGCAGATTTCTTTGAACAAGTCAACAAAATTATGTATGCTTTCTTTTATCATCACCGACGATATAATTTTTCTTTTTAAATTTTATAATGCAAAAAGTGAAGTAAGATGTTTCGGACAGAAAAAGTAAAGTGGAAGGAGAACGAGCTTTATAGAAGCTAAAGGGAAGGCAAGGACAATATTTCGCTGTTGAAAGAGAACGTAAATATTTCCGAGCTGATTGAAGAAGTTACCTCAAAGTTTGGAAACGGGAAATTGAAATTTGAAAAAGTCGATTCGAATGTTGAAGCCGGTGCTGACAGAGAAAAATTGAAGTTAGTATTGGTTAACATAATTGATAATGCTTTGAAGTATTCTAAACGGAGAAATTAAAGTTGAAAGTGAGTTAGGCAAAGGTACGAAAGTTATGGTTTCCCTGCCGGTAAATTAAAGCTTGTCGATTGTTTCTAAAGCTTCCTCTAATTCATCTAAGCCGGCGATTACATTTTCAGAATAGCTGTTTTCCCAGAACGCTTTACCGTGAGTTCCCATATACTGATTCAAAAGCTTTGTCGAGCGTGATTTAAAGCTTGCAAGTATTTTCGGAACATACTTTGCTGCCAGCTCTTCTGAATGGAACTTATCTATTATCAGAAATGCCTGAAACTCATAGGGCTTAATCTTATGGTCGCCAACCAAGCAATGCTGAAAGTGTACAGGAAGTTCTTTCCATGCTTTCTCGCAAAGTCTTCCTTCAAGACGCGGGACAAAACTTGTAAATATTTTTTTGCCGAAGCGGTCACATTTTTCAATCGCCGTAAATGTTAGAAAGCTGATATGGTAATAGTCAAAATAGAGGTCTGTGAGCTCCCTAAGCGAGATGATTTCTGGTTTGTAGGATTTTAGAAGCGGTAACATAAGGCAAATATAAAGTCAGCATAGAAATAAAATGATAACGTGATAAGGTGAAAATTGTTTTTTGAGGCTTTATATTTGTTCACATCTAAAAAATCTTTCTTTATTAAATAATTATATAGCTTGTTCCCGTGAGCTCGGGACAGCATAAGGAGCAAAAAATGAAAAACGGATTAAACTGGTTCGAAATTCCCGTCAAAGATTTTGACAGGGCAAACAAATTTTACTCAACAATTCTCGGAGCGGATTTAACTCCATGGGAAATGGGCGGAGCAAAACTCGGTATGTTTCCGGGTGACAGGGAGGGTGTCAGCGGTGCGATAATTGCGGGTGAAGGAGCAAATGAGCCGTGTGATAAAGGCACAACGGTTTATTTAAACTGCGACGGAATTCTGGACGAAGCTTTGTCGAAAGTCGAAGCCGCTGGCGGAAAAATTGTTGTTCCGAAAATGTTAGTGAGCGATGATATCGGTCACATCGGAATAGTGATTGATACCGAAGGCAATAAAGTCGGATTGCATTCACCGATGAGAAAATAATTTTGTGACGGTAACTTTATTGAAAATAAATTGTATCCCGCTTAAATAAGAGCCTGCCTGCTGCAGGCAGGCGGGATTTTTTATGCGAAGATTTCACCTGTTTGAATTTGAAGACCAGAAATGGTTTCCGCATTTCATTAGAACCTGCATGGTGGATTATCTTCGGTTCATGATTAACACTTTCGATATTTATAAGCCGTCGTTTAAAATTCTTGGTGAGCTTATTAAAAGAACTGGTGAGAGAAAAATTGTCGAGCTTTGTGCAGGAGGCGGGGGAGCGGTTGAAAGAATTTCCGAAGTGCTTGGAGCTCAAGTTGAATCGATTACATTAACCGACCTTTATCCCAATGAAGATGCATTTACGTTTCTATCTGATAAGAATCCTAAGATTAAATTCTCGCTTGAGTCGGTTGATGTGAAAAATGTTCCGGCAAGCTATCACGGAATCAGAACAATTTATTCTGCACTGCATCATTTCAAGCCGGATGATGTGAAAAAGATTTTGCAGAACGCCGTTGATTCAAATTCACCGATTGCAATTTTTGAAGCTGCAGAAAGAAATCCGTTTCACATGCTTGCAATTTTATTTTCGACTTATTTATCTTTTTTGATTTTCACCCTTTTCATCAAGCCGATTAAGCTGGGCAGATTATTTTTTACTTACATCATTCCTGCAATCCCTTTGTTTACAACTTTCGACGGCATCGTTTCGGTTCTAAGAATGTATAAACCCAACGAGCTTCTTGCTCTTGCAAAAGAAACCGATGGCAAAAATTATATCTGGAAATCTGGAATTGAAACAGACGGTTTAAGACGGGTTACTTTTTTAACAGGTCAGCCGGTTAAATGAATTGTGTTTGGAAGTTCTAAAGTTTAGTTTCACAAAATAAATTTATAACTTAATTAAATTATCATGCCAATAAACGAATCACTCATCGGAGAATTTCAGCAGGAACTTACGTCAACAAGAAAAATGCTGGAGCGTGTTCCGTGCGATAAGGCGGACTGGAAGCCGCACGAAAAATCAATGACACTCGGGCATCTTGCATCGCACGTTGCAGAAAACCCGTTCCTGATAATTGCAACTCTTTCTGCTGACGAGCTTGATTTTGCAAAAACTCCCTATGTCCCGTTTGAAGCAAAGAACAATGACGAGCTTTTAAAAAAGTTAGATGAAACTTCAGCACAGGCAATCGAGTTGCTTAAAAAAGCAAGTGATGAAGACCTTATGAGTAACTGGACAATGAGACAAGGCGAAAAAATTTATATGACTATGCCAAAGATTGCATCGATAAGAATGTTAGGACTTAATCACTGGTATCATCATCGCGGACAGCTTGGAGTTTATCTGCGTTTGCAGAACGTTCCGTTGCCGAGTATTTACGGACCAACAGCTGACGAAGCGATGTAATTCCATAAAATAATTTCGCACAATAAAAAGCCCCGAACATTCGGGGCTTCTGCTTTCAACCTTATAACTTTCCAATCTTCCTACTTCACCAAAACCATTTTCTTCGTTTCAACAAAATCTCCGGAAACCAATTTATAATAATAAACTCCGCTTGGATAATTTGTTCCATCCCAATCAACTTCATAAGTTCCGGGTTGGAGTTGTTCATTCACAAGTGTTGCAACTTCCCGACCAAGTAAATCATACACTTTAAGCGAAGCGAAACTGTTAACTGCTAACTGAAAACTGATAACTGTGCTTGGATTAAACGGATTCGGATAGTTTTGCGAAAGAGAAAACCTTTCTGGTACTTCATTAGATACCGGTCCTATGCCGATTGTCGAAGAATATCTGAATGTAATAAAATCAGTGTTGTTAGTGTTATCGCTTC
>Ga0247727_10008809_pt1 | contig 18569 bp, 18 predicted proteins | sample WisWelCaveWW1625_FD_202498 | JGI IMG/M metagenome (GOLD analysis project Ga0247727, IMG submission 202498) | Biofilm microbial communities from Wishing Well Cave, Virginia, United States - WW16-25 | ecosystem: Environmental > Aquatic > Deep subsurface > Groundwater > Cave microbial mat | place... | reverse complement strand
CAAGATTTTGCGAACTTGTCAAACTTTTCAAAGAACAGGAAGAAAAAGAATCAGATACAGTTTGTATACATCTCTCTATGCGAATAAGAGAGAATTAGATACACTTTTAATATACGAGGCCACAAAGCGCACAAAGAAAAAACTTTGTGTTCCCTGGCCTGCGGCAGGGCAGGCTTTGTGGCCTTTGTGGTGCAGTTTTGGTTGCGGCCAAAGCCGCGTTACGCTTCTCTTATTGATCAGCGTGTGTTTGTCGATTGCACCGATTTTTAGCCAAACCATGAAATCGCCAAACCTCAAAGGCTGGGGCGGCGTCACCGATCCCGACGGTGATTGTACAATTCAAATAAAAAAGGGCAAGCTGCGCATCACCGTTCCCGGCACGCTGCACGACCTCAACCCGCGCAACAACAAAATCAACGCGCCATTTGTGCTGCAGGAAGTCGAAGGAGATTTTTCCGTGCAGGTGAAAGTCTCCGGCGATTTTCAACCCGGCGAAAAAAGCACCGCGCCCAACAGTCCACCATTTAACGGCGCCGGTTTGCTGCTCTGGCAGGATGATAAAAATTATCTGCGCCTCGAACGCAACCTCTGGTTCGCCAGCGACGGCAAATACACCTGTCATCCGCCGTTGTTCGAGCAATGTCAAGACGGCCAGTATACCAACCATAATCCCACGACCACCACAGAACCCTTTTTTAAAAATCCGACGTATTTGCGCTTCGAAAGACGCGGCGAAAAAATTACCGCTGCGCTGAGCCATGATGGAAAAATCTGGTCCACCGTAAAAGAAATCATCGCGTCGTATTCGCCGAATGTCAAAGTCGGCGTTGCTGCAATCAACACTTCCGCAAAACCGTTTACCGTGGAGTTTGATGAGTTTAAATTGGTAAAATCGTAGCGCAGACATCTTGTCTGCGACGGAAGCAGGCAGGATGTCTGCGTTACAATTTTTCACTAGTTTTTTTTCTCCGTGCTGCTCCGCGAACTTCGCGGCTCCGTGTTTGAAAAAACTTTATGAAAATTATCCAAATCGACGTTTACCCAATCACCTACGGCCTGCACGATCACAAATATGCGTGGTCGGGCGGGCATTCCGTCACTTCGTTTCTGAGTCACGTTATCAAAATTTCCACAGACGAAGGAATTTCCGGCTTTGCCGAAGTTTGTCCGCTGGGTTCGGCCTATATGGACGCTTATGCGCGCGGCGTTCCGGCGGGCATTGCCGAAGTCGGTGCGGCGCTGCTCGGGCAGGATCCGCGTCGCATTCGCGCGATCAATCATTTGATGGATTCGGTGATGGGCGGCCATCATTATGTCAAATCGCCGCTCGACATCGCCTGCTGGGATATTCTCGGCAAAGCGAGCAACCAATCCATTGCGGCGCTGCTTGGCGGCAGATATGTTGAAGAGTATCCTTTATATCGCGCCATTTCGCAGCAATCGCCGGAGCAAATGGCGGACGATGTCGCGCGTTATCGCAGCGAGGGCTATCGCCGTTTTCAGCTCAAAGTCGGCGGCGATCCGGATGACGATGTGAAACGCGTCCGCGCCGTGTTGAAAGTTTTGTCGCCCGGCGACGTGCTCGTGGCCGACGCCAACACCGGCTGGCAGATGCATCAGGCCATCCGCGTCGTCAATGCACTGGCCGACGCGGATTTTTATGTCGAAGCGCCGTGCCCGAGTTATGAAGAATGCCTCACGGTTCGGCAGCACACGCGCCAGCCGTTTGTGATTGACGAGCTGATCACCGGCATCGATCCGCTGTTGCGCGCGCACCGCGATCGCGCGATGGACGTGATCAATCTGAAAATTTCTCGCGTCGGCGGTTTGACCAAAGCGAAGCTGATTCGCGACTTGTGTGAAGCGCTCGGCATCGTCATGACGCTCGAAGACAGTTGGGGCGGCGACATCGTCACCGCGACAATCGCGCATCTCGTTGGCAGCACGCGGCCCGAGTTTCTTTTCACCTCGACGGATTTCAACAGCTATGTCGATGAGCAACTTGCCGAAGATGCGCCGCGCCGCAAAGACGGTCGCCTCGCCGTGCCAACCGGCCCCGGCCTTGGTATTCAGGTTGATGAGAAAAAATTGGGAAATCCGGTGGTGACGGTGCGGTAAAATGTTTGCCGGTTAGCTGGTTTGCCAGTTGGCCGGTTAGGCCACATTTAGAACAAAATTCTGAAAGCTTTTTGTTGATGCACAACCGAATTTAACACGGAGACACGGAGCACGCCGAGAAAACACGGAGAGCAGGATATTTGTTTAAAAGCTTTTCTCCGTGACACTCTGTGAACTCCGCGGCTCCGAGTTTTAAAAAAATTTGCAACTATTCTTCGCATGTCATTCTGGAAGCCTGCCCTGCCGCAGGCCAGGGAATCCTTTTTCGCACAAGCACTGTGCTTGAGATGAAAAAGATTCCTACGGAATGACAGCCTCTTTTGGGGCCTGAATAGTTAGAAAACTTTTTAAATTTAAGCCACTCGCAGGTCATTAGTTTTCTGCTTCGTTGAAAATTTGGTGCAGCGGGTTAACCGGCAAACTGGCAAATCGTCAAACTTTAATACCCTCCCCTCATGCCCGAAAGCCTAAAAGCCATTGCGAAAATGATCGATCATTCGCTGCGGCATCCGACGACGACGGATCAGGAATTAATTGCCGGCTGCAGATTGGCGCGTCGTCATGACGTTGCCGCGGTTTGCATCAAGCCGTATGCAGTGAAATTGGCCGGTGATATTCTCGCTGGTTCCGAGGTGCAGGTTTGCACTGTCGTCGGATTTCCGCACGGCTGCAGCCGCCTTGATGTCAAGCTCGATGAAACCCAACTCGCGTTCACCGACGGCGCGACGGAGATCGACGTCGTCGTGAACATCGGCAAAGTGTTGAGCGAAGACTGGGAATATGTTTCCGAAGAAATTCACCGCTTGAATGTACTTACCGTGGCCGAGGGCGGTATTTTGAAAGTGATTTTTGAGAATGATTATCTCAAAGATTTTCACAAAATCAAGCTCTGCGAAATATGCAACGAGCACGCCGTCGCGTTCGTGAAAACCTCGACGGGCTACGGTTTCGTCAAGCGCGACAACGGCATGTATTCGTATGACGGCGCGACGGATCACGATCTCGCGCTGATGCGCAAAACCTGCGTGCCGTCGATTCAAGTGAAAGCCGCGGGCGGCGTTCGCACGTTGGATGACATGCTGCGTGTGCGCGCGTTGGGCGTTACTCTCGTCGGCGCGACGGCAACGGAAGCGATATTGGCTGAAGCGAAGCAGCGAGGATATCAATAAGCAATAAAGCGTTCAAACTTAAAATAAAATTCTGAAAGTTTTTGCCGCCCAACGGATTTCATGCCAGTGGGCCGAACAAACAGGTGTTGCAAAAATATGCTTGTGCATAAAAACGCATTAAGATTTGTTGGTCGATATCTTTTGCTTTTAATCTTGTATTCTTTTCTCTCGGCAAATCTGCATTTTCCTTATTCTGAATTGCTGGCCGCAGCTTTAGCCGTCGCCGTCGCCGGCCGATTCGTAAAGTTTTCGGTAAAGGGCGTGTTTTTTGCTTTTGTTTGTTTTAATTGGATTCCGCCATTGTCAGCCTATTTATGGAATTTTGTTACGAGAGGAATAGGCTCTGATTTGATGGCTCAGAGGTGGCCGCATTTCGGTTTGGTGTTGGTTCAGTCGTTTTTGGCAGCTCTAACTTTATCGGCCTTTTCTTATATAGAGCATCGACTAACAGGCCACAAGAATAATGCAACCACGACGATTTTGGGGCTAAGTTGCGCGCTTGTTTTTACAACCACTGCACTGGTGCCGTCTCATTTCCAAACTGCAAACTCGCCACAAACTTTATCTCTATATGTCGAAACCATCCCCGGCACTGCCGTCAAGTTTGAAATGATTCCTATTCCCGCCGGAACGATTTCAATCAATAAAACTGCGGTCGAAATCAAACCGCTGTGGATCGGCAAAACCGAAGTGACGTGGGATGAATACGATGTTTATGCGTTGAAGCTTGAGGCGAGTGACAATCCAAAGCTCGGCGAGCTGGACGCGATCGCGCGACCGACGAAACCGTATGGCGCGCCGGATCGCGGCTTCGGCCACAAAGGCTATCCGGCGTTGAGCATGACGTTTCACGCGGCGCAGGAATATTGCCGCTGGCTCTCGGCGAAGACGAGCAGGAAATATCGTTTGCCCACCGAAGCCGAATGGGAATATGCCTGCCGCGCCGGTGCCGCCGAAAAAATGTCCGCCGAAATTCTAGACAGGCACGCATGGTTCTGGGATAATGCCGAGGACAAAACCCATCCAGTGGCGACGAAGCAACCGAACAAATGGGGCCTGTACGACATGCTCGGCAATGCGGTGGAATGGGTCGTTGGCAATGACGGCAAACCGATTGTCGCCGGTGGTTCGTTTAAAAGCAAAGCCGAGCAACTTCATTGCGGCACGCGCGCCATGCAAGTGCCGTTTTGGAATCGCACCGATCCGCAAATGCCGAAAAGCAAATGGTGGCTGTCGGACGCAACGTTTGTGGGGTTTCGGATCGTGTGTGAGCCGTGACTATGATTGTGGGCACGATGAGAATTAATAATAGCCCCAACAGATAGAAACAATGCAACGGATAAAATCTTTTCAACATCCGTTGCGTTGTTTCTATCCGTTGGGGAAATTTTAAAATCAAAAATCCGAGGAGAATGTGATGGAAAACAAACTCAATGCCCAAAACTCCGGTGCGCCGTTGACGCGTCGGGATTTCCTGAAAACCACGGCGGCTGCAACCGCTTTGATGGCTTCGGGAAATTTTGCCTACGGCTTTGCTGCTAATGAAACGATTCGCGCCGGCCTCATCGGCTGCGGCGGCCGCGGCACCGGCGCGGCGAAAGATTGTGTTGAATCATCATCCGGCATCAACATCGTGGCGCTCGGCGACGTTTTTCCGGATCGCCTCAGCCAATGCAAGGAAAACTTGCACAAAGCGATTGGCGATCATTTCAAAGCAACGGACGATCATTGCTTTGTCGGCTTCGACGCGTATAAAAACGTGCTGGCGAGCGATATCGATCTCGCGATTCTCGCGACGCCGCCCGGCTTTCGTCCCATTCATTTGAAAGCCGCGATTGAAGCGGGCAAACACGTGTTCATGGAAAAACCGATTGCCGTCGATCCCACCGGCGTGCGCTCGGTGATCGCCTCGGCAGAACTGGCGAAACAAAAGAATCTCGCGATTGTGGCGGGCACGCAGCGCCGCCATCAACTCGGTTATCTCGAAGCGATGAAACGCATTCACGCCGGCGCGATTGGCGAGGTTGTTTCGGCGCAGGTCTACTGGAATCAAGGCGGATTGTGGATGAATGCGCGCCAGCCCGGATGGACGGACATGGAATGGCAACTGCGCAACTGGCTGTATTTCACGTGGCTCTCAGGCGATCATATTGTTGAGCAACACATTCATAACATCGACGTCGCGAACTGGGCGCTGCAATCGCATCCGATCAAAGCCGTCGGCGTCGGCGGCCGGCAGGTTCGCGTGGAACCGGCTTATGGACACATCTTCGATCATTTCGCGCTGGAGTTTGAATATCCCAACGGTGCGCGCGTGCTCAGCATGTGCCGGCAAATCGACGGCACCGCCACGAGAGTCAACGAGTATTTGATCGGCACCAAAGGCACGTCCGATCCATCGTCGTGGATTAAAAGCGCGAAACCGTGGCGTCTGGAAATTGAGGAGCCGCCCAATCCGTATGTGCAGGAGCACACCGATTTGATCGCGAGCATTCGCAAAGGCCAGCCGCTGAACGAAGGTCGTCAGGTTGCGGAGAGCACGCTGTCGGCGATTATGGGCCGCGAAGCCGCATACACCGGGCAGGCGATCACGTGGGATGAAATCATGAGCGCCGAGCTTGATATCACGCCGAAGAGTTTTGTTTTCGGTCCGATGCCGGTGCCGCCGGTGGCCGTGCCCGGCGTGACGAAGTTGGCTCGAATGACCTGAGGGTTGGATTGATGGATTGATGGATTATTGGAGTGTTGGATTTTCCAGCACTCCAATACGCTATCAATCTTGTAAACCATGCTAAATCTTTTTGAAAATATAAAACGGAGTGAAGATGAAACGGCGAGATTTCATGAAAACCGGTTTTGCCGCAAGTATGGCGGCGTTGGCCTCGTCTAATATTTTACATGCGAAAACGGCGGCCGCGCCGCGAGCGGGCAAACATGTTTTCAAGCATAAATATGCGCCGCACTTCGACATGTTTAAAAATCATGCGGGCGAAGATTTGGCCGACCAACTGAAGTTTATGGCCGATCAGGGTTTTACGGCGCTGGAAGACAACGGCATGATGTCGCGCCCGGTTGCCGAGCAGGAACGCATCGCAAAAGAAATGGCGCGATTGAATATGAGCATGGGCGTGTTCGTCACCTATGCGGAGTTCGGCAAAGCCACTTTCGTCAACAACGACAAAGACGTGCGCGATATGCTGCTCAAACAAATGCGCGCCGCGGTGGAGGTGGCCAAACGTGTGAGCGCGAAATGGACGACGGTGGTGCCGGGCATGTTCAGCACGCGTTTGGAATGGGATTATCAAACCGCGAACGTGATCGAGCATCTGAAATATTGCGCCGAGGTGTTCGCGCCGCACGGCGTGATCATGGTGCTGGAGCCGCTCAATGCGTGGCGCGATCATCCCGGACTTTTTCTCACCAAAATTCCGCAGGCCTGGCAAATTTGCCGCGCGGTCAACAGCCCCTCCTGCAAAATTCTCGACGATCTTTATCATCAGCAAATCACCGAGGGCAATTTGATTCCGAACATGGATCTGGTGTGGGAGGAGATCGCGTATTTTCAAATCGGCGACAATCCCGGCCGCAAAGAGCCGACGACGGGCGAGGTCAATTTTCGCAACGTGTTCAAGCACATTTACGAGAAAGGCTATCGCGGCGTGATGGGCATGGAGCACGGCAACTCCAAGGCCGGCAAAGAAGGCGAGCTGGCTGTGATCGAGGCGTATGTGAGCTGTGATAACTTTTAATTAAAGTGGAGATTCTAATTTTGAAAGAATAGGAGGGTGAAATGAGTAACGTCAAACTTTTTGAAAAAAAGCAAATTCGTTCGGTGTGGCATGAAGCGGAGCAGAAATGGTATTTCGCGGTGGCGGATGTGGTGGAAGCTTTGACGAATAGTGGCGATATCAAACAGTACGTCAAAAGAATACGACAACGCGATCCTGAATTGAATTCCAACTGGGGTACAATTTGTACCCCCCTTGAAATGACTGCTGCCGATGGCAGAAGAAGAAAGGTTTTGTGCGCCAATGCCGAAGGCCTTTTGCGAATTATCCAATCCATTCCCTCACCCAAAGCGGAGCCATTTAAACGATGGTTAGCCAAAGTCGGCTATGAGCGCTTGGAAGAAATCGGAAATCCAGAATTGGCTGCGAAGAGAATACGCGAAATTTATCGCGCCAAAGGCTATAGCGAGGTGTGGATCGAAAAAAGAATGCGAGGCATTGCCGTCCGCGATGAGTTGACGAATGAATGGCAGAAACGAGGTGTAAAAGAAAGTCGCGAGTTCGCAATTCTGACGGCTGAGATCAGCAAAGCAACCTACGGGTTGACACCTTCTGAATATAAAGAACACAAGAATCTAACGCACCCAGCGGATAACTTGCGTGATCACATGACCGACTTGGAATTGATTTTCACCATGCTCGGCGAAGCCTCGACGACAGAAATTGCGAGAAACAAAAACGCGTTGGGATTCAGTGAGAATAAAAAGGTTGCTAAAGAAGGCGGTACGATAGCGGGTAACGCACGCAAAGCGCTGGAAAAGAAGTCCGGTCGAAAGGTAGTCTCGAAACAAAACTTCAAGGAGTTGCCGGAAAAGGAAGTGAGAAAGTTGATTGCGAATGGAAAATAGCGACTATTTGATAAGAGCTCGTATCGACTTGATTGGTTGAGCCATCGCATGTATTTTGAAAGGAAATAAATGAAACACCAACTCTGGAATTACATGCTTATCGCAGCCACAGTTTTATCAACAACAGAATCCGTACAAGCGCAGATTCCATCCATGCGCTATCAGCTCGACATGAGCCAGCCGCACACGCATTTGTTTGAAGTCGAAATCACGCTCGACGGTCTCGCAAAAAACGAGAAGACGGTGGATTTCATCATGCCGGTGTGGCGCTCGGGCCGCTACGTGCTGTTTGATTTTGCCGGCGGCGTGCAGGAATTTTCCGCCGAGGCGAATAACGTAACGCTGCCGTGGCGAAAGACGGACAAATCAACCTGGCGCGTGGAAAATAACGGCGGCGCGAAAGTGACGGTGCGCTATAAAGTTTATGCCAATGAATTTGAGCAGCGCACGCGCGGGTTGAATGATCGCCACGGTTTTGTCGATGCCAGCGCCGTGTTGATGTACATCGAAAAATTGCGCCGCCTGCCACTGCAACTGCACGTGCAACCTTTCGGCGACTGGCACGTGACCACCGGCCTCGAGGCGGTGGCCGGACAGCAGAATCTCTTTCGCGCGCCGAATTATGATTATCTCGCCGACTGTCCGCTGGAAATCGGCACGCACAAAGATTTTGATTTCGCGGCTGAGGGCAAGCCGCATCGCCTGATGATTTACGGCGAGGGCAACTGGGACGCGCCGAAGATGATTGAAGACCTCAAAAAAATCGTCAAAGCGTGCCGCGAGTTTTGGGGCGAGCTGCCGTATGAGCATTACACGTTTATGTTGCATTGCACGCCTGCCGGGGGCGGCGGTACCGAGCACATCAACTCGACGATTATGGGAACACGGCCTTACATTTTTCGCGAGCCGGCGAGTTATCGCGGTTTTATCGGCCTGGCGATGCACGAATTTTTTCACACGTGGAATGTGAAACAATTGCGGCCTGCGGGAATCATGCCGTACGATTTCACCAAAGAAAATTACACCGAAGAATTGTGGCTCGCCGAGGGCGGCACGGATTATTACACCATGATGCTCACGCGCCGCGCCGGATTCAACACCGTTGATCAAATGTTCGAGGCGCTGGCGACATTGATTCGTAATGTGAAGGCGCGCCCGGGCCGAAATATTCAATCCGTGGCCGAATCGAGTTTTGATGCGTGGGTCAAGCTCTGGAAAAATTTGCCGAATGCTTTTAACGCCGAAGTGGATTACTATGAAAAAGGCGAGCAGGTGAGTTTGTTGCTCGATCTTGAAATTCGCCAACGCTCGGAGAATCACGCCTCGTTTGATGAGGCGATGCGCGCGCTTTATAAAAAATTTCCGCTGGGCAAAAAAGGCTACACGAACGCGGATGTGCAGAAGGCCGCAGAAGAATTGACGCAGAGCAGTTTCGCCGAATTTTTTCGCGATTATATTTACGGCAAAAAAGAAATTGACTTTGCCGGGTTTTTAGGTTATGCCGGGTTGGAAGTCATCGAGAAAAAACGCGACAATGTCGCGCCGGATCTGGGAATTCTGGTCGTGCCCACCGGCGAGCGCTCGATCATCCGGCGCGTGACCGCCGGTTCCGCCGCGCAAGCCGCGGGCCTCGATCTCGGCGATGAGCTTCTCGCCTTGAACGGCAAGCGCGTGCGCAGCAGCGATTTGAACGAGCGTCTCAAAGATTACAAACCCGACGATAAAGTAAAATTGACGGTTTTTCGCGACGAGCAATTGCGCGAGTTTGAAATCACTTTGCAAGCGGCGGCGCCGGATTATCAAGTGCAACGTGTAAAGGAGCCGAACGCCTTGCAGAAAAAAATTTACAGTTTATGGCTGGGCTCTGAATGGCCGGAGGAAAAGACTGCGGATGGAAAAGATTAAATGCCAAACGGCTTTCACGCCTCGTTTATCCGTTGGCCGCTTTTAATCCGTTGGTCACATAAAATTTTGGAAAATTTTTTGCGTCATGATTTAAACCACAATTCAATTCCCAAACCGAAGGAGGAAGGAGCATGATGAGCACCAAAACCTACGCGCAGCTCAGCGTCATGATGTTTCTGCAATTTTTCATCTGGGGCGCGTGGTTCGTCACGTTGGGCACGCACTTGTTTAAGATCGGCTTCAGCGGTGGTCAAGTCGGCAATTCGTATTTGATGAACAACATTGCGGCGGTGATTGCGCCATTTTTTGTGGGCATGCTTGCCGATCGCTTTTTCGCCTCACAGAAAGTCATGGGGGTGTTGCATTTGCTGGGCGGCGTTGTAATGTATATCGCCGCCGGCATTACGGACGCTGGGGTGTTGATTCCGACCCTGCTGCTCTATAACCTGTGCTATATGCCCACGCTCGCGTTGGTCAATGCTGTTTCATTCAATCAGATGGAAAGCCCGGACAAACAATTTCCGAAAGTTCGCGTGTGGGGCACCATCGGTTGGATTGTCGCCGGTTTGACCATCACTTTCATCCAATTCAATTTCAACGCCGACGTGGAAAAAAGCGATATCCCAATGAAAATGGCGGCGGTGGCTTCGATCATTTTGGGATTATATTCTTTTACTATGCCCAACACAGCGCCGAAAAATGTCGGCAAGGATGTCACGATTGGCGACGTCCTCGGCCTCAAAGCGTTGCGGCTGCTTAAGGAACGCGCCTTCTTTATTTTCGTGTTGTGTTCATTTCTCATCTCTATTCCGCTTGCCTTCTATTACGGTTTCACTAACCCGTTTTTGAATGATCTCGGCATGCAAGGCGTGGCCGGCAAACAAACCATGGGGCAAATGTCAGAAGTCATTTTTATGATTCTCATGCCGTTTTTCTTCATGCGTCTCGGCGTGAAGAAAATGCTGTTGGTCGGTATGTTGGCGTGGTTCGTGCGTTATTCTCTTTTCGCATTAGGTAAAAATCCATCACTAACGATGGCGGGCTTGACAGCGGATCAGCTAATTGGAGCTTTAAGTTCTGTGGGTATGCTTTATCTCGGCATTTTGCTGCACGGCATCTGCTACGACTTTTTCTTCGTCACTGGCCAAATCTATGTTGATCAGAAAGTCTCGAAAGACATTCGCGCCAGCGCGCAGGGTTTTATTGCGTTGATCACTTATGGCGTCGGCCTCGGATTGGGCTCATGGCTTGCGGGTCAGGTGGTTGAAGCTTATAGCACGAAGGTGATTATTGATGGCGTCGAAAAAACCGTGCGAACATGGCCAACGATCTGGTGGATTCCTTGCGCGTTCGCGGCCGCGATTGCGTTGTTCTTTGCGCTGACGTTTAAAGACACTGCCGCCGATAAAAAGGCGTGATTTGATGAAAAGCGCAACATAAATGTTGCGCTACATCTCGGAGAAACGATGAAAACTCCATTTACGCCGCGGCGAGGTTTTCTAAAAATAACGGCGGCCGGAATTGCCGGCGCCGTTCTCGCGCCAAATCGTGCAACACCGAGCTCAACCGCGAAGTCGAGCTCGGTGGGGAAAATCAAATTAGGCGTGGCGAGTTACTCGCTGCGCGCGTTCAGCCGCGCCGATGCCATCAAAAACTGCGCACGCCTTTTATCAATCTCAAATCGTTTCATTTGTCTTACGAAAGCACGCCCGATGAATTGACGAAGGCGCGCGTCGGGTTGTGCGTCGATGTCGGCCACATCGCGCGCGCCTGTGTCGAGGTCGTGGCCGCGCTTGCCGAAGCCGGCGGTCGCGTGCTCGACATGCACATAAAAGATCTCAAAGACTTGCGCGTCCGCGACGGCCAGTGCATCGTCGGCGAAGGTGCGATGCCCGTGCCGGAAATTTTTGCGCAATTGCTGAAGATGAAGTACGCCGGTTACGTCAATCTCGAATATGAGATCGACGAGAAAAATCCGTTGCCCGGCATGAAGCAACCTTTCGCGTATATGCGCGGCGTGCTGGCCGGGATGAAGTAGCTCAACATTTATTTTGAGCCTGACTTTACAAGGACAGTGAAGTTACTTGGAACACGAACTTCCATGATGGGGGAATGCTTCCAAGTAACATGTCATGCCTGCCCCGCCGCAGGCCGGGGCTGGAAGCATCCTTTTCAATACAAGCACTGTGCTTGATTACAAAAAAGATCGTTCCACGATGACATCATCATGTTACTTGCAGTGCTAATCCCGACAATCGGGGTCAATCGCTGAATAGCCACAGATCTTAGCCGCCGTCTGAAAGTTTCATGTCGCCAACTGATAGATGAACCCAACTGATAAAACTTTCTCATCCGTTGTCCCGCCGCGGCGGGATTTCTATCCGTTGGGGCCATTTTTATTAATTTTAATCTGGCGCGCAAGTTGAGAGAAGAATGAAAAAAACGCAATTGTTGATCTGCCTTCTGATCCCGCTCTCGCTGCTTCATTGCAACAGACCCGGTGAGCAAAAAGATCAACCACAATCCAAAGCAGAATCATCGCCAAACATTTTAACCGCGCAGGAAAAGTCGGACGGTTGGAAACTCCTCTTTGACGGCAAAACCACCGCCGGCTGGCGCGGCGCGCATCGCCATACATTTCCTGATTCCGGCTGGAGCATTGAGAACGGCGGAATGATGTGCTCAATCTCGAGTTTCCCCATCACATATTTCTGCTGACTGAGGCAGTAACCGCAACGATGCTGAGCAGTTTCTCTGACACGCTGCTCGACGGAAAGGGAGAAATCGGCAGGGTTCATGGCTGGAGCGGCTCACGCAATCCTCGTTGTACGGCGACGCGAAGCGCCTGAGCTTTACGCAGTAGACCATACTCATAAAGACGCATCAAGTCATCCAGTTCACGCCGCCCTTCGGCATCCAACGTGCTCTCGCGATTGCGAGTTAACAATTCGCTCAAACTGGCTTCCTGCTTTGGCGTCAGCCGCAACTCCGTCAGCGCCAATACTTCGATATCGGATAATTCATCCACCGGCATTTCCGTGACGAATTTTTCCAACCATCGCGCAAGGATTTCCTCCATCCGCTGCCGGCTTTGAAGGGCCATGTACGCGGCATGACGGGCGACGCGGTCGGAGACTTGCAGTGTGACTTGCTCATACATAAGTTTCACCTTGACTCGATGCGCAGCCGCAAGCCGAGCGACCTGCGCGCCGAAATTCTCGACAGCCACATCACTTCGCTGCTTTGCCACATCGCCAATATTTCTTATCGTCTCGGCAAAACGGCGCTGCCGGAGCAAATGCGCGAGGAGATTTATCCGCATCAGCAGGCAAAAGAAACGCTTGAGCGCTATTGCGAACATTTGCTCCAAAACGGCGTCGATCTCCACCAACAACCAACCATTTGGGGTCCGTGGCTCGCGCTGGATGCGGCGAAAGAAAAATTTGTTGGAAAATTTTCCTCGGAAGCCAACAAATATCTGACGCGACGTAAGTATCGCAAGCCGTTTGTGGTGCCGAAGAAGGTGTGAGCAAATCGCGGAGTTGAGTCAATATTATGCTGGATGCTTTGAGTGAGAATAGCTTTGAAAGTCAAGAAGGAAATATGCATTCGCGGCCGAATCATTACCCACACGGCTCTTGAACTGATTCGCCATCCGCTTCGCACCCAAGGCCACTTGGAACGTGGCTTCATTGTTCTGCCGGCACTTTTAAAAAAGCCCTCTCGTAAACCCGGCTATCGCAATCACACCTTCCTAGCGCAAACTTTTGATACTTCCCCACTGCAAGGTCGACTCGATCATTTTGCTGTCCCAGCGATTGAGTTGGTTCGTCGCACACCCTTGCAAAAACGCAAGCCCGGCAATGTAATGGCGAATTTGAAAGCCTGTCTGGATGAGTTGGCGCGTGATCCCAATCAAGAGCCTTATCAACTCCTCTTTGCGCCGAACACTTCCTGGAACGCACACCGCTCACAACCCAGAGGAGTCATCAGACGAGGAACCCCCTTTCCCTGGAAACGCCACAGCACGCCCACCCGTAACCTGGCGTTACCGTTTTATTGAAATTGCAGTTGACTTTTAAATGATTATCATTTATATTGACGTGTTTAAAAGTTAACTGCTTGGCATATCCAATAATCTGCGCAATGAATTTCCGGAGGGGCTGGAGGAAGAAATGAACGAAGACGAAATCCGGCGATTAGTCAAAATCGTCGAAGAGAGTGGTATCGCCGACCTGGAAGTCTCCCGCTGGGGACGCAGGGTCAAAATCTCGAAATATCCGGGCAATGCTCACCCCACACCGCTGGCGCATGTGCAAATCCCAGCGCCGCCGATGCCCGCGCCTGTTGCGGTGGGGCAATCTGCGGCTGCGTCACCTGCCACTGCAACACTGGCGCCGCCCAAAAATCTCGTTGACATCAAATCGCCGATGGTCGGCACGTTTTATCGCGCGCCGGCCCCGGACGCCGATCCTTATGTGCAGGCCGGCAGCGCGGTCAGCAAAGGCCAGGTGTTGTGCATCATTGAAGCGATGAAATTGATGAACGAGATCGAAGCCGATTTTTCGTGCCGCATTGTCGAAATTCTGGTGGATAACGGGCAGCCGGTCGAATACAATCAGCCGCTCTATCGGGTTGAGAAAACGTGATGAAGCGGCGTGCAAACTTTAGTTTGCAATTTTAAAGGTGAGGACCGAGATCATTTGAAAAAAATCCTGATCGCCAATCGTGGCGAGATTGCCCTGCGCGTCATTCGGGCCTGCAAAGAATTAGGCATCAAAACCGTGGCGGTGCATTCGGAGGCCGATGCGGATTCGTTGCACGTGCGCTTTGCCGACGAAGCCGTGTGCATCGGCCCGGGGCCGAGCCGCGAAAGTTATTTGAATATTCCGCGCATCATCAGTGCCGCGGAAGTGACCAATGCCGAGGCGATTCATCCCGGCTACGGCTTTCTCGCGGAGAATGCGCACTTCGCCGAGGTTTGCGCCTCGTGCGATATCAAATTCATCGGGCCGACGCCGGAAATGATCACGGCGATGGGCGACAAGGCGCTGGCCAAAGACACCATGCGCCGGGCCGGCGTGCCGACGATTCCCGGCAGCGAAGGTCTGCTGCAGGATGCGAAACAGGCGATGCCGATCGCCGCGGCGTTCGGCTATCCGGTGATCATCAAAGCCACAGCCGGCGGCGGCGGCCGCGGCATGCGCGTCGTGCGCGAAGAAAGCGAGCTGGAAAATTCCTTCCGGCAGGCGCAGGCCGAAGCGGAAGCGGCGTTCGCCAACCCCGCGGTTTATATGGAAAAATATTTCGAGCATCCGCGCCACATCGAAGTGCAGTTGATCGGCGACATGCACGGCAACATCTTCGCGCTGGGCGAGCGTGAATGCTCGATTCAGCGCAAGCATCAGAAGTTGATTGAAGAATCGCCTTCGCCCGCCATCACGCCGGAAATTCGCTGGCGCATGTGCGAGGCCGCGTTGAAAGGCGCCAGGAGCGTGAATTACGTGAATGCCGGCACGATCGAGTTTCTCTATCAGGACGGCGATTTTTATTTCATGGAAATGAACACGCGCATTCAGGTGGAGCATCCGGTAACGGAGTCGGTATACGGCCTGGATCTGGTGAAAGAGCAGATTCGCGTGGCGCGCGGCGAGCGGCTCGACAACATCAATCCGAATTTCAAGATGCGCGGCCATGCGATCGAATGCCGCATCAATGCCGAGGACCCGGACAATGATTTCCGGCCCTCGCCCGGCGTGCTGAAATATTTTCACGTGCCCGGCGGCATCGGCATTCGCGTCGACACACATGCGTATGCCGGCTATAAAATTCCGCCGTTTTACGATTCGCTGATCGCCAAGCTGATCGCGCACGGCAGGAACCGCGCCGAGGCGATCGAGCGTATGGAGCGCGCGCTGGATGAGTTCATCGTCGAAGGCATTCACACGACGATTCCGTTTCATCAAAAAGTGATGGCCGATCACGATTTCCAATCCGGCAATTTCGACACGAAGTACGTCGAACATTTTTTTAAGCGGCTCAAATTGCAAACGCAGCCGGGGCCGGCGGCATGACCCTTCGGCTCCGCTCAGGGTCTTCAACCACTGTCATGCTGAGCGAAGTCGAAGCATGATTTCTTTGGGAAAGGCGGGTTTATGTACGTCTATATTCTGAAGTGCAAAGATGGCTCGTACTATGTTGGCGTCACCAACGACATTGAACGAAGATTGCGAGAGCATAACGAAGGGCGTAATCCTGAAGCTTACACGTTTAAGCGAAGGCCGGTCGAATTGGTTTATCATGAGTTCTATCATGACGCCATCAGCGCGATTGAAGCCGAAAAACAACTCAAAGGCTGGAGCCGGAAAAAGAAGGAAGCATTGATTGCAAAAAATTGGGAGAGGTTGCATGAACTCGCGAAGTGTAGAAACGAAACGAGTCATGAGAATTACCCCTCGACTCCGCTCGGGGTGACAAAAGGCGGTGAGGCGTCACATTGAGCGTCCTTGCGCGGCGTTTTCAAACTACTGTCAGGCTGAGCGAAGTCGAAGCCTGAAGCACTATAACATCGAGGATTTGACCCATGAACATTCCTGCTGATTTGCGGTACACCCCCGAGCACGAGTGGGTGCGAATTGACGGCGAGACGGCGACCATCGGCGTCACCGATTACGCGCAGGGCGAGCTGGGCGACATCGTGTTTGTCGAGCTACCCGCGGTCAATGCGACGACGACGCAAATGCAACCGTTCGGCACCATCGAGGCGGTGAAAACCGTTTCGGAACTGTTCGCGCCGTTGAGCGGAACGATCATCGAAGTGAATGCGAAGCTCGGCGATCACGCCGAATTGATCAATCAGGACCCGTACGGCGAGGGCTGGCTGATCAAAATTAAATTATCGCATAAAGACGAAGTCAAAAAACTGCTGGCGGCGGAAGAATATCAGAAACAGATCGCCTGAAAGTATGACTGAGAATTAAATTTTGAAATACCACAAGCCGGACGAGCTGGAACCGAAGAGGAAGAAGAATTGCCTGCTCACGGAAGTGGAACAGCTCACGGAAAAAAATTCCGTGAGCCGTTCCATTTCCGTGAGCCATATTTTTGTTTTTTTGCACGGATTCAACTATAAAGTAATGATTGACCGGTCGCTGCAATGAGATTGACTTCAAGAATGCAAAAGTTCAAGCGACCGGTCAATTTCAGGATGGTCGTCGTGGCCGGCTGAAACTTTTAGGCGTCCCGCTTTTCCCGTTTTCAAAAAGTGGAAGAGCGGGATTTGGTTTTTGTAAGCTGTGAATAAAATAGATTTCATTCAACGAATGAAAAGCGGCCAACGGATAACAAAAAATAAAATCCGTTGGCCGCTTTTATCCGTTGGGAATATTGATATTGATTTTTTGCAACTGAGGAGCCTATTCCCATGCCCATCGATCTCTCTCGCACCAATGCTTTTATTCGCCGGCACCTCGGGCCCGGCGCCGAAGAAACAGCGCACATGCTCAAAACGCTGGAGCAACCGGCGCTCGAGGCGTTTATCGAAACCGTGATTCCGGCGAGCATTCGCACGCCGCAACCGCTGCAGCTCGACGGCATTCGCACGGAATATGAAGTGACGGCCCGGCTCCGCACGATTGCCGCGAAAAATAAAATCTATCGCTCGCTCATCGGCATGGGCTATCACGACACGATCACGCCGCCGGTGATTCAGCGCAACATTTTGGAGAATCCGGGCTGGTACACGCAATACACCCCTTATCAAGCCGAAATCGCACAGGGCCGCCTGGAAGCCTTGTTGAATTTTCAAACGGCGATCATCGATCTCACCGGCCTGCCGGTGGCGAACGCGTCGTTGCTGGATGAAGCTACGGCCGCGGCGGAAGCGATGAGCATGTTCTATCACGCCAAACGGGAGCCGAAACCGCCCCGCTTTTTTGTTTCTCGCGATTGTCATCCGCAAACCATCGCGGTTTTGCAAACGCGGGCGTTGCCGCTCGGCATCACGATCGTGATCGGGGATCACGAAAAATTTGAGATCACGCCGGAGGTGTTTGGCGCGTTGGTGCAATATCCCGCGACCGATGGCGCGGTTTATGATTATCGTCCGTTCTGCGGCCGGGCGCATGCGGCAGGCGCGCTCGTCGCCGTGGCCGCGGATATCATGAGTCTCGTCCTGCTCACGCCGCCCGGCGAATTTGGGGCAGATGCGGCGGTTGGCAATACGCAGCGCTTTGGTGTGCCGCTCGGTTACGGCGGCCCGCATGCCGCATATCTCGCGACGCGCGACGCGTACAAGCGCCAGATGCCGGGCCGCATCATCGGCCTGTCGGTGGATGCGAACGGCAAGCCGGCGCTGCGCATGGCCCTGCAAACGCGCGAGCAACACATTCGCCGCGAGAAAGCGACGTCGAATATCTGCACCGCGCAGGTTCTGCTGGCGGTGATTGCCGGCATGTACGCGGTTTATCACGGCCCCGATGGCCTCAAACGCATCGCGACGCGCATTCACAACATGACGAAAGTGCTGGCGATTGCGCTGCAGCGTCTCGGCTACAAACTTTTTCATCAGGATTTTTTTGACACGCTGCGCGTGGCGATCGATAAGCCGCTGCTGCCGAAAATTCTGGCGGCCGCGGATGCGCATCGGATTAATTTCCGCAAATATGACGACGGCTCGCTGGGCGTCGCGCTCGATCAAATTTCCAGCGCCGATGAAGTCGGCGCGTTGATCGAAATTTTTG
>Ga0247727_10008808_pt1 | contig 18573 bp, 15 predicted proteins | sample WisWelCaveWW1625_FD_202498 | JGI IMG/M metagenome (GOLD analysis project Ga0247727, IMG submission 202498) | Biofilm microbial communities from Wishing Well Cave, Virginia, United States - WW16-25 | ecosystem: Environmental > Aquatic > Deep subsurface > Groundwater > Cave microbial mat | place... | reverse complement strand
TCGCCCACCCCGGCGCGTGGCTGGAGTACGATGTGATTCTGGAGCGGAGCATTTCGTATGGGCGCGGGCTGTATGCGACTCAAATTCTCAATCACTGGGGCATCCCCACCGTCAACACCGCGCAAGTCGCCCTGACCTGCGGCGACAAGTTGACGACCTCCGCCGCCCTGCAAGCGGCTGGGGTGCCACAGCCCAATGTGCAAGTAGCGTTCACACCCGAGTCCGCGCTGGAAGTGATTGAAGCCATGGGCTATCCGGTCGTGTTGAAACCCGTCATCGGCTCGTGGGGCCGGATGGTGTCAAAAGTCAACGACCGCGAGGCCGCCGAGGCCTTGCTGGAACATCGCGAAGTGCTGGGCAATTATCAACACCAGATTTACTACGTTCAGGAATACATCCGCAAACCGGGCCGCGACATCCGGGCGTTTGTGGTGGGGGGCCAGACCATTGCCGCCATCTATCGCACCTCACCGCACTGGATCACCAACACCGCGCGCGGCGGGCAGGGCAGCAACTGCCCCGTCACGTCTGACCTCAACGCCATTTGCCTGGCGACGGCGCAAGCCGTGGGCGGCGGCGTGCTGGCGATTGATGTGCTTGAAGACTCTGAGCGCGGTTTCCTCATCAACGAAGTCAATCACACCATGGAATTTCACACCACGGTGCCCACTACCGGCGTTGATATTCCGGGCCGTGTCATTGATTACGTCGCCGAAGTGGGGAGGAAGAAGGAAGGAAGAAACATTACCACTTACCACTTACCACTTACGTCGCCTGCCGAGGCCGTCGCATGACCGTGAAAGTTTCCATTGTCGGCGCGTCCGGCTACACCGGCGGCGAGTTATTGCGCCTGCTGCTCTTCCATCCTCAGGTCGAAATCGCCCAGGCCACCTCCGAGAGTCATGCGGGCGAATATGTCTATCAGCAACACCCCAACCTCCGCAAGCGCACCCAATTACAATTTGTCAGTCGCGCCGCCCTGCAACCCTGCGACGTGCTGTTTCTCGCCCTGCCCCATGGCGAAGCGCAAAAACACATTGACCACTATCTCACCCTTGCGCCAAAGATCATTGATCTGTCGGCTGACTTTCGCTTGAAAGACATTGCGTTGTATAAAAAGTGGTATGGCGAAGACCACGCCGCGCCGCACCATCTCAACCAATTCGTCTATGGCCTGCCCGAACTGCGCCGCGAAGCCATGAAGACCGCCCAGTACATCAGCGGCGTGGGATGCAATGCCACCGCGACCAATCTCGCGCTGTTACCACTCGTCAAAGCCAACCTGCTTGACCCTGACAAGCCCATCATCGTAGATGTGAAGACCGGCTCATCCGAGAGCGGCGCAACCGTCAACCCCGGCTCACATCACCCCGAAAAGAGTCATTCGGTGCGGGCCTATGCGCCCACCGGTCATCGCCATACCGCCGAAGTGATTCAAGAATTGGGGTTGAACAATGTGCATCTCAGCATGACGGCGGTGGAGCTGGTGCGGGGGGTGTTGGCGGCGGCCCATGCCTTTGTCAAACCCGGCACCACCGAGAAAGATTTGTGGAGGGCCTATCGCGCCGCCTACAACGCCGAGCCCTTTGTGCGCCTGGTCAAAGACCGCGCCGGGATCCACCGCGTCCCCGATCCAAAAATTTTGGCCGGAAGCAATTATGCCGATGTGGGCTTCGACCTTGACCCTGACTCCAACCGCGTGGTGTCATTGGCCGCCATAGACAACCTGATGAAAGGTGCCTCGGGTAGCGCCGTGCAAGCCATGAATTTGATGTGCGGGTTTGAGGAGACAGCAGGCTTAGAGTTTCCTGGCCTGCATCCCATCTAAACCACAAAGGACACGAAGGACACAAAGAAAAACCTTCGTGCTCTTCGTGGTTAAAAGGTTTTTATGATTGTTGTTAAGATCGGCGGCACCAATGGCGTCAACTTTGGTGCCGTAACAGAAGATATTGCTACTCAAGTCAAAAGCGGGCAAAAACTCGTGGTTGTGCATGGCGGCTCCAGCGAGACCAATGCGATGGCGGAGCAACTGGGCCACCCGCCGCAGTTTGTCACCTCACCTTCCGGCTTTACCTCGCGCTATACCGATCGGCGCACGCTGGAAATTTTTGCGATGGTGACGACGGGCAAGATCAACACGCTCATTGTGGAACGCTTGCAAAAGTTAGGCGTGAACGCGCTCGGCCTCTCCGGGGTGGATGGACGCTTGATGGTCGCCAAGCGCAAAGACGCCATCCGCATCATTGACCCGGCCACCGGCAAGCAACGCATGTTGCGGGATGATTACACCGGCAAAATTGAAAACGTAAATAGTCATTTGTTATTGATGTTGCACAATGCGGGCTATACGCCCGTCATTGCCCCGCTTGCCATCTCGCCCGAAGGCGAGGCCTTGAACGTGGACGCCGACCGCGCGGCGGCGATGGTGGCGGGCGCGGTGAATGCCGAGCGATTAATTATCCTCTCCAACGTCCCCGGCCTCCTGCGCCACTTCCCCGACGAAAGCACCCTCATCACCCACATTGACAAAAACAAGATCGAGCAGTCGCTGGAATTTGCGGAAGGGCGTATGAAGAAAAAAGTGCTGGGCGCCAGCGAAGCCCTGCAACTCGGCGTGGGCCAGGTAGTGTTCGCCGATGGCCGGGTCGAAGCCCCGGTTAAAAATGCCCTCATGGGCCGAGGCACTGTGATCGCCTGAACATTATCCGCCCGAAGACTCAAGGCCCTAACCGTAACATTTTCTTCGTGTCTTCGTGTCTTCGTGTCTTCATGTCTTCGTGTCTTCGTGTCCTTGTGTTTTTAGTCCCGTGAATAGAAAGCCAACATGACCCTTCAAGAACTCGAATCCCAATTCACCTCCGGCCTCTATACCAAACGCCCCATTACCATCGTGCGCGGAGAAGGCGCGACGTTGTGGGATAGTGACGGCAAAGAATACATTGACTGCGTGGGCGGGCAAGGCGCGGCGAATCTGGGCCACGCCAACCCCGTCATCGCCGAAGCCATCGCCACCCAAGCCCGCACCCTCATCTCCTGCCCGGAGATGTTTTACAACGACCAACGCGCGCGCTTGCTGGAACGCTTAATTGCTATTGCGCCCAATAATTTGCGGCGCGCCTTTTTGTGCAACTCCGGCACCGAGGCGGTGGAGGCCGCGTTTAAGTTTGCGCGCCTGGTCACGGGTCGTCGCGACATCATTGCCGCCATGCGCGGCTTTCATGGGCGCACCATGGGCGCGCTCTCCGCAACCTGGGAAAAGAAATACCGCGAACCGTTTGAGCCGCTCGTCCCCGATTTTCGCCATGTCGCCTACAACGACCTCGCCGCATTGGAGGCCGCCGTGAGTGAGCAAACCGCCGCCGTGATTTTGGAGGTGGTGCAAGGCGAGGGCGGCGTGCGGCCCGGCACATCGGAATTTTTGCGGGGCGCGCAGAGCCTGTGCCGCCAACACGCCGCGTTGCTGATCATTGACGAAATCCAGACCGGCTTTGGGCGCACCGGCGCGATGTTGGCCTGTGAGCATTTTGATTTGCAACCCGATTTGCTCTGCCTCGCCAAATCCATGGCGGGCGGTTTGCCCATGGGCGCGGTGTTGATGAGTGATCGGGTGGGCGCACTGCCCGCGCAAGTGCATGGCTCCACCTTTGGCGGCAACCCGTTGGCCTGCGCCGCCGCACTCGCCGCGCTTGATTATCTTGAAGACCAACATCTGCCGGAACGCGCCGCCGAACTCGGGACATGGTTTATGGAACGACTCAAGCGCATCGAATCGCCCCTCATCCGCGAGGTGCGCGGGCTGGGGTTGATGGTGGGGATTGAACTCAAGCAAAAAGTCACACCCTACTTGCAAATGCTCATGGCGAAAAATGTTTTAGCCTTGCCCGCCGGGCTCACGGTGATGCGCTTTCTGCCCCCGCTCGTCATCGCCCAGGCCGACCTCGCTCGCGCCGCCGACGCCGTCGAAGCCGTGCTCACTCAGCCCATCCCAACCAACGCGACGCCCGAATTGGCTAATCACAATACTGTTTAGTTTAGGCCGTAGCATCGGGCCGCCTGCCCCTGCATAGCGGGTGTGCCCGTTGGCCCTCGCCCACAAGGGGCGAAGCTACGTTACAGTATTGAGCCTAATCACCCAATCCGCCAATCACTCAATCACCCAATGGATGAAGTTGCTCTGCTGGAAGGACTCCTTCAACATTACAGTCCCACCGGCCACGAGGCCGAGGCCGTAAACTATCTCGTGGCGCAGATGCAAGCGGCGGGATTAAAAGCATTTGTGGATGAGGCGGGGAATGCGGTGGGCGTTGCTGCGCTTACGGGTGAGGGGCCAGCGACAGTGATGTTGCTCGGCCACATTGACACCGTGCCGGGCCTGATCCCCGTTAAGCGCGAGGGCGATATTCTGCGCGGGCGCGGCGCGGTGGATGCCAAAGGGCCGCTGGCCTGTTTTGTGTCGGCGGTGGCGCGGGTAGCTCACACCGCAAACAGAAACCCGGTTTCGGCTGACGCTTCAAGAAACCAGGTTTCTGGGAATCTAAAGCTGGTAGTGGTGGGCGCGGTGGGCGAGGAGGGCGATAGTCGCGGCGCGCATTTCATCAAAAACAAATACCGCCCGGATTTCACCCTCATCGGTGAGCCAAGCGGCTGGGAAAAAATTACGCTAGGCTATAAAGGCAGTGCGTGGTTTGAGTATCGCGTGGCGCGGACGTTAGCCCACACTTCCGCGCAAAACGAGAGCGCCTGCGAGTCCGCGGTAAATTTTTGGAATCGAGCGACCCAGTGGGCGAGCGAGCGCAATGCGAATGCGCCCAAAATGTTCGAGCAAGCCAGCCCCACCCTGCGCGGCATGAATTCGGGTTCGGATGGCTTTGTTGAAACAGCGGCGTTGAAATTTGGCGTGCGCTTGCCGCCGGGCCTGAGCGTGAGTGAGTTGGACACGGCTTTGCGCGATCTCGCGATCGAGGCCGAATTAACTTTAGTGGAGGGCGTGCCGGCCTATCGCGCCGAAAAAAACACGCCATTGGTGCGCGCGTTGCTGGCGGGCATTCGCGCGGCGTGCGGCGCGCCGGGTTTCACCCTCAAAAGCGGCACCTCCGATATGAACCTCGTCGCGCCACTGTGGGGCACGCCGATTGTCGCCTACGGGCCGGGCGACTCGGCCCTCGACCACACCCCGCATGAGCATATTTTGATTTCCGAGTATCAACGCGCGATTGAGGTCTTGACGGGAACTTTGCGGCGCTTGCCAGAAGTTTGAATCGGGCTGGCTTGAAACCCAGGCTGGGGCCATGCGGCAGATGATTTATAATCTCCGTCCTGAGGGTATGCTTGCATGTCGTTTAGCCTCACCCGCGTCCGTCTGCCCCAGCGTCGCAAAGATTTTTTGCGACGCCCCCGTTTGTTGGATTGGCTCCATCGCACCCTTCACCGCAAACTGACCTTTATCTCCGCGCCGGCCGGTTACGGCAAGACCGCGTTGCTCCTGGATTTTGCCGCCGATGTGGACGCGACGGTGTGCTGGTACAGCCTCGGCTCGGAACCGCCCGAGCTGGCCGTGTTCTTTCAGCATCTGGTCGCCGCCTTTCAACAACGCTTCCCCGATTTTGGTCCTAATCTGCTCGGCCTGCTCCAAACCGAAGTCGCGCGGGACCCGCGTGGCCTGGCCCTGGAACTGGTGAACGAGATGGTCCTGCAGGTCAACGATTTTTGCGTGTTGATGCTGGACGATTATCATGTGGCCGGCGAAACGCCCTCGATTGTGACCCTGCTGGAAGTGATGCTGGACCATTTGCCCGATCAGGTGCGCCTGGTGCTGGCGGGCCGGAGTGTCTATGGCATTCCGGCCCCGCGCCTGTATGTGCGCGATGAATTGAGCGTCCTCAACGTTCAGCAACTGCGCTTCCGCGCCGATGAATTGCAAGCGCTGGTGCGCCAAACGGAACATCGCGCGCTCACGGAGGAGCAGGCCCAACGCTTGCTGGCCGCTGCCGATGGTTGGATTGCGGCCCTGTTGTTAGCCACCCGCGCCGGAGAACTTGGCGCGCCGCCGACCTTCACCGTAGCGCGGGAGCATATCTTCAGTTTCTTAGCCGAGGAAGTGCTGGCCCAGCAATCGGCCCCATTGCGCCGCCTGCTGTTGGCGACGGCGCTGGTGGAGGAGTTTGACGAATCGCTGTGCAATTACTTATTGGAGCGCGACTCGACCACCAGCCTCCTGCGCGAACTTAACGAACGCAATCTCTTCGTCACCCAAATTGAGTCGGGCGGGGAACCGAGTTATCGCTATCACCAACTGTTTGCCGAGTTTTTGCGCGAGCGCTTGTGGGCCACCGAGGCCGAGTGGGCCCGCGCCCTGCATCGCCGCGCGGCCGAGTGGTTTGCCCAGCGCGAAAACTGGGAGCAGGCGGTGCGTCAGTGGTTGGCCATCGGCGAGCGGGCCAACGCCGCCATGCTCATGGACCGCGCCTCGCCAGCCTTATATGTGGCGGGCCGCACCGAACTCCTGGGGCAGTGGGTCGAGGCGCTCACCACCCCGACCGATCTGCTGGCGCAAGCCCCTCGCCTGGCCATCGCCCAAGCCAAGTATTTGATTGACCAGGGCGATACGGGTGACCGACCCGACTTCTTGCTTAACCTCGCCGAGGCGCGTTTACAAACTGAAGGCGATACCGATCAATGGGTCAACGCTTTGATCACCCATGGGCGGTTGCGCCGCTTCCAAAATCGTCTCACGGAGGCCCTGGCTCTGGCCCAGACGGCTCAAGCCGTATTAGGAAGCACGCATAATCACCGTTGGTATCAGATCAAGCAACTGGAGGGGGCCTGTGCCCTCCAACAGGGCGATTTCCAAACCGCCATCGCCCACGCGCAAATGGCGATGGAGGGCTTCCGCCGATTAGGGGCCGCCCATGATTTGGGATTGGTTTTGGGCCTCCTGGCTTCGGCGTGGTGGCAACAGGAGAATCTCTTTGAGACACAACGCTGTTTAGTCGAAGCCTTGGCCATCCGACGGCAACTCGGTCATCGCATTGCGCGGGTGGGAGCGCTCAATGATTTGGCTTATCTCTACCATCAAACCGGGCGCTATGCCGAGGTCTGGGAATTGTATGACGAGGCGTTGACGCTGGCCCAAACCGCGCAAGCGACGCGCGACCTGGCCTTTATTCAAAACGGGCGCGGCGATTTTTTGTGTGAGTTTGAGATGTGGGACGAAGCCCTGGCCGCCTACACCCTGGCGCGCGAGATTAATGAAGCGTTACAGCAGCAGGTCAGCCTGGCCAACACCTATCAGGGCCTGGCCGAATTGGAGCGCCAGCGCGGCCACTTCAACGAGGCCCAGTATTGGTGGCGCGAGGCCGCCCGGGTGCGGGGCGAAAACACCTCTGCCCCCCGTTATCAGGCTGGGTTGGGCGCCATTTATTTGGGCATGGGCCAGCCCGCTTTGGCGCGCGAGTCACTGGGACACGCCCTGGCCCAGTGGGGGGCCGAACCACGTTTTCAGCAAGAGCACGCCCTGGCCCATTTGCGACTGGCGCACCTTGAATTTATGGAAGGGCACCCAAGCCAGGCTTTGGAACAGTTGGGCCAGGCCTTAAGCCGCGTCGCCCGCTTTGGCAATGATCGGAGTCTGGTCGGCCCCGCTCGCCATGCCAGAGATTTGTTGGTCTATGCCACCCAACACTGGCCGGATCATGCCCAACTGCATTCCCTGTTGGAACGCGTAGATCAGTTCCGGCCCGGCCTCGCACAATTTACCCGGGTGGAAGTAACGGATAGGGATGGACAGATCTTAGACCTGGAAGTTCTGGCTTTTGGTTCCGGGCGGGTCCGGCGCAATGGGGAGCTACTCCCGACCGCGGCCTGGGCCTCCAGCCGGAGTCGGGCGTTGTTCATTTACATTGCCGAACGCGGGCAGGTCAGCAAGAACGACATTGCCCTAAATTTTTGGCCGGAGTATAGCCCGGAGAAAATTAGCAGTAACTTTCATGCTACGCTTTGGCGTATTCGGCATGCGCTTGGCCCGGAGGCGTTGAGGTTTGACTCGGACCAATACAGCATTTCCCCCAAGGTGCATATTTGGTATGACGTAGCCGAATTTGAAACGCACTTGCAACGGGCCGACTCGCCGGCCCTGGCCCCGGCCGAACGAGTCGAACTATGGCGGCAAGCGATTGCGCTCTATCAGGATGAATACCTGAAAGGGGTGACATTGGCCTGGGCCAACCAGCGCCGCAGCGAGCTACAAGCGCGTTATATCGCCACCCTCCATCGGTTAGCCGATTGGGAATGCAGCCGAAAACATTACGGCGCTTCGCAAGCCCTCTATGAAAAAATCATCCAACTAGAGCCTTACCATGACGAGGCGCACGCTGGCCTGATGGACTGCCTGGTTTTGTTCGGCCAGCCCAACGCCGCCCGTAGGCATTTCCTGGCCTACGAGAAACAACTGTGGGCCGAACTAAACACATCGCCCCCGCCCGCCCTCCGCGAACGCTACGAAAAACTCCGACACCGCCGATAAAGCGTGTCGCCCTCCGCTTATGACTTCCAGGCTTCCGAAATCTCACTGATTTCGGAAGTTTGTGTTTTTGGGGTCGTTTCGTTCATAGGTTCGTTCATAGGTCATCGGCTACGCTACTAGCAGTTCACCCTAGTTCACATGGAGTTCACAATGACCCAGCAACTTTACACCCAACTCTCACTCTGGCTGACCCCTAACCGTCTCTGGTTGATTCGCCTGGGCCTGGCGGGTCTCGCTGTGTTGGCGGCCGTCCTCCAGCCCCAGATAGCGTGGGCCGATTTGAGCGGCGGCGGCTCCGGCGGCTCATAAACAGCGAACGGAAGTTCCCATGTCCCAACTACACCTCAACGCCATCGTCACCCAGGCCTTGCTGGATGAGGAGTTCCGGGCCGAGATTCTAAACGGCCAGCGCCGGGCCCGCTTGGCGGCCTTTGACCTCACCGAGCAGGAACGCGAAGCCGTCCTCTCCATCCCGGCCCACGATTTGGATGGCTTTATTCGCCAGATTGAAGCGTATGCCTATCCCCCGGTGCGCTGGTACGAGTCCAGTCCGCCACGGCCCGGCCCAGTGAGCCACTCTACACGAGCACGCCCCATTATTTTGTGGGTTAGCGCGTTGAACTGAACGCGCTTGCCGCATGAATCCCTCCCAAAAAGGGGCGATTGATTAAGGCGGTGGTGCAGGGGAGGCGGGCTGGTGACAGGCCTCCAGCCCGCTTCGGCTTTAAAGTCCGACCGCGCCCATTCTCCCATCAGCGTAGTTGATATTTGGTGGTAAACTCCGCGCATGTTTACCCAAGAATTTTGGTTACATGTGGCCGAGTCGGTTGGTTTGGGACTCGGCCTTGCGCTTCTCCTCTGGCTCTTGCGAAATTATGCGCCGGCCCGTCGGGTGCGGGTGTCGCTATTCCTCAGTGTCCTGCTCTTAGGCGTCTATTGGGTCTTGCTCGGCGCGGGCCTGGCCGCCGATATGCTCGCGGTCAAAATTGTGCTGGCCGCCAGCGTCATGCTGGGCGCCAACGCCGCCCTGCAACTGGTGGATATTCTACTCTGGGATTATTTGCTGGGGCGGCGGCGACATATTGATGTGCCACGCCTGGTGGTGGACATCTTCAACTTTATCGCGCTGGCGGCGGTGGCGCTGGCCCTGCTCAACGGTCTCTTCAACGTCAACCTCAACGCCCTGCTGGTCACCTCCACCGTCCTATCCGCCGTCATCGGCCTGGCCTTGCAGGATTTGTTGACCAGCATCGTCGCCGGACTTGCGCTCCAATTTGAACAACCAGTTCGGGTGGGCGATTGGGTGGTGGTGAGCGGCCAGGAAGGGCGGGTCATTCAAATGAACTGGCGCACGCTCACACTTCGCACGCGCGACAATCACCATGTCATCGTCCCCAATTCCAACGTCGCCAAGCAAGACATCACCAACTACTCGCGCCCTACGCCCTTGCAACGCCAACATGTCCGCGTGGGCCTGGCGTATCAACATCCGCCGGGCGAGGCGCAGGCGGTGCTGGCCCGGGCCGTCGCCGGAAGCGAGGGTGTGTGCGCCAATCCCGCCCCCGAAATCGTGCTGGCCGACTATGGCGATTTTGCCATTCAGTACGATCTCCGTTATTGGATTAACGATTACACCCAAGCCGAGCAAATTCGCGCGGCGGTGCTGGCGCGCCTGTGGTATGAACTGCGCCGGGCCGGGCTGACCATCCCCTACCCCATCCGCGAGATTACGACGCGCGCCCTGCCCGAAGACCATGAGGCGCGGCGGCTCGAACAACAACGACGGGAAGTGTTTGCCGAACTGCGCCAGGTCTCACTCTTTGCCCCCTTTAGTGATGAGCAGATTGAAACGATGGTGCGTGGGGCCTCCCTGCAACGCTACGCCGCCGGAGAATTGCTGGTGCGCCAGGGCGAGGTGGGTGATTCGCTCTTTGTCATCAAGGCCGGGCAAGTCCGCATTGACAAGCGTGGGGAGGATGGGCAGGTCGTCACGGTGGCCCGGCTGGGCCCGGACGAATTTTTTGGCGAGATGAGTTTGCTCACCGGCGAGCCACGTTCAGCCTCGGTCATCGCCCTGACCGAAACGGAGGCCATCGAAGTGGACCAACCCGATTTGGCGACCGTGATCCAAACGGATACCCGCTTATTGGAAGCCTTGTCCAATGCGCTGGAAACCCGCATCCGCAATTCGATTGAAAAGATGAGTGTGGGCACCGGGCCGTTAGCGGAGAAACGCGCGCCCATCCCGCGCGGCGCGTTCTTATTAAAGATTCAACAGTTCTTCGGCGTCAAGTCAACCTAACGTCCCCACCCTTCATCAACGCCCCGGCTTCTTTGAGCGCCGCCCGCACCACACTATAGGCTTTGCCGCCGGTATAGCCAAACACCTGTTGCTGAATGCTGTTGAGCGAGTGCCCCTGGGCGCGCAGTTGCCGAATTTGCTCGACGATGATGGTCGTCTTTTCTTCCACGATTTCGTCCCCGACCACAGGGGACAAAATCGCCGGCGCGGGCCGTTGCAACCACTCGGGGCGTGGGTGGGGTGACGCCGCGCGGCGGGCGAGGAAGGCCGCGATTTGCTCATCATCGGGGGCGAAGGCCACGGCCCGCGTGACCGCTTGACCCAGCACCGTGAGAAACTGACGGGGGGCTAAACTTTCTGCGCCGCCCGCCCCCAAAATCACCCGCGAGGCTTCACCATCTTTAACGCGAAAAGCCAGCGGCGTGCAGTTGCGCCGAATCCGCAAATCCAGCGATTTGTGAGTCGGGTCTTGCAGGGCCAGGGCCAAATGCACGCCCGCCTTGCGGCCCTCCGCCGCAATCATCCGCGCCCAGCGCCAAAGTTCCTCACGCGCTCGATCGCCGAGCGAGTCGGCCAGATTGGAAAACTCATCAAAGACCGCCAACAAGCGGGGCGCCTGAAGTGTGATGGGCAATGGGAGGCGGCCCCAGGTGCTGGCCCCCGCCTCGCGCAAGAGGGCAAAGCGCCGCTCCATCTCATCATAGATCGCCGAGAGATAACCCACCGCTTCCAGCGGGTCGCGCATCAGCCTGAGAGTCGCGTTAGCATGATCACGAAATGGAATAAAGTCGAGGCCGGAACGATCAAAGATAAGGACTTGCCAACCATCGGACAGGGCGGCGGTGATCAGCGGGCGCAGGCCATAGCGGGTCTTGCCACTGCCGGAGGTGCCGGCCATCAGCAAATGCGGGGAGGTCTCCGGATCGGCCAGCAGGAGGCCGCTTTGGCTCAGGCCGAGGGGCAAGCCGCCCCCGCGCCAATCATCGAGCGCTTGCCAGGGCGCATCGGTCAACATCGTCTCGGCGGCGCGTTGCAGGGTGTAGTTGGGTTCGGCCGGATGGGCCGACGCCGACGCTGGACGAAACGCGGGCGCACCCGAGACGTTCTCGGTCTCCCATTCAATCGGGCCGACACGCCGCCAGGTGCGCCGCTCAACGGGAACGAGCGGCGGATTGGGCGCGTGATTGGTCTGTTGCAAAGCGATGAGTTGCGCGCGTTGGGTGGTGCGTTCCTGCAACCAGGTTCGGGCCAGTTCCGGCGCGACCACCGTGCCATCGCGCTCAATCACCGCCGCCGGGCCAAACAAACGCGCGGGGTCCACGATGACTTGCTGGCCGTGCGGCCCATCCAAAATCAACAATGGATTCCCATACGGCCCGTGTGTCACCACCGACATCCGTTTGCGCCAGGCCTGAATCGCCACCAGCCCCAGCCACATCAACAAAATCAGCCCGCCCACAATCGCGGCAAAAGTGATGACCCAGCCAAGGGTCGTCGTCAGTCGCGCATTTTCAACGCGCGTGATTTGCGCTTGTAAGGCGATGGTCGTTGTGGTTGCCTCCACCTCGCGCGCTTGCGTGGCTTTGAGATGAGCGACGGCGGCCAGTTCGGTGGCCTGGGCATAGGCAATGGCGGTGCCGGTGGCGCTCACCTGGGAGGTCTCGGTGGCCAATGCCTGAGCAATCGCCGTATGGGTGGCGATGCTTTGCGCGGTCGAAGACGCCTGGGCAAACGCTATCGCGGTCGCGGTGGCTTGGGCGTGTCGCTCCGATTCGGCGCGCGTGGTTTGGGCGTTGAGCGTGGTCTGTTGATTGAAAACAAAACGAGTGGCTTGCTCGGAGGTGGCCTGAACATTCTGCACGTCCACCGCAAATTGCATGGCGCGGGCCGTGCCGGTGGCGTTGGCATCGCGCAGATATTGGTCACTCTGAAAGGTGGCAGCGAGGGCCGGATTAGGTGTAACGCCATAGGCGGCATACCCCGGCGGCACGCTGGCGGGTGGGCCGGCGCATCCCGCCAGAGAAAAAACTGTAATAAGCAATAACGCCCACCACCACACATTCTGAGGGCGGGTTTCCATGGCGCGCATTTAGAACAAACCCGCTAAACCTTGCTCCAACAGAAACCAGGTTGAATTTCGCACGAGGCGAGTGTAGCGGAAGCCGTCCGCGCAATTGGGCGGCGTGGAAACTTTACAACCCATAATTCTGCGCCATCAACGTCACCACCCGCCGCATTTCTTTCACCAGTTCGGGCGGCTCCAGCGCCACGCAATGCTCACCGTACTTCAACAAAATTTTTCCGGCCCAGAACAAATCCCGCGTCTCGGCGCGCACTTCTACCCAGCCATCGGGCAAGACCGCTTCGGTGTGATTGGGAAAGCGCCGCGTTGCGCCAAAGCGGGCGATGGTGGGCGACAGGCGATAGCGAATGGGCGTGGCCCGGCGGCGGCGGGTGGGAAAGCGAGTGGGCAAGATCTCCACCGAAGTTGTCTCCACCCGTTCCAGCCGGAATTGCAAGACCTGTCCATAATCGGGCGCGTAGCCCTCAAAATAAATGTGGCCCTCGCGTTCTTCCAACGCCTCGGGCTCGATGGTGTGACGGCGCGCCTTGCCTCCAGCGGGGGAGCGATAGATAAAACTAAAGCGGCGTTGCTCATGGGCGGCCTTGCGAAACTTGTGCAGAACTTCCTCCGAGGGCGGGGCATGATCGAGCAAAGGAATCTCCACCCGCACCATCGGCTCACGCTCCAGCACCGGGCGCAGGGCGGGCGCGAGAAAGGGGCGCAAGCGTTCCACCAGACTCTCGATGGGTTTGTGATAGAGCGTCTGTTCAAAGGCCCGCCGCGCGGCGGCCAGCGCTTCCACGTGTTCGCGCGTCAGCGGCACCGGGAAGCGCGGGTTCACCTGCGTCAGGCTATAACGATGGCCGGGCGCGGTGATGACTTTGAAGCCCAGCCGTTCCAGCCAATCCAAATCGTGGCGCAGTGAATCTTCGGGGGCCGCGCCATACGCATCGGCCCCCAGTTCGGTCCGCACTGCCGCAATCAGTTCGGCGCGCGTGGCCTCGCCTTGCAGGAGTCGCGCATAAATCGCCGCCGCCCGCGCCAACACTTCCTCCGAGCGGCGACTGCCGCGATGTTCGCTGGTTTTGGTTTTTGCCTTAGCCGCCATCCATGCCTCCGGTGATGGGAGATTAGAGAATTGGAGATTGGGGGCAGTATACTTCGACTTTACTCCGTGTCCAATTCTTTTCAGGTATAATCTCCTTCGCCGCTTGGATTGACGCTCGGTCAACCGAGACGGCCGAGAAAAATCCCACCCTCCATGCCGTTATGACCGTTGTAAGCTACATTATATGGTGGTTGGTTGTCGCTGTTGGGAGCGCCATCATAACCATAAAAGTCGGTGTCTCTGGACTTGGAGGTAAAGTTAGAACCAGTGTAGTCATATGGTAAGTCGAGGTAAGGAATAGTGACTGTGATAAACTCGACCTTGATGATGAGGTCATTGAAGTCACCATCCGTCCAATCTTCCCAATTAATGAGCCAGGTGTTAGAGAAGGGTTGAGTAATGAAGGCTCGCTCCAAGTCGGTTGAAAGATAATAGGGGTCAATCCTAGCCAGACTTCCGAAGTCCGCGCAAAGCTAATCCTAAATGCGAGCGCCCCGTGCGCGGACTTCGGAAGTCTCAGCGTGCGGCCAAAAATCCCGAACGAAATTGAAGTTTATCTCGTTGAGCGCGGGAGGCGCGAAGCGTGCCAGCTTGACGCTTCGCGCGTCGCATGGCCCTGCCGTTGAACGTCAATCAACGGCAGGGTCAGTAACGCGCCCTGCATCCCCACAGGGAACGCATCGGTGGATGACACGCTCACCGGCCGCCTCAGAATGGCCCCAGGGTAAGATTCGTCAACTGGCTCACAAAATCTCCCAGTTCCAGACGTCCCTGAGTCATAAAGCGTGGCCTGAGAGGTGGGGCCGGGATGCCCGCGCCGCTCACAGCCGTTTGGGCGCTGGCCATCGCCGCAATGTAGCCGCCCGAGCTTAGAGTTGTATCAATTAACTGATGTGTCCGGGGGCCGGTCATCAGGGCCGAGGCGCACGCGTGACCGCCTGACACAATCACCAACTTGGGCGGCCCGGCGGGCAAGACCTGATCAATCAACACATCCGGGCGGATTGTTAAGCCATACCGGCTACTGATTAATCCGGCAACCGCGCTCACCAATAAAACTGTCATGCCTGCGCCGCGCATCTGGCTCAAGCAGTGAACTAAGGGTTTGTCCAAAAATAACTTGAACACTTTGTCATTGTGATAAGCTTGTTCTAAAAATACGATTAGGACAAGCCCAATGTCGAGTAAATCAAAATCAAAGCCAACGCTTCATAGCTGTACATGTGAAATTTGCACCCGGCATCCCTATAGCCGGATCGCCAAAGAACACAAGGCGATCAACCGCGTTTTGCTGGGCTTGGACGAAAGAAACAAACGCCGTTTCGTGGGGGTACTGGCCAGCCAACAGGGAAATATTTTACAATTGTCGCAGATCACCGGCTTGAGTCGAAATACGATTTATCGCGGACAGAGTGAAGTTGAGTATCCGCGGCGAAATTCAGCGTCAGGAATCCGCCATTCAGGAGCCGGACGAGTGCCGGTCGAAAAAAACAGCCCGGCATCCTGAAGGCCCTGGAAAAGATTCTGCAAGATGCGACGGCTGGCGATCCAATCACCGGGCTGAAGTGGACCCGTAAAACATCGCGTTACCTTGCCCGTGAACTGAGCCGGAAAGGATTCAAATCACAGGAGGGCTCGTTGAGAGTGGCGCCCGGCTCAGACGACGAGTCCGCTCATGAGACGCTCAACGGCCACAGGTTGGTTGTCAATGGCTGGCCAGCTTCAATTGACACCCGCAGGATAAGGCATCGCCCTGGCCGAATCCATACGAGATCGCTTGAAACGATTCAAGCGTCATCTGAATCCAGAGACTCGCCAAAGTCCAGCATCAAATTAACCGGAGACCTGGCGTGAGCCGCTTTGGAGAACTATTACGCTTTTACCGCGACGGTTGCGCGGACCAGGAGTTCAACAAACGCCGATTGTCACAAGCCCGGTTGGGGGAATTGCTGGGCCGACATCTCGGCCTGACCAGTGGCTACACAGCGGCGGCGGTGAGCGATTGGGAACGCGGGAAAAGCAAGATCAACGCGGACGACCGGCTGATGTTAGTCAACCTGATCAAAGTATTGCGCGAGGGCGGCGGCCTGCGGACGGTCATGGAAGCCAACACGTTGCTTTTGGCAGGCAACTATCGCCCATTGGATGACGACGAGCTTCGCCTGGTTTTTCCCGAAGGGCCCGCCTCCAGCGCCGATCAGCCTCCACCACCTTCCTCGGGCGGGGAATGGCGGTTAATGGTGATGTTTTTGGGCGAACTGGTTTTCCGCCCAGCGGACAAATTGCGCCAGTTAATGTCCGGCGCAACCGGGGAGCCGCCTCCCCAATGGCCGCGCCTCTTTCTACATGTGCTTGGCTGGCCCTTCCGGCGTTGGTCAAGCGAACAGGCGCTGGTCGCGGTAATTTGGATCGCAACTTGGCTATTGGCCTGGGGGACGACGTTCCCGCTATTGGATTGGCCGTTTGCCAACTTAGAGATGGCCTGTGTGTCAGCGCTTCTCTATGCAGGCGGGGCGCTTATTGTGCCCTTACTCGTGGGCGGCCTAAGACGCACTGGGCCGGAAGGATTTTGGCAACGCCAGAAATTGGTGGCTGGCTGGCGAGCACGGCGATTGGAATACTCGCGGCGTTAACCACCTGGCAACACCGGAAGGGCCGAACCGTTATCCCGGCACATGTATGGGCGGCGCTCTTTAGCATTCCAGCAATCCTACAACTTGCGCTGGTCTCCCAAAGCCTGTTTGCGGTGGTCATGCTCACTGGCGTGATGGTGACCCTCATTTTGCTGATGGCGTGGGAGCGCGTCACCGTCACGTTGACAGGTCTGGTGTTATTTCTCCTAATAAGTGGGCTTCTCCTGCTCTGTTTTCGGGTGGACGTTTGGGTGGGTCGGGGAGCCACGGTCATGGCCGGTCTGGGGTGGTGGCACTGGGGCAAGAAGTTCCTCTGGGTTCCGCCAAGTTTCTGGCTGGTCACAATCTTGGGCGTGTTAGGCGCTGTGCTTGTCCGCCAGAGCCTGGTAGCGGAAACATGGGCCGCTCTCGGTTTCGGCCTCCTCACGCTGGGCCTCTGGTGGTGGGAAAAACGCAAACGAGGATAAGATGATCCTGTTTAAGCTCGCTCGATGTGAACCTGGATGCTGGTATAATTGATAAAATAATGCCCTCGTAGCTCAACTGGACAGAGCATCAGTCTTCGGAACTGAGGGTTGTGGGTTCGAGCCCCGCCGAGGGCACTCAACTAAATTTTCTCCGTTGTCCTCCAGCATCCACCCGCCCCACGCGTTATTGGGATGCTGGTTCGTCACTCCGAATCATCAATTTCAGACAAGCCGAGTCACGCGGGTTGCCCCCGGCCCGGCTTGTCATTATTTGTCAACGGAGGCTGGACTTATGCGCCGCTCACGCGAATTGCTGTTCAACCCCGCCACCCAAAAACTTGAACTACTCCTCACCCCGCTTAACGAACTTGGCCTGACGTTGGAGCAAAGCCCCTATCTGGCCGAGGGCGTCCGGGTCACGCGCGAGGATATGAAGCGCGTCGGCCTCACCAAGCTTCAGCCCTACTTTTATTTGTCAACGGGCTATGGCACGGTGGCTGGCACCACCAGCATTGCGCTCGGCTTTTATGATTACGACGACTTGTTCCGCGAGTTGAACTACGAGACGCGCAATTTTCAATATACCCCGGAAGAAGTGACCAACACCGTGCGACACGAGTTGGGCCATGCCTTCTCCTATGCCTACAAACTCTATCGCCGCAAAGATTTCCGCAAGGTCTTCAACGTCAAGGGCAATTACTTTCTCACCTATCCCGAAACGGACCGCTATATCTATCGCGCCAACCCCTACAGCCGTAACTTTGTGAATCCATCGGGCGATCACTACGCCCAGAAACACCCGGACGACGATTTTGCCGAGACCTTTATGGTCTGGCTTTTGCCCAATTACAACTGGCACCGTGAATACCGTAACTACCCCGGCGCGCTCCGCAAACTGGAATTTGTGGACCGGCTGATTGAAGAACTCCGCCACGAAGACCCGGTAATTGATCAGACGCCCAATGATTATGAGCCGCTGGAGTGGTACAAAATCACGCTGGCAAAATTTTTCCGGCTTCGGAGCACCCGCGCCTATCGCAAACAGGCCACGGGCTATCTTGATCCTGATATGAAGGATTTATTTTGGCACCCCGCCCCCTACCGGGGCAAACGCCGCCGCGAACTGGATTACGTCCACGCCGACAATTTCATCCGCAAACACAAACGCGAAATCGTGAAACAGGCCAGCCGGTGGGTGGGGGTTGATGAAACAGTTGTAAAGGATTTGTTGGACAAGTGTAGCGCCCGCACCCACGCGCTCGATTTGTGGGTGAAGAAATCGGAGCGCGAAAAGAAGTTGGTGGAGTTGACATCTTACATTTCATATCGGTGCGCGTTGTATGCGCTGAACGATTCTTATCTGTAAAAAAAGAATAACCCGGCGGACTCACAGAACAAGTCTGCCGGGTTGTATTTAACGACGTATCCGCCTCAGTCGCGACGGATGACGGGGAAAAAGTTGCGATAGCCGATA